>SWCD01023731.1_pt1 | contig 13234 bp, 18 predicted proteins | sample 4693011 | NCBI WGS metagenome assembly SWCD01 (sample SAMN10267278, study PRJNA491770) | bioreactor metagenome | isolation source: DHS bioreactor inoculated with marine | place: Japan: Omine Ridge, Nankai Trough | reverse complement strand
ACCTGACCAATTTCGGTATCGAGGATCCGCGTATGACGACGATCGGTGGCGTGGTATTTCGCCATCTCGACCGTCTGCCGTATGCCAGTGACACGGTGTTGATTGACGGGTTTGCCGCGACCGTCCTCGCCATGGAAGGTCACCGCGTGTCCAGCGTGCGTATCGCCAAGAATGCTGATGCACCGGAGACTTCGGCGTCAGCGGCAATGGCGGGGGGGTGATCATGGATTGGCTTCTGGCTGTGTTGTTGATGATTGTGTTGCTGTTGCTGAAGGGTTTTTTCTCGGGCTCTGAAATCGCCTTGGTCAACGCGGACAAGATCAAGCTGCGCCACGCTGCCAAGCAGGGCAATCGCGGCGCCGAGCTGGCAATCAAGTTGTTGCAGAAGCCTGAAGTTCTGCTTAGCACGACGCTGGTCGGAACCAACATCTCGACCATCGCCTTGACCACCATCGGTACATTGCTGATGCTCGACTGGTTTGGTCTTCGTGGCGAACTTTATGCATTCCTTGTCTTCACGCCGCTGTTTCTTGTGGCAGGCGAAGTGGTGCCAAAAAGCGTCTACCAGCAGAAGACGGCGGTGCTCACACCGATCATCATCTTCCCGCTGAGCTGGAGCGCAAAGCTGTTCTATCCGGTGATTTTCGTGTTCTCGCGGATCGCGCGCTTCTGCTCGCGCCTGGTCGGCGCCGGCAACATGGAACAAACCCTGTTCATCACCCGCGAGCAGTTCCGCACCCTCGTCGATGTGGCCGAGCAAAGCGCTGCGCTCAGTGAGACCAATCGCGGCCGCATTCGCCGGGTCATCCGGTTCGCCGATACGACCGTTGCCGAAGCAATGGTTCCGATGGCCCAGGTCATTTCGATAGACAGCGAGAAAATCGGCAAGAAGAGCATGCGCACAGCTATCGAACTGGTGCGCAAGCATGGCTTCAATCGTTTGCCGGTATTCGAGAAGAACACCTCCAACATCACCGGTATCATCACCTTGAGCACGTGGGACATGCTGGCTGATCATGCCAGTAGTAAACCGCTTTCGGACATGATCAGGCCGGCATTCTACGTCGCCCCCAACCAGACCATTGACAGCCTGCTGCCCGAGCTCCGCCAACGCGAGGATCACATGGCAGTTGTCGTCAACGAGTTCGGCTCGGCCATAGGCATGATCAGCATGGAGGACATTATCGAGGAGGTGCTGGGTGAAATCGATGTCGGCTATGATTTTGAGGAGTACCAGCCCAAGCGGCGTCACGAGTTCAATGCGATTGGCGACGATGCCTATCTGATGGATGCAAGCGTTTCCATTTCGGAGGCCAACGAAGTGCTCGGGGTCCACTTGCCGGCCAGGGAGTTCCACACGCTTGCGGGGCTGGTCATGGCGCGGCTGCGGCGGATACCGCGCGAGGGCGATTACATCGTCGAACTGGGATACCGGCTGACTGTTGTCGAGGCAACAGATCGGTCAATCGTGAAACTGCGGGTCGAGCCCGATGCTGTTGCCGAGGCCGATATCACTTCCAGTGAATCGGAAGAACTGCCGGCTGGGTAATGCTGCATTGATCTCATCGGATTATGGAGGATGCAATAATGACGAAGAAACACAAACACCAGCATGCCAGGCACCTGGGGTCGGATGTCAAGGTGGACAAGTGCAAGATTCCCAACAGTCTCTACGAAGCCGAACTGGCTGAGCTGCAAATCGAACTTGTCAAGCTGCAGGAATGGGTCAAGAACAACGGGCTCAAGGTGGTCGTGTTGTTCGAAGGCCGTGACGCTGCCGGAAAGGGCGGCACCATCAAGCGCATTACCGAGCCCTTGAATCCGCGGATCTGCCGTGTCGTGGCTTTGGGGACGCCAACCGAGCGCGAAAAGCAACAGTGGTATTTCCAGCGTTATGTTGCCCATCTGCCGACCGCCGGAGAGATCGTGTTGTTCGACCGCAGCTGGTACAATCGCGCCGGTGTCGAACGGGTCATGGGGTTCTGCACAGATGCCGAGTATGAGGAGTTCATGCGCTCGTGCCCGGAGTTCGAGCGCATGCTGGTGCGTTCGGGAATCATACTGATCAAGTACTGGTTCTCGGTCAGTGACGAAGAACAGGAACATCGTTTTCAGAGTCGTATTACCGATCCGACGAAACGCTGGAAGTTGAGCCCCATGGATCTGGAATCCCGGAGACGCTGGGTCGAGTACTCCCGGGCCAAGGATGCGATGTTCATGCACACCGATATCAAGCAGGCACCATGGTATGTGGTCGAAGCGGACGTGAAGAAACGCGCACGACTGAACTGCATCAGGCACCTTCTCAGTATCATACCCTACGAGGATTTGACCCCCGAACCGATCGAGTTGCCGCCGCGAACCGAAGACGTCAGTTATGTGCGTCCGCCCATGGAAGACCAAAACCTGGTCCCCGATAATTACGAGGATGCAGATAAAATTTAGAACAGTCGTTGACAGTGCTGATCTACCGGAAGCCGGGCAGGGGCTTGCGTTGGCGCTGTTACATTGATCTCATGAGCTTTGGACAAGAGGATTATTGCAAATATGCCACATCGCCAGATCGAAGCCTTCAAGACGCTTATGCAGCCGGTCATTGAAACGATCGCCAAGTCGGGAATGACCGCGAGCCTTGAAGACAGGCTCAATACAGCTTTCCCACCGGGTTCGGACATGTTTCGCAATGTCGAGTTGGCCTGTCATGAAGCCATCGAAGCGGGCTGGATGTGCAGCCAGGGAGCGGAAGGACGCCGCTTCGGCCGGGTCGTCGAACCATCGGGCGAGACGCATGATCTGAGCATCGACGTTGTTGATCTCACCGACATGGTCGGACCCCATCACCGCCATCCGACGGGAGAGGTGTGCATGGTGATGCCTGTCACGAATGATGCCAGGTTCGACGGTCATGGAGCAGGCTGGTGTGTCAACCTGCCGGGGAGTGCACATCATCCCACAGTCAGCGACGGCCGTGCGCTGGTTCTCTATCTCCTGCCTGAGGGCAAGATCGAGTTTACAGGGTAGCTCGAACGGCCCGGTTGCTGTGCCGCCGATCCAGCGCTCCATTCTGGTCGGAGCGCCAGTACTTCAGATCTCCGAGGAGAAAAGTTGGGTAGCAGAGCACCATAAATTTGTTGCCGGTAATTGATACTGGAAGACCAGAATGGCAGAGTTTTCCAGGCGAATTGAGCAAATGTACAAAGACTGCGGATATCAGCTCGGCTGACGCCTGCTTTACAGTCCCAAACCCACATTACTCGATGCGAAGGTCGTATTTTCAAGATTGAATCCGGGTGGCGCTAAATCGGTGCTTTTCGGTGATGGCTATGGCGGAGCGGGCGTCATATCAACGGCAGGCACGCCGCGTCCCGATCCGTATCATCACTCACTAACCCATGTGAACGGCATGGACCCTGACCCACCCCCTCACAGGCACCATACGACTCCACCAGCGCGTGAAACGGCTGGCGGGGAAGCCCGGCACCGGAAAAGCCAGAACGTCCACCAGTGACTCGTTCAGACGGTTACAGAGCCCCTCAGTCTGCCATCTGCCCTTGACGGCATCGCCGGCTTCAGAAACTCACCTGTGGAAGCCCGGTTGCGAACGACACCCACGTCACAGGTGGTCAGGTACTGGATAGGCCGGTTCGGTCTGAAATCGCGCTGCAGGGGCCCCATGATGAAGTACGTCACATTCGACACCCTTTAGACACAGTGTCTAGACAGAGCCGGCAGCGTTGCCTGGATGCAACCAACAGGGCCAAGCTGCGTTCACTCGGTGAAACTGTCCATGCCGCCCAATATTGAAACGTCCGCGTTCCTGTTAACCAGAGGCAGCAAGCTTGTCGTGTGCCGAACAGATGACGAAACCACTGTCCTACTTGGCGCAGGTGCCGGATCGCCGTTCTTCTTCTGGGCCAAAATCGAATAATTTGGACATCCTTCAACGCCCCATGTCTTGTTGCTGTAACCAAGTTTTGCGGCAAATTTCTTATCCTTATCGGCGAGTTCCGACCAGGTCTTCTGATACGATGCCGGGTAGGCGGTTTCTTCAGAACTATCCCAAACCTGCTTCGTCCAACCCAAGCCTGACCATGCTGCTTTTTCTTCAGAATTGAAATCACGCCATGCCATTACATTCCAGAAACACAGATTGGTGGGAATTCGCACACCATCGTCGGCACGTGATTGACCTGACATGGCCGCAAGCGCAAATGACAGTGCAATACCGAAATTCCGTACGCTGGTAACAGCGCTACCCTTCAGAGGCAAAGCATTGAAGTACATGAGGGGTTTTCTCCACAAACAGATCAAATTGACGCGCCGATCCGCTTCACGGCAAACCTGCAAACGTTGCAGTCGTCGGTTTACCAGAAACAACGGAACTCAGCACAAGCATCTGATATAATGGTGTATTGTCTACATGTGATGATCCCATTTCACTTATCGTGGTAAACAGGACCGGCCAACTCCGGATTTTTCGGGCGACATAGTATGATAGGCAGCGGCAGGTACTCCCTAACCGATGTGCCGTTCGACATCATTGACCAGATCATGCAGCGCTATAACGAGATTGTTGCAGCGCTCAACCATGAGCCGCCTCAGTTGGAACCAGTATTCTGGCAGGCCAAGGAAGGCCATATGATTGCTATGGACTGGTGGGGGCTTTATGGATGCAATTCACTTGCATACGGACAGTTGGCGCGAACTCATGCGCTCAGACATGGGGCGAGAATGGATGTTCCCAGTCCTCGCTCATCTGTTTGATGAGGATAGCCAATCACTAGTGGAAGTCAGCGAAGAAGAAATGCACGCTCTGCTTGATACCGCGGCAGAAATGATTCCAACAACCATTCCAAACATCTTCACCTTGTGGCAGGCGAAGCGCAAGCCTGCGTCTGCGAACTGAGCTTGCGAGAATACACCTAGGGTCAGGACCCTAGAGTTCTTTGTGGCTATCAGCGGGCGTTTCCTTCGGGAGACCGTTGCCACGAGGTCGATGACGTCGACCTGTCAGGTCTGAAGGTCGAGACATTCGCATGCTCTGCTTTGCCAGACCGCTTGATCTGTTGACCTGGTGCGAAGCTCAAGCCAGGTATTACCTCGCCGTCAGTCTCGGCGGCACTAGGGAAAGCATTGAGTAGGCTAACAATGCGCTGAAGCATGAGGCTTTCGTTCATCGGCATGGCGTTCTCCGAAATTCAGATCACTTAACGCCGTCCTGCAGTCCGTATAGTTGGGTTTGAACAAGTTTAAATTCATTAAACTAATATGGGGTAATACGGTATGAATAGAAACCGAACAAATTGATCTATCGACCGATTTTGACTGCACATAAAAAACGGCCCCATGTTTCCATAGAGCCGCTTTCTCAAACCTGACATTCCCAATCAATCGAGGGCTTCGCCACTCCAGACCCATCGGCCAAAGTTCGGCAGGTTGAGCGTCGCGCCGGTACGATCAAACTCCTGCCTGCTTGAACCGCCAAAGTGATAAACCGTTCCGACCATCACGGTATGCTCGGTGTATTCAGCAAGGTCATCGCCATTTTCAAAATACGCACCACGATAACCGACATAGATCGGTGTATCGCCAATCAGCGGTAACCCGGGCAGCACCCAGTCATAACGACCGCCCCATTCGATTATTGTCTCTCCTTCATTGTCGTCACCATCGTCATTGTCACGATCACCGTCCACATACGACACTTCTGCCTGCAGCCGCGAGTCCGGCGTCAGAAACCAGCGCGCCACGCCGCGCACAAAGAACGCGTTGTTCAAGGCATCATTTTCAGAACCCCCATCATCACGGGAATCAATGAAACCACCCTGCAGATACAGTGTCTTGTCACCGAAATAGCTCTGTGCTTCACCACCAACCGCGACGAAGAACTTCTTCGAGTCATTGTCACTATCGTCCCCTGTACCAAGCCCTGCCGCACCGAAGATACCGATCAGGCCCCGAGAAGGATCTCTTGCACTGAAATGAGTGCCAAACTGGAATGAATGCTGGAATGTGTCATCAGAACCGTCATCATCGAAAGAATTGCTGGTGTACTCTAGGTCACCATCCATCTGTACGGATAACATGTCACCCAAAGGAAGGCTGAGTCGGCCACTAACACCCGACGAAATATAATCGTCATTTTCCGGATTTGTGTCGCCATTCGCATTTGTCAGGAAGGTGTAGCCTGTCCACTGATCGATCTCACCTGACACGACCAGATCCCGAATGGCTTGCTCTGCGTCATAATCCGCCGCCTGTGCTGCGTTGGCTGAAATGACAAGTGCGAGAGCCATGCCGGAAATTGCTGCAATTTTTTTCATCACTATATGCCCCATGCAAGATAATCCGGTGAACTGGGAGGTTAACTACCTCGAGTTCCCAATAGAATGACTTTTACCGTCGGAATGTCGAAGTTCCAAAAGTGTGACATATATGCCACACTCCATTTTCGGCGGGTCGATGGCTCATGCCATGGCCAACTGCCGTGCATCGCGCAATGCCGACACTTCTGCACAGCTCTCAAGATGCAGATCATCTAGCGGCCTACCATCGGTTTCGGCCCACATTTCGAGGCGCTGCCAGATTTCCAACTTTGCCAGAATGCCGTCAATTATGGCTGCCGGTGTGTTGTAAATTTCATTGAACAGGGCGTGATGTTGCGCCTGTGCGGTCTCATCGGCGTTCAGCTTGCTGTTGTCGCCGGGGATACCAACACTTTACCCAGGTCAGACTGCCGGCTTTTTCGGGATTCAATCACATGACGGATGCGGTAATCTGGCACCTGAGCTAACAGCGCTGGCAACTCGGACAAGGTTACGGACAAGGCCACCTCAGGACTGGACAGGTCGATGACAGGAAATAGGACCAAGGGGGTGTAGGCCCGGCACCTATACCTCGGAGCTGGCTGATTACATCTGCTCAGAGTTGGTCGAGATGAAGTCACTCCGACAGATTATGCGAGGACAAGGACACCCGGACCTACCGCGAGAGACGGGTACGATCTTCTCGTGGCTGAGGCGAGACAAGGAGTTTCGACACCGGTAGGCGCGCGCGAGTGGCAGGCAGAAAGTCTGGCTGATGAGGTCATCATGTTAGCTGATGCGGGAGTTAGTGATCCGACGGTGGATGCCCGGATACTTAAGGTCCAGATCGAGGCTCGTAATTGGCTGGCATCCTAGCTCGAGCCCCGTGTTTATGGCGAGGCCTCATTGCTCAAGTTGCGATTGGATCGCGAAGAAGAAAAGGTCGAAACCACATCGTATCAATCCGCTTGTGGACGCGTGAATTTGTCAACACGTCCTATGACGGGCATCTGCAATGTGATGAACTGCACATCCGACAGGTGACATCTGAGCAATGGCAATCACATCAGGACGGCACATACGCCTAACCCGAAGGAACACAGCCATGAACACGCAAACCAGCTTCACCAAAGCCATCATCGGTTCGACGCAGCGCCTGTTCCGTTCCAACAGGAACCACAGCCTGCTGGCCAACAGCTTCATCGATGCTCGCACGATGAAAGACATTGGTGTCAATCCAGTTGGCCAGTTCTAAACGTTAAACTCTCTCAACCTCCCATAACTCCATGCAAACCATCTCCCCGGGTCACAAGCCCGGGGTTTTATTTTTGTACAGCACCGTCAGCTCAAGGAAGCCCGAAATCCCTGCGAGGCTGTGATGTACCGGCGACACTGAAAACACCGTGTAAGATCTCAGGTATAAATGGCGAAGGCCGCCAAGGAGGGGCAACCCGGCGGCCTTCTTCAAGATCGTTTGCAAGGGAAACTCACAAGAGGGACCTTGATAATTTTGCAAACAGATCAGGATTTGCGCTGCTTTGCATTGATTTGCGTGACCTACCAGTATCAGAAACTATGCAATAGTATTCGTTAGCAGAAGCGGATGGCAGCAGCCTGATAATATCCAATGTAAGCGCCAATTTTGTGTGGCTGGTACCGCTATAGCCCTGCAAGATCCCACCACTGCGTGAAAGGGTTCGCTGGGTCCCAGAAACGGCAGAACGCGCGCTAGTAACTCGCTGCGGGCATACCTGAGCCCATCTGCTGCCGATGTTCATCTTCGGGAGTGAAGCGGGCGTGTGCTGAGCGTGGACGGACACCTGTTTTACGCGAAGATGATCATTCTCGGCATGGACTCAATTGTCAGCTCTTTACTCGTTGGTGTGCTTAATGCTTAACTGCTCAAACAAGGATGCGGCCGTCTTTGAAGTTAGTCAAAAAGGTTCGATCCATGTTGTTTCAATCAGTTCCAATCCCGTTCCGTATTGTCGCGTTGGCGACAACAGCGATATTATTGCTCGTAACCGAAGCAAATGCTTTCCGCATTATCCATGTTCAAGATGCTACTGCCACTGTGAAGTCTTCAGCCGTCAAGTTCATATATCCAATAAACTTCCAGCGCGGTGTCCCGGTCAATTCCAGTGTTGCTCTGGAAACCAAGACCGTCATTGTCAACAACGTGACAACAAGTTATTCCCCGCGCATCAATGTGAACGTCAATGTGTACCGTCGACCAGCATGGTATTGGAATCGCGACGGCGGTATCAGGGTACATCGTGCAGCGGTGTTTCCTCGTTCAGGCCCGAGGCTGCATCGAGCGGGAACCTTCGGGTTCTGATCTACCCGCCTGACGCTGACCAGCCCCACTTGATTGGTCCGGTTTGTTTGAATGTTAGTTCATGGTTGGCCTTTGCCTGACAAGCCCCACACGACTCCACCAGCGCGCGAAACGACTTGTTGAGTCCCAGTTGCCTGAAACGCCAGAACCCGCGTCAGCGACCCGTTCAGGCGGTTGCAGAGAAAGGCCGTTGTGGACGGCAGCAATATCTGCATTCGGGCGTATATATTACCAATGGTAAGGGCGACTATCTTTGCGATACCAGACATGCAACCCTCTGTGTCCTGTAAACCAAGTTAATTAGAGGTTGGGCGATTAAGTTGTCATTCAGCAGAAGCGGAGTGACAATGCGATACCGTTTGATTTTGGTGGCTATCTTCGCACTCACAGGCTGTGCAGGCAGAGAGCCAAATCCTGTAGCCGTTGCCCAGCCTAATGACCATTTAGCCGACTGCGGTCAAATACGAGCGGAGATAACGGCAAATAACACTCGATTACAACAATTTGCAAATGATGAAGGCGTGAAGCTTGCTCAAAACATGGCCGCGGGTACTCTTGGCTTTTTCACTCTTGGCCTAGGATGGTTTGCATTAGATACCAAAGGCACCGCCAAGACAGAAGGCCAAGCCTTGTCAGCTCGGAATGAATATCTAGCTAGTATCGCAGCTCAACGTTGCCAACAGGGTAATCAGCGACCCTACGCACCTCCGCCATCCTGAGTTCCACCATCTAAGGTTCTGCTCGCGTGGAAACACTGTCTTGGCGTTGACCACCGTCAATTTCATAGATGTCATGAAGTCTGGCAGCAGCCTGACAGCACACGATCACTGACCACCGTCATAGTCTGGCAAGCTGGGGGTTATGCCAAGCTCAAGGAACGCCGAAAGCCCTGTGAGGCTGCAATACCAGCGACACCTAAAACGCTCTGTACGGCCGCACCGCGGATCGGGAATGGGCATTTACAACTGGCCGGCACCGTCACAATCACCACACGACTGCACCACCGCGCGCGTTCTGAGACCAGGTCTTCCATGTCACGGAAACTCAATGTGAAACGAAAATACAGCCAGACTGCATACTGGAAATCTCTGCTGGAAACCGGTGTCGTATGAAGGAAATCACTACCTTTGATGAGACTAGCGCCACAAGTGAATCCGATCCAGCGACTTAGTTTGTTAATGCCAACGCTCCAACTCCTGAAAGGAATAATTTCCGCCTGAATGCGGAGTTTCGGTCTATCGTAACAGGGCTTGCCGAAAGGCAAGCTCAGAGCCTCGACGGTTGAAGTAAAAAATTAACAAGGAGGAAGACATGTCTCATAAGTATGCTGGAGGGTGCGACCATGTACACACCCACTCGGACCATGATCCGATCGACAATCACACCTGCCATTGTTCGGTATGCAAAAGTGTTACCGGTCAAGACACGACGCATGTGGTATTCTTCAAGCATGGCGATCTAGACGTTGACGAATCTGATAGCTTGAATCGACAGCCATTCAACGCGAATAACCTGGATGGTCCGCTGGAGCTTTGCACATGCGCGACTTGTGGCACACCGATCATGCTGGATGATAAGGAAAGCCGCATAAGGGCTATCGTGCCAAACCTCATGGGCTACAAGTCGAACAGCCTGCCGGCGACTTATCATGCCTTTTATGATCCAGCTGCCGGCGCTCCGGCACCAAGTGATGGCCGTCCGGTATATGAGGGACTTCGTCCGGACTTCGTCTGGCCAAAGCCAAGCTGAAGACCACAAGCGGATGGCGGTGGCATGCCGGCAGCAGATGTCAATCAATGTTTTAGCAGCGGCCCAATTGGCCGCTGTTTTTATATTGAGATCGGTCGGCATGAGCAATTAGGTGGCAACGGAAAAGGCCCGGCGCTGACGGGAGAGAACCGTAATTCCGGGCCTGATCAGAATACGTACGCCACGCGTGCTTAGCCGAAGTTGTTGTCTCAGATTGGGACGTGAGTGAGGTGTTTGGGATGGGGTCGATCGTCGAGTTCGCCTTGGCTTGGTCTGCTCCCGGTTGTCATTATCCAGACCTCATTTGGGGTATTGCAAATGCGCTGATCAGCGGTGAGTTCAGTGAGCAGGGAGTCATACTTCTCTTGAAAGCTTTCCCTCTTGAGTACGAAGGGCGAGTGACGAACGACGAGTTAGCGCTCTCGCGTAGTAGGAGACAAGAAGCGATGTACCGCTACTATCGACGAAAACTAGGTGTTACACGCCTCGCTGACGTAGGACCTAATGCAGAGTGGATGTGGAAGAGATTGCACCAAGCAACGCCGTTTCCGGCGTCCCAACAGCGTCCCAAGCAATGTAGCAGCAGAGAAGAATTCCGTTAACCTATTGTTTTTATTGGTGCCGGCTGCAGGATTCGAACCCGCGACCCCCTGATTACAAATCAGGTGCTCTACCAACTGAGCTAAGCCGGCATGAGCGCGCTGGTGATCCAGGCGCGCAATTGCCGTACGGCGTGGCGACTGAATACGTGTCCCTTTGGTGAGTTGCAAGCCCATTTAAGACATGGCACGTCGTTTTTGCGAAACCCGGGGTCCGGATTGGTTGTCGGGGTGGCGGTGAAGGGCAGGGTGGGCCTCAGCGCCTCAATGCATACAGACACAGGGCTGCGGCATTGGACACGTTCAGGCTCCTGATTTCGCCCGGCAGGTCCAGCCTGGCCAGATGATCGCAATTGTCGCGCGTCAGCCGGCGCATGCCCTTGCCCTCCGCGCCCAGCACGATTGCATAAGGCGGCGAGACATCGAGCGTCGAGATGTCTTCGGATGCTTCGCTGTCCAGTCCGATCAGGGTGACGCCGCTGTCGCGCAACTGTGCCATGGCGCGCGCCAGGTTGGTGACCCGGACAAACGGCACATGCTCGGCGGCACCCGACGCCGACTTTACCATGACGGCGGAATTTTCCGGACTGTGGCGGGTCGTGGCCACCAGCGCGGTAACGGCAAAGGCAGCGCATGACCGCATGATGGCGCCAACATTGTGGGGGTCGGTGACCTGGTCGAGGATGACGATGGTGCCGTCGTGGGCGATCTCGTCCAGTTCGGGCTGCTCAAGCGGCCTTGCGGTCAGCACCACGCCCTGGTGTACGGCATCTGCGCCGGTTATCCGGTCAAGCTGGCTGCGGTGCACGATCTGCGCTTCCAGATCCGGGCGGGTTGACAGGGCAGGCTCCAGCCGGTCTTTTGCGTTCAAGGTGCACTGCAGTGACACAAGTTCGCGGCGCGGATTGTTCAGCGCCTCGGTGACCGAGTGCAATCCGAAGATGAGATCATTGCCGTTGTCGGCCTGCCGGGGGCGTGATTCGCGGCGCTCGCGGCCACCGGGCCTGTCACGATGCGGGCGCTTGCGGTCTGGATGATTGGAACTGTTCATGGATGTTTGTATAAAGCGGCAGGAGAATTTGACCAGCCCTTGCATCACATTGCCGCTCATGTGATCGTAAAGGGGCTGGTTGGCCTGCGATTTTATGGCAATATGTCGTCATGTGAGCCGGTTTGGTTACGATAGCGCATCGGAAATCATCAGGTTTGTGGTTTTTGGGTATAGCAACCCGAAACCATCCTGATCCAACTTGGTTTTTTGCGACCGAATCCTGTTGACACAACCATGTCGCATGCGCATAACACGCCTCTAAAGCGCCCGGCTAACCCCCGGGCATAATGTTGTGTGCGCGAAAGTCATCTGAACAAGGTTTTTGGTTTGCACTTTAAGTCATTGATTCTGATTTGATTTATTGTGTCAGCAAGTTCCGGAGGGATGCCCGAGTGGCTAAAGGGGACGGGCTGTAAACCCGTTGGCTATGCCTACGTTGGTTCGAATCCAACTCCCTCCACCACTTGTTCAGGTGGGTTGGCGCGCGCAAAAGCAGTAACAAGGAAGATGACCGAACGGTAGTTTGACGTATTTTTGGTGTGCCCTGAACCGAAGGCGGGTGTAGCTCAATGGTAGAGCAATAGCCTTCCAAGCTGAAGACGAGGGTTCGATTCCCTTCACCCGCTCCAGGGCATTTTCAGACCGAGAGTTAGGCTGGACCAAAGCGCCAAACACGACTGCTTCATGATTTTTTGACGTCCCAGGCAAAGGTAGAGACTGTAAAATGGCCAAGGCAAAGTTTGAACGTAACAAGCCGCACTGCAATATCGGCACGATTGGTCACGTTGACCATGGCAAGACGTCGTTGACGGCGGCGATCACCAAGGTTCTGGCTGAATCTGGTGGCGCAACGTTCTCGGCATATGACGAGATTGACAAGGCGCCTGAAGAAAAAGCCCGTGGCATCACCATTTCCACGGCTCACGTTGAGTATGAGACGGCCAACCGTCACTATGCGCACGTTGATTGCCCGGGCCATGCCGACTATGTGAAGAACATGATCACCGGTGCTGCCCAGATGGATGGCGGTATTCTGGTTGTGTCAGCGTCTGATGGTCCGATGCCACAGACCCGCGAACACATTCTGCTTGCCCGCCAGGTTGGTGTGCCGGCGCTTGTCGTGTTCATGAACAAGGTTGACCAGGTCGACGATGAAGAGCTGCTTGAGCTTGTCGAGATGGAAATCCGCGAG
>SWCD01006939.1_pt1 | contig 13235 bp, 14 predicted proteins | sample 4693011 | NCBI WGS metagenome assembly SWCD01 (sample SAMN10267278, study PRJNA491770) | bioreactor metagenome | isolation source: DHS bioreactor inoculated with marine | place: Japan: Omine Ridge, Nankai Trough | reverse complement strand
GGCTGCCGCCATAGAACCACAATCACCAAATTAGAAGCAGGAGCTGTCGGTGTCGACCATATCCCGAATCGTACGCTACATCGGCTGGCCGGTTATTACGGGCCTGCTAGCGGCTGCCGTCATTTTTCTGCTTTTTCCTCAAGGGCTCAACAATCACAGCGGAGTAGAAACGGCAGATTTATCTCCCACAAACCTATCGCCAAAACCAGGTGATCAATGGTCTGGGCCAGCATCGTATGCCTCCGCCGTCAGGCGCGCATCACCTTCTGTGGTGAATATCTATACCCAGAAAAAGCTATCTAGATCACGCCACCCACTTTTAGATGACCCTTTTTTCCAACGATTCTTTAATAACCGAGACTTGCCACAACAGCAAAGAATGCAATCTTCTCTGGGCTCTGGGGTCATCATTACTGCCGACGGCTATATATTGACCAACTACCATGTAGTTGATGGGGCAGATGAAATTGTTGTCCAATTACAAGATGGCCGTGAAGCAATGGTCGAAATAGTCGGCAACGATCCTGAAACAGACCTTGCGGTTCTTAAAGTGAACCTGGATCAACTAACGCCTATCAGCCTTGGCGACCCTAACCAAGTAAATGTTGGCGATGTCGTTCTCGCCATCGGCAATCCTTTTGGTGTTGGGCAATCGGTATCTCAAGGAATTGTCAGCGCCACAGGACGCAACGGTTTAGGGCTAAATACCTTCGAAAATTTTATACAGACTGATGCGGCCATCAACCCCGGCAATTCAGGGGGGGCACTGGTAGACGCCTACGGCAATCTTCTGGGAATCAATTCAGCCATTCTGGATCGCACTGGCTACTCTGTGGGTATCGGCTTTGCCATACCAGGCAACACTGCGATCAAAGTGCTAGAAGATATCACTCAGCATGGCCGTGTTATTCGTGGCTGGCTAGGAGTAGAGGCCACCCAACTAAAACGACAAGCTGCCGTTCAGCTTGGTCTGGAGCCGCCCTCCGGCCTTGTTATCACCAATATCTACCAGGGCAGCCCAGCTCACCTTGCTGGGCTTTTACCCGGCGATGTCATCACTCGCATCAATGATTACTGGGTGGTCGACAATGATCGCAGCATGAATCTGATTGCCAACCTATCTCCCGGAGATTCCGTCAAGCTGGAGATATTAAGACAGGGTGAAAAAAGTACCATAATGGCCGTCACCGGCATTCGACCCAACACCAACTAGCTAACAGTCTTTTTAGTGTCACCAAGCAATGCTTTTAGCAACATTAAAAGTTGCTGATTTTGCTCTGGCAATCCAACAGTGATCCGTAAATACTGATCAATGCGAGACTGCTTAAAGTGCCTCACGATGACACCTTGCTCACGCAGACCTGCTGACAACCTAACAGCATCGTGATCCGGATGCGTCACAAAGACAAAATTGGCTGTAGAAGGTAGTACTGAAAAACCAAGCACTTCCAACTGCCCCGCCAACTGCTCTCGACTCGATATTACCTGCTTACAAGTTTCGTCAAAATAACTTTCATCGTCTATAGCCGCCACAGCGCCCACAATAGCCAAGCGATCGAGAGGATAAGAATTGAAGCTGTTTTTAACCCGCTCAAGAGCATCAATCAAGGATGCATCGCCGACAGCAAACCCCACCCTTAAACCAGCCAAGGACCGAGATTTAGAAAAAGTTTGCGTGACCAACAAGTTAGGAAAACGATCAACTAAGCCAACTGCGCTTTCTCCACCAAAATCAATATATGCCTCATCAACCACCACTACAGAATCCTGATTTTTGTTTAATAGTGATTCGATATTTGACAGCGGCAATGCTCTACCCGTTGGTGCATTAGGATTGGGAAAAATGATGCCGCCATTTGGCTTCTGGTATTCTTTCAGGTTTAGCGACAAGTCTTCGGCAAGGGGTATTCGCTCAAATTGCACACGATATAAGCCACAATAAACCGGGTAAAAACTGTAGGTTATATCAGGAAATAAAATCGGTAAATCATGCTTTAGTAAGGCTTGAAAAATATGAGCCAGCACCTCATCAGAGCCATTGCCCACAAACACCTGATCTACATTTACATCTAGCGAACTGGCAATAGACTGCTTTAGTAGGTCTGCATTGGGGTCAGGATACAAACGTAATTGATCGCCCAACTCCGCTGAAATTGCTTCGACTACTTTAGGTGACGGGCCATAGGGATTTTCATTGGTATTTAATTTGACCAAGTTAGCGAGCTTTGGCTGCTCCCCGGGTACATAGGGGTCCAACTCACTGACAATATCACTCCAATATTTATTACCAGCCATATGCAATGTCGCCAATTATTTTTTATTCGCTATTTTTTAATTCTATACTCTGCCGAACGAGCATGCGCCGTGAGCGATTCTCCTCGAGCCAAGACAGATGCAGTTTCACCCAAAGCCGAGGCACCCTGCTCCGTGAACATGATCACTGAGGAGCGCTTTTGAAAATCATAAACGCCCAAGGGCGAAGAAAACCTTGCTGTGGCCGATGTAGGTAATACATGATTTGGCCCAGCACAATAATCGCCCAAAGCTTCTGCCGTATATCTACCCATAAAAATAGCACCAGCATGGCGAATTTTTGGTAACAATGATTCCGGATCTGACACCGACAGCTCTAAATGCTCGGGAGCAATTCGGTTAATAAGCCCTACCGCCTCATCGAGATTACCTACCGATATTAAGGCACTGCGATTTTCTAATGCAGCACGAATAATGTCAGCGCGCTCCATTGAAGGAAGCAGTCTCTCCATACTGGCTTTTACTCGCGCTATATAATCTATGTCGTAGCTAACCAGCAAAGACTGCGCATCTTCATCGTGCTCCGCCTGGGAAAACAAATCCATGGCAATCCAATCCGGATCGGTATCACCATCGCAGACCACCAGAATTTCTGATGGACCGGCCACCATATCTAACCCAACATGGCCAAAAACTGCTCGCTTGGCCGTAGCTACATAAATATTCCCAGGGCCAACAATTTTATCTACCCGAGGCACTGTTTCCGTACCATAGGCCAGCGCGCCAATTGCCTGAGCACCGCCGAGGGTGTAAACCTGGTCAACGCCAGCTATTGCTGCAGCCGCTAGCACCAAGGGGTTTAGCTCTCCGCCTGGTGCAGGAACGGCCATAATTATTTCTTCAACACCCGCAACTTTTGCTGGTATTGCATTCATTAAAACTGATGAAGGGTAACTGGCCTTACCGCCGGGCACATAAATGCCCACACGATCCAAGGGTGTCACTTGCTGTCCAAGTAACGTGCCATCTGCTTCCTGGTAATTCCACGACTCTTGCTTTTGGTGCTGGTGATAATCACGAATACGTTTGGCAGCCAACAATAGCGCTTCTCGCTTAACATTAGCCAGACCATCCAATGCATCTTGTAATTGCTGACTATTTATAAATAGTTCGGCGGCACAAGAAACCTGTCGACGATCAAAGCGATTGGTATACTCCACCAAGGCTTGATCCCCTCGCTGTCGAATATTCAACAGCACATCGCTAACAACATTTTCGACCTGATTGTCAGAGATATTTTCCCAGGCAAGTAACTGCTCAAGCTGCTCGTCAAATTCTTCCGACGAGGAAGACAACTGCTTTATATCAATGGTGCTAACAGGCACTTTATCCGCAACCATAGCAGCTAACCTACCACCCGGCGCAGATCATCAACAATTTGCTGGATAGCCTTGTGCTTGGTTTTCATTGCTGCCTTATTCACGACCAGCCGCGAACTGACATCAGCAATTCGGTCCCTTGCTTCTAGACCATTGGCCTTCAAAGTATTACCGGTATCGACAATATCTACAATTTCATCGGACAACGCCATAATCGGCGCCAACTCCATAGCCCCATAGAGCTTAATAATATCTACTTGCCGGCCCTGCTCTGCATAGAATTGACGGGCAATATTTACGTACTTTGTAGCAATCCTGATGCGCCCCTCTTTAGGCGGCACACCAACAACTCCAGCCGTCATCAACTGACATTGGGCAATCCCCAGATCCAACGGCTCATACAGACCTTCTGCACCATGCTCAAGAAGTGTATCTTTTCCCGCCACACCAATATCTGCCGCACCAAACTGAACATAGGTGGGCACATCTGAGCCACGCAGAATCAACAAGCGCACATCATCACGATTGGTATCAAACAGTAATTTTCGACTCTCACTGATATTCTCTACTGGCTCTATACCCGCATGGGCCAGCAGTGGCAGTGTTTCCTTAAGAATACGCCCTTTAGTTAGTGCGATAGTTATTTGCATAATTTTTTTCTAAATAGCCTTAGGTACATAAAATAGCTTCAGCTAACAGGAGTTATGAGAAAAATTTAAATTATCAGCCAGGGATTCGACGAATATTAGCACCCAGCTGCTGGAATTTTTCTTCGATACATTCATAACCACGGTCAATATGATAAATACGATCTACCACAGTATCGCCATCTGCTACTAATCCAGCAATAACAAGGCTGGCAGATGCCCGCAAATCCGAGGCCATAACAGGGGCTGCTTTTAGGCGTTCAACGCCTGTAACAATCGCCGTATTTCCTTCCAGAGTTATCACCGCGCCCATACGATTCAGTTCATGAGTTTGAACTAAGCGGTTTTCGAAAATAGTTTCCGTAATGGTACCCACCCCTTCTGCCACAGCATTTACAGTGGTCAGCTGGGCCTGCATATCCGTAGGAAACGCAGGGTACGGCGCTGTTTTAAAACTCACCGCCTTGGGGCGACGGCCTTCCATATCCAATTCAATCCAATCATCACCCGTAGTGATCTTGGCTCCAGCCTCCTCCAACTTTAACAGTACGGCTTCAAGAATATGAGGGTTAGTGTCCTTCAGCTTTACCTTACCTCTAGTTGCTGCTGCCGCAGCCAGATAAGTACCGGTTTCAATTCGGTCGGGCATAATTTTGTAGCTACCGCCATGAAGTGATTCAACGCCATCAATAACAACAGTGGACGTCCCCATACCAGAAACTTTGCCACCCAAAGCATTGATACAAAGCGCCAGGTCCACCACTTCAGGTTCACGTGCAGCATTTTCAATAATGGTCTGCCCATCCGCAAGGGCCGCAGCCATCATCAGGTTTTCTGTAGCACCCACTGAAGTGACATCCATTAGGATGTGAGCACCCTTTAGGCGGCCATCCACCCGCGCATTGATATAACCGCCAGAGATTTCAATCTCAGCGCCCATCATTTCAAGACCATGTAAGTGCAGGTCAACAGGACGACTACCTATGGCACAACCACCAGGAAAAGACACATTAGCGACACCATATTTTGCCAACATCGGTCCCAATACCAATATGGAGGCGCGCATGGTTTTTACCAAATCGTAAGGAGCCACGTGACTGTGAAGCGTGGTTGCATCCACCTCTACCTGCATCTTTTCATTCAGAATCACAGTGACACCAAGGCAACCGAGCAATTCGAACATGGTCGTAATGTCATGTAAGTGAGGTACGTTAGACACCATGACCGGACCATCAGCAAGAAGTGTTGCCGCTAAAATAGGTAATGCTGAGTTTTTTGCGCCGGAAATACGTATTTCTCCAGAAAGCGGGCCGCCACCAGAAATCAACAACTTATCCATTCATTACCCTTCTATACTATCGATCCAACTAGCTAGCTAACTTTCTGACTGACTGGAGGAAATTTTGATCAACCAAGGAATAAGGTACCACTGGCCCACTAGAACTTGCGTCACTGCTGCAATTCAGCGGGAGTAACAGTTTTCATATTAACGGCGTGAATAGTGCCTTCCGCAATCTGAGCCTGCAACACTGCATAAACTTTTTGCTGACGCTGCACAGGACGAAGTCCTTCAAAGATGTCTCCCACGACAAAAACATCAAAATGTCGGCCATCGCCCTCAACTGTTACTTCACAATCGGCAAACTCTGCCAACAATAACTCTCTTACATCATCTGGATTCATAATTTTTCTCTGAGGCTTAGCTTTATGGAGCTTGTATTTTATGAAATTTAAATCTTAGCCTGCAGATGATGACCAGTTGTTAATGACTTCGTCAATATCGCCCCCATACTTCTTAGCACGCTGCACAAATTGATTGCGGAAAGTTTTACCCAGGTTAATGCCGTTAATCACCACATTTGTGACTTTCCACTTTCCTTCCCGGGTTAAACCCATGGAGTAAACTAGCGGAAATACACCATCAGACCCATGAATTTCCTGGACAACCTTAACCTTACGTTGACCATTGATATCTTCTTTTGGCGGAATAACAACGATATTTTGTTCGCCGTAAGCAACAAGCCCTCGACCATAGGTTTCGATTAACTCGCAACGAAATGTACGGGCAAAACGACTTCGCTGATCTGTCGTGGCTTTCTTTCCGTAAGAACCCATCACTTTGTAGGCAATCCACTCAAAATCAATGACATCTTGGAGCAAACCATCCAGTGCAGCAAAAAAATCTTCGGGGTCGTCCCCAAAGGTATTCCTGTGCACCTCAATGGTTTCAAGCAACTGAACCGTTACAGACTCTACCAACTGATGGGGAGTACCCTCTGCGGCCTCACTACCAGCAGCACCTTCAGCAAAAACACTGCCTGCCAACGTTAATAGCATCATTACGACTGTTGAACATACCCACTTAAAAAACATTGGAAGCCTTCCCCTTCTTCTTTCTCAATTTACTTACTTTACAGCTTACAGCACAAGCAGCAAACGCTACTCACGATGTTTGACCACAAATCACATGCGAGGTGCCAAAAACAGCTGACTTAGAATGGCCTGCACTATACCATTGCACTCCCTTTTACGAAACATTCTCTACAATACCTGCAAGGAACAAACACCGAGATGGAAACGCTGATACCCGGAGCACTGGGAGTTATATTTGGGCTTCTTGGCCTACTCTGGGGAGCTGACCGATTTGTGGCAGGAAGTGCAGGTGCGGCAAAAAATTTCGGTATTTCGCCTCTGGTCATCGGTCTCACCATTGTCTCTATTGGCACATCCGCTCCAGAAATTATCGTCGCCATTAATGCTGCACTAAAAGATGCTGGCGACATGGCTGTAGGTAACGCCATCGGTTCAAACCTGGCTAATATCGGTTTGGTATTGGGCATTACAGCTCTAATTTGCCCTATCCCAACCCAAAGCCACCTACTCAAACAGGAAGGTCCTGTACTGCTCGGCATTACGCTACTTGCTGGATTTTTTATTTTTGATGGGGGGCTCTCGCGAACCGAAGGGATAATTCTTGCCTGCATCATCCCTCCCCTACTCGCCCTAACTGTCTACTATAAAAAGCGACACCCCAACCCAGAAACTGTAGAGGAAGGTGAAGCGATACCAACCATGTCAACGACAACAGCTATACTTTGGTTTCTCGTTGGACTGAGCGCTCTATTAATTAGCTCAGAAGCCCTAGTTTGGGGTGCCAAACAATTTGCTCTGTTTTTTGGTGTCAGCCAACTTATTATTGGCCTAACAGTCGTCGCTATAGGTACAAGCCTGCCAGAACTTGCTGCTTCGGTAACGAGCGCCGTTAGGGGACACCATGATATTGCCTTGGGAAATATCTTCGGTTCAAACTTATTCAACCTATTGGCCGTTATGTCCGTTCCCGGCATCATTAGCCCTTTAGCATTAGAGAGAGAAGTTTTTTATCGCGACTATATGGCTATGTCGCTACTAACAGTAATACTGGTAGCTGCCATTGCCTTTTCCCTTTGGAGAGGGAGAAAAGAGCACCGCCAAGCACTGCTATCCAAAAAAATTGGCATAACCTTGCTGGTACTTTACGGGCTTTACTATGCGGTATTAATACCTAGCGCCTAACACGCAGGCTAAACACCTACACCAACTCTTTAACAAGCATCCGTGCTGCAAGGCTTCCCTCAGGCCTTACAGGGACACCTTACAGCCGCTATACTGGCTAGAATATTATTAAAGCAACTTTTTTCGAGACAACAATGACACCCGGCGATTATTCAGAAGTAGCCCGACGTACCATCCGCATGGAAGCTCAGGCTGTTGAGTTGCTAGAACAACGTATTGGCCCGGAATTTCATCTTGCCTGCGAACTAATTCTGAAGTGCTCTGGCCGTGTTGTTGTTACCGGCATGGGAAAATCAGGACATATTGGTCGCAAAATTGCCGCCACATTAGCCAGCACTGGCACGCCTTCTTTTTTTGTCCACCCAGGCGAAGCCAGCCACGGCGATATTGGCATGATTACAGCAGACGATGTAGTACTCGCCCTGTCCAACTCGGGAACAACCTCAGAAGTCATTACTCTGCTTCCGCGAATTAAGCGCATGGGCATCCCACTAATTAGTATGACGGGAAACCCTGAATCAACCCTGGCACAAACTGCTGAAGCACACATAGACGTGCAGGTTCCCTGTGAAGCATGCCCCTTAGGACTCGCACCAACTACAAGTACCACGGCTACATTAGTGATGGGTGATGCCCTAGCTATCACCCTCTTAGAAGCCAGAGGTTTTACCGCAGAAGACTTTGCATTCTCCCACCCCGGTGGTGCACTGGGACGCAAACTGCTGCTCAAGGTAGAAGACATCATGCATAGTGGCGATGAGCTGCCGCAGGTAACAATGGACACCCCCTTAAGGCATGCCCTGATTGAAATGACAACAAAAGGCTTTGGTATGACAACCGTCACCAACGAAGCCGGCGAACTACAAGGCGTGTTTACTGACGGTGACCTTCGACGTGCGGTAGACAACAATATTGACATTAACAGTACACCTATTGGCGAGCTAATAAAATCTGGCTGCAGGGCGGTGCATCGTGATCTGCTAGCTGCCGAGGCACTGAAAATTATTGAAGACTCCAAAATTACGGCACTGGTAGTAGAAGATTCAAACCACCATCCTATTGGTGTATTGCATATGCACGACATACTTCGTGCCGGAGTTATGTAGTCATGACGACAAACAATCAAAAGCTAATTAACCGAGCCAAAGCCATTCGCCTTTTACTGCTGGATGTAGACGGCGTTTTAACCGACGGACGCCTTTATTACGGGAACAATGGCGAAGAACTCAAAGCATTTAACATTCAAGACGGCCTCGGTATAAAACTTTTACAACGCAACAACATCGAAGTCGGTATTATTACTGGGCGCTCATCTGAATTAGTTGCTAGACGAGCTTCTGAATTAGGCATTGAACTGATTGTTCAGGGTCGAGAGGACAAGCTGACTGCACTCCAAGAAACACTAAACGCAATGGACAAAGAATCACGGCTCCAAATGGAGCAAATTGCGTTCCTAGGTGATGATCTACCAGACGTAGCTGTTATCCACCGAGTAGGACTGGGAGTTGCTGTAGCCAACGCTCGAGGATTTGTGGCTGAAAATGCCCACTGGCAAACCACCGCAAAAGGCGGCCACGGTGCAGTGCGAGAGCTGGCTGAAATGATTCTACAGGCCCAAGGCAAGTTGGACTCAACGCTATCAAATTATTTGTAAATATTTAGCTCTAAATAAAGGCTAGACCCTATAGATTATAGGTCTCAAAATATGTGCACTGTAAAGGTTTATAGTTTAGAACATGCGTAATTTTTTACTGACCATCATGCTGCTCGGCTCTGTCAGCGTATTTTTATTATTCTGGCTTTCACCTCCAGAAGTATTCCTTAAAAAATCTAGCCGAGACACCAACGAGCTCCCCGACGCAGATAGCTATATGCTCAACATATCGAAACTGGACTTTGATAACCATGGAAACAAAACATTTAGCCTGGTAGCCACCGAGGCACGCCATTTTAAACGCACCAATCGCCTTGAGCTGGAACAGCCAAAACTCGTATCCTACGGTCAGCAACACGCTGATCAACCCTGGTATATGAACGCAAAAACAGGCACTGTACGCCAAGATGGAGAACAAGCCATATTTAACGGCGATGTATACGCTTGGCAAAACCTGGATAATGGTAAAAAAAATGAACTTCGAACCGATAAGCTCATCTTATTTCCTGAGAAACGCACGGCCGAGACCGACAAAAAGGTCACAATAAAAACCCCTCAAGGGAAAACTGTTGGTGTAGGTATGCAGGCAGACTTAAACAAAGAACTCTTCAAACTGCTCTCAAGAGTAAAAGGGGTTCACCATGCAAACTAGGTTATTTTTTCTGCTGACTATTTTATTCAGCTGTACATTTTTTTTGAGCCATACGCTGCACGCATTACCAAGCGACCGTCAACAACCCATCCAAATAGAATCTGATCGCGCCGAGCAGGATGAAAAAAAAGGAACAACCACTTACGAAGGCTCAGTAATAATTCGACAGGGGTCTATCAAGATAAATGCCGACAAAGTGACCGTGTTCAGTGACACAAATCAAGTCGACAAAATCGTCTGTGTAGGAAACCCCGCCCACTACCAACAACGCCCCAACCCAGAAGATGGGCTGGTTTTGGCTAGTGCAAAAACCATTAAATACTATCTCGTCAATGACAAAATTTTTCTGCTCAAAAATGCCAGCCTGGAACAAAACGGCTCGGTTATCACCGGCGAAAAAATTGACTACGACCTAAAAGCCGAAGTGGTCAAAGCGACCGCCGGCAGCAACACTCAAGATCGTATCCACATGGTTATTCCTCCCAGCAATCAAAAGGATAGCAATTAATGGCCGTACTCAAGGCCTCCAACCTCTCTAAGAGCTACAAAAAAAGACCTGTTATACGAGACGTTTCACTTACCGTTGAAAGCGGAGCTATCGTCGGCTTGCTTGGGCCCAACGGTGCAGGAAAAACCACTTGCTTCTATATGATTGTTGGCTTGATTGCCCAAGATGGTGGAACCGTTTTAATTGACGACGAAGATATTACATCCTTGCCCATGCATGGCCGGGCACGCAAAGGCATTGGTTATCTCCCTCAAGAAGCATCGGTATTTCGAAAAATGACAGTGCAAAATAATATCCTGGCCATTTTAGAAACACGAAAAGATCTCAATTCCGCTCAGCGCAAAGACAAGGTGGAACAACTACTACAAGAATTTCACCTCACGCATATAAGAGATTCTCAAGGCATTAGCCTCTCAGGAGGTGAACGGCGTAGAGTAGAAATAGCCAGGGCTCTAGCCATGGAGCCCGACTTCATTTTATTGGATGAACCCTTTGCTGGTGTTGACCCAATTTCAGTTAATGACATCAAACAGATTATTCGCCACTTACGAGATAAAGGCATTGGCGTACTGATAACAGACCACAATGTGCGAGAAACCCTCGACATTTGCGAACACGCCTATATTGTTGGTGAAGGCAAAGTTATTGCAGAAGGCCAGTCGTCGGATATTATTGCTAATCAGCAAGTTCGGGATATTTATTTAGGCGAAGACTTTGTACTATGAACGCAGACCATATCCCATGCATACACGTATCGGCCACATCGCACCATTAAATAAGCACCTCTAGAGAAGCAATACCAGACCAGCACTCCAATCAAACCCCGCCCAACAAAAAAATTAAGACCAACTCGCAAAATAGGCATAAAAATTGCTTGTCTCACCCCCCCGACACAGACTACACTTTGAACCATAAGAATAAACACCGCTATTAAAACCACTGAAGAGTAGTTGTATCAGTACATGAAAGTCAGCCTGCAACTGAAAATTGGTCAGCAGTTAACAATGACCCCCCAACTGCAACAGGCTATACGCCTTCTGCAGCTCTCATCTCTTGATCTCCACCAGGAGATACAACAAAACCTGTATGACAACCCACTGCTAGAACTCGCTGAAGAATCAGAAAACCCTTCTGACAACGCTGCAGATGATACAAAAAATACTCAATCCAAAACCGAAGTAAAACCCCAAGAAAATGAAGTTCCTGACAACGCCTCTCAGGATCTAAATAGTGAGGAGTGGGAAAATTCAATCCCACAGGATTTACCCGTAGATGCCAATTGGGATGATATTTATCAGCCTTCTACAACTATTAGAAACACATCCTCAGAAACCATGGACTTTGATAACGTCCACAATGTTACTGAGTCACTTCAGGATCACTTGCTCTGGCAACTCAATCTAACCCCTTTATCAAAAACAGACCTGCTAATTGCCGAAAATATTATCGATTCTATTGATAACAACGGCATGCTGACCACCCCTCCAGAAGAGATCTGGGGATCACTTGATGATGACGAAATCGAGTTAGACGAAGTGATTGCTGTTCTGCACAGAATCCAACAGTTTGACCCACCTGGAATAGGAGCAACCAACTTAGCTGAATGCCTGCTTATTCAACTAAGCCAATTTTCACCTAATACGGACTTTTTAGAGGAAGCCAAGCAATTGGTATCCAAACATATCGAGCTTGTGGGGCAAAGGGACTACAAACGTTTGGAGCGTTTAACCGGCTACCCCCAGGAAACATTGGAAGCCACGATTTTATTGATACAAACACTATCACCGCATCCCGGCGAAGCCATTCGCAATGATGATGTGGAATATGTGGTACCAGATGCCCGAGTTAGCAAAGTGAATGATCACTGGCAAGTCTCACTCAATCAGGACATCACACCAAAGCTGGGTATTAACCAGCAATATGCCCAACTAATACGTCGCGCCGATTCCAGCCAGGACAACACCTTTCTAAAAAACCATCTACAGGAAGCCAAATGGTTTCTCCGTAGTATAGAAAGCCGAAATGATACCTTGCTACGTGTAGCATCCTGCATTGTCGAACTGCAACAAAGATTCCTAGAACAAGGACCAGAGGCCATGCGCCCTATGGTTTTAGCCAACATAGCCGAACGGCTAGAACTCCATGAATCCACTATATCTAGAGTCACTACCCAAAAATATATTGATACACCTCAAGGTGTCTTTGAATTAAAGTATTTTTTCTCCAGTCACGTGTCCACAGCAAGTGGTGGGGAGTGTTCATCTACAGCTATTCGCGCTATCCTGAAGAAGATGATTAGCGCAGAAAATCCAGCAAAACCTCTAAGTGACAACAAGCTAACCGCATTACTGCAGGAGATGGGCATACAGGTCGCACGTCGAACTGTTGCCAAATACCGTGAAGGTATAGGCATTCCCTCCTCCAGCGAGAGAAAGCGTTTTAAGCAGTAACTTATCTGGCTGAATTTACTAAACTGTAATCCATCAATAGAACTAACGACAATAGAAATAAGGAGTACCGCATGCAACTCAATATCAGCGGACATCACCTCGATATCACTGACCCCATCAAAGAATATGTAACCACC
>SWCD01012626.1_pt2 | contig 13247 bp, 10 predicted proteins | sample 4693011 | NCBI WGS metagenome assembly SWCD01 (sample SAMN10267278, study PRJNA491770) | bioreactor metagenome | isolation source: DHS bioreactor inoculated with marine | place: Japan: Omine Ridge, Nankai Trough | reverse complement strand
AGACGAGGAAGCTGCAATCTGGCTGTCCAGGGCCTCGATGCGCTCTTCCAGGGCGCCGAGTTGCGGCTGATAGTCAGCAGGTTGGCTAACTTGCTGCAATTGTTGACTTAAATCCGAAATACGCTGCTCGATCTGCGCAATTGGTTCTGGCCCGGGAGCCTCGTCGACCCTGCTTGAAAGCATTTCAAGTGCACTGCGCAGTGCCTGAACCTCCTGCTCGGATGCAGACTGCTGACGTACTTCTTCAAAGCGATTGTGTAAATCGCTGATCTCTGACTGGATGGACAGCAGCCCTTTGTCAGAAGAACCTGCATCCTTGAGTTTCTGCTCGGCCTGTTCGACAAGTTCGGCCAGGCGGGTTTCGATGGCACTCGCCTGTTCCTGTGCGGCTTTGCCCGCTGTTGCCTGGGCTTTCTGACCGATGGCTTCTGCCGAATGACGTACCGTGTCAATGCGCTCGGCAAGCTCGCGAATACGGGCTTCGAACATGGCTTTGAGCTGTGGGTCTTCACCGCTGTTGGCGGTCTGTTCCACGCGGGCTGCCAGTTCTTTCATGCGGACTTCCAGATCCGCCACGATCCGGGATTTGTCACTATTGGGTGACGTCGACTGGACCTTGCCGTCCAGCTCGACAATGCGGTTCTGCAACTGGCCGATTGCTGCACGCGACTGCGTGTCTGTCTTTTCAATCCGGTCGACAATACTGCGGACGGCACCTTCAAGCGCACTGAATCCGGGCACTTCGCGGGCATTGATCTCAACCGGACGCAGCGCGATTTCCTCAACCCGGTCACCGATCTTCTCGACCCGCCTGCCCAGTGTCTTGACGCTTTCGCGGGCGTGTTGCTCGCCTTTTTCAATGCGATCCAGCAATCGGTCCATAGCCATGTTGCTGGCTTGTTCCGGTCGCGAAACAGCAGACAGCGCATGGCGAGGTCTGTCGGTGCCCGGATCGCGTTCCTGCAGATCGCTCAACCGCGAAACCAGGAAGTCAAGTTTGCGCTCGATGGAATTGTCATCCGCGGTGGATTTGTGTTGCGCCGCGTCTGCTGACTTGCCGCGCGGTGTTGCCGCAGAACCGGAGCGGGAAGTGCGGCTGGTCACAGAAGACGATGCCTTCTTGCGGGTCGCCCGCGCCGCCAGATCAGCCTCTTCACCGGCGCTTTCCAGAATTTTAAGGTTCAACCACTGACCCAAGGTCTGGCCTTGCGAGCGCGCAGCGTCCTTTGCAATCTCTCGCGCCTTGTCGTCAATGCCTTTAACGCTCCACGGAATGCCTGGCTTCATGACCCAATTCTCTTTTCGCTGCCCCGACCGGACTGTCTGAACGACAGGCCAATCCCTGATGGAACCGAATCCACCTTCTCGATGGTGCTAAAAGTTAACGTTTTTGGTTAAGAACGGGTTAAGCCAGTCGCTGAAATGGACATTTGATTCAGGCTCTGTATTTACGATGAATTGCGAACCGGGGCGTTTTCATGGTAAAACTTTCCGTGCATTTGTTGACGCAGGAACGTGGCATGGTAAAGTAGCCAGCCAAATCGCTGTATATGAGATTTTTAAGTTGCATGATTGGTGATTCTATGACATGGCGACAGGTAATTTCTTGCCGCGCTACGAAATTGGGTAAAGTTTTTCCAGGGTTTGATGTGAGGCGGAAACGAGTTCAAGTATCAATTCAAACCCAATACTTGCCTGGTTAATGCCAGGCTGAAAGGTAATTTATGGCTGTTAAACCGGGGGACTACGAAGACCGCGATCGGACATATTCGATTACGGAATTGTGCAAAGAGTTCGAGGTAACACCGCGAACCCTGCGCTTTTACGAACAGAAGGGTTTGCTGAGCCCGGGACGACGCGGCTGGACGAGACTGTTCTCGTACCGCGACCGGGCACGCCTGAAGCTGATCCTGCGTGGCAAAAAAGTCGGCTTCTCGCTCGAGGAAATCAAGGAGCTGCTGGATCTCTACAGCTTGCGTGACGGCCAGTTGACCCAGCTTCGGGTAGCCTCGACCAAAATGCGCGAGCGTCTGGAAGCATTGCAGATACAGCGCGTTGAACTTGATGAGGCGATACTCGATCTCAAGCGTACCGTTGAAATTGTCGACGGCATGCTGAAAGAGCGCACTGACGGCAACCTGGCCAAGGCGAAAGCCAGCTGATCCAGATGAACGTCTAGAGTGTGGTTTCGCTGCACTTGAAACCGGCATCGCTTGAAACGGTCAGAGCCCTATACGAAAATTTTGATGCCACCGGTACAGCCGGTGGCATTTTTTTCTTGCGGACCGGGTGCGGAAAGCCGGATCATGAGCGCCTTGTCAGGTGCATTGTGAAACGGACCCTATCCATATGAGCGTCTTTGATCTGCCCACACCGGCCTGGATGGCCGAGGACCACAAGATGCTAGTCGAGCAGGCCGGCAGGTTCTTCGAAACCGAAGTGGCGCCACGCTACGAGGCATTTGAAAAAGCCGGTGTGTTCGACCGCGATATCTGGGCAAAGGCAGGCGCTGCAGGCCTGTTGTGTGCAGCAGTGCCGGAAGAGTTTGGCGGGCCGGGCGGGGATTTTGGCCATGACGCGATTGTCACCTACCAGGCAAACCTGCATGGTTGTGACGGGTTTGGCGGACCTCTGCACTCTGCCATCGTTGCGCCCTATATCCAGCACTATGGTTCGCCCGAACAGAAGCAGCGCTGGTTGCCGAAAATGGCGACCGGGGAATACATCGCAGCGATTGCCATGACCGAGCCGGGGGCTGGTTCCGATCTGCAAGGCGTCAGGACATCTGCCAGGCGCGATGGCAACCATTATGTGATCAATGGATCAAAAACCTTCATCACCAACGGACAACTGGCTAACCTGATCGTCGTGGTGACCAAGACCGACCCGTCGGCAGGGGCGAAGGGCACATCGCTGTTTATCGTTGAGACAGATCAGGTTGACGGTTTCAGGCGCGGACGGAACCTCGATAAGGTGGGGATGAAGTCAAACGACACGTCGGAGCTGTTTTTCGATGATGTGCGCGTGCCTGCAGACGCGCTGCTGGGCCCGGAAGAGGGGCAGGGGTTTGTACAGCTCATGCAACAACTCCCCCAGGAACGGCTGCTGATTGCCATATATGCGATCGCCAGGATTGAACGCGCGCTCACTGTGACGCTGGACTATGTCAAGCAACGCAAGGCATTCGGCAAATCCATTATCGATTTCCAGAATTCCCAGTTCGTGCTGGCCGAGTGCAAGACCGAAGCAACCATCGCCAGGGTGTTCGTCGACAATTGCATCGAACGCCATATCAATGGCGGTCTTGATGCAACGACCGCCTCGATGGCCAAATACTGGCTGACCGATCTGCAGTGCAAGATCATCGACAGATGCCTGCAATTGCATGGTGGTTATGGCTACATGGACGAATACCCGATCTCGCGCATGTACCGCGATGCCCGTGTCGAGCGGATTTACGGCGGATCAAACGAGATCATGAAAGTGCTGATCGCGCGATCCCTGTAATCCCGCCTCAATCCACGATTGCCTGGTAGACCAGCGCCCGCAATTCCTTGCGGTTTGGCCACGAGCTGGACGGCAGAAGCTGGGTCAGGAACACCACCGACATTTCCTCTTTCGGGTCACACCAGAAATAGGTGCTGGCCATGCCGCCCCAGGAGAAATCTCCCACGCTGGCCGACAGCATTGATTGCGCCGGGTCGAGGTTGACGGCGAATCCCAGGCCGAAACCAACCCCGCTGAACGAGGTCTCGCACCATGCACTGGGCCCAAGCGTTGCCAGGTCAACACCGCCGGGAAGATGGTTGGCGGTCATCAGTGACACGGTGCGCGGGCCGAGCAGGCGCGCATCGCCAAGAGCGCCGCCGCGGCGCAGCATTTCAGCAAACCGCAGATAGTCGCGGCCGGTTGAAACAAGGCCTCCACCACCGGACAAGGTATCAACCTCACCCTCACCGAACCCGGCCGGAAACACCGGCAGTCCACCCTTGGGATCGAAGACGTAACATGCCCCCAGCCTGCCCAGTTTTGACGACGGCACGACAAAGGATGTGTCATGCATGTCCAGTGGGCCGAGAATATTGTCGGTAAAGAACTGGTCCAGTGTCTTGCCGGAGACCACTTCCACGATACGACCGAGAACGTCGGTGGCGACGGAATAGTGCCAGCGTGATCCCGGTTGAAACAGCAATGGCGTTGCGGCAAGGCGCGCGACAGTCTCTGCCAGTCCGCCGGCGCGTTGTCCAAAGTCAAGCCGGTTGGCACCATAGGTTTCCGACAGGACGTCCTGGTTGAAGCCGTAGGTGAGCCCTGATGTATGGGTAAGCAGATTGTGCACTGTCAACGGCACTTTCAATGCTTCGGTCTGGTCCGGTTGCGTTGCGCCGGGTACAAGCACCCGGGTGTCGGCAAACGCCGGAATGAACGCCGAAACCGGGTCATCCAGATGCACCAGGCCTTGCTCGTAAAGCATCATGAAGGCAGTCGAGGTCACCGGTTTGGTCATCGAATAGATGCGGGCGAGCGTGTCGGGCGTGTAGGCGGTTTTGGCCTCCACGTCTGAAAACCCCGTATGTCCTTGCCATGCAATCCGCCCCTTGCGGGCGATCAGGGTTGCGGCAAACGGAAACCTGCCCTGGTCGACATAGCGCTGCATCCAGTCGTCAATGCGTGTGAGACGGGCAGCGTCGAGGCCGCACTGGGCCGGAGATGATGATTGTAATGGCATGTGTTCAATTGAGTCCCAAAACACAATGACGGTCAAGAGCCTGCAGCGTGAAGCAACAGTTTTGTTTCGACACTTGCCCGGTTTGACCAATGCTGCGATCGCGGATTGATTGTCTCAGGAAAAAACCCCAATGTGACAAAACACACATCCTGATGATCGCCGACCTGACATGCTGGTTTACATCACAGGCGTCGAAATCCTGACAGGGCGCACGAGCAGGTTCGAAAGGGGAAATCAGACCAGTAACCATCGATCGCAACACCCCATTCGCCACCGCGCGCATCATCCATATGCGGGGCCGGCTGCAGCAGACCGGCTATGCCGTGTTAGGCGCATGCCTGACCCGCATTTGCAATTAGCGTGCGGCTGAGAGTGGGCAATGGTGAATACGTGCACGTGGCTTTTGCGAGTAACATTCAAAGCTAAAAGCAAACCAAGGATAGGAGACTCAAATTGATTAGGAAATTTTTTGCAGTCACGGCCGCAGCATTCATGCTGATGGTCGGCTCGCAGATCGCATCTGCAGCGGTCAGCGCTCCGGAAGCTGCCAGCAAGGCACCGGTCAGCGCTGCTACGACGGACGGCAGTTACAAGGTCGCCCAGAATAACCGGCGCGCCCGCAACCGTGGCAATCGTGGCAATCGCCGCGGCCGCCGTGGTCGTAACAGAGGACGCGACCTGGGGATCGGTCTGGGCATCGGTCTCGGAGCGCTTGCACTTGGCGCAGCCGCCGCTTCTTCCCGTGATCGCGGAGCACATAGTTCCTGCCGTCGTGTCGAACGCCGGTGCGCGCGCCGCCATGGCTGGGAAACCCGCAGATGGTTCAATTGTGTTGAAGACCGTGGTTGCTAGATCAACCTGACGTGATCTGATGTGACGCCGCCGGAGATATTCGGCGGCGTTTCTTATTGTGGCGGGATAGACCGCCGGCAGGTCTTTCTGCATGATAGATCTTATTGCAGCGAAACAGCTGAATTCGTCGACAAAAGAGGTGCCCGAACCGTGAACGCCCTGCAGATTGCAGCACTGCTGATTGTATTTGCCGGTGGTTTCGGCGCCATCAATTACCTGTTTTTCAAACTGCCGCCGGCCATTGGCATCCTGGTGGTCGCCTTTCTGGCATCGCTGGCGGTGATCGGTCTGGAAGCACTGTTTCCAGTCCTCTCCATTGCAGAAGCGGTCACCGCCTTTGTGGCCGAGATTGAATTTTCCCGGGCCCTGATGGAAGGCATGCTGGGTCTGTTGCTGTTTGCAGGCGCGCTGCATGTCAATATTGATGACCTGCGGGCCGAGGCATGGGTGATCGCCTTGATGGCGACACTTGGTGTCGCACTTTCCACGCTTGTCATCGGACTGGGCTTTTACTGGTGGACGGCCATGCCGTTACTGGTGGCAATGGTGTTCGGCGCGCTGATTTCGCCCACCGATCCGGTCGCGGTACTCGGTGTTCTGCGCCAGGCCGACCTGCCCAAATCCCTGGAAACCAAGATTGCCGGCGAGAGCCTGTTCAATGATGGCGTTGGCTATGTGGTGTTTCTGCTGCTGGCGGGCCTGGCGTTTCCGGCTTTCGGCACGCACGCGGAGCCAACCATTGGCGGCGTGGCATACTTCTTTGTGAAAGAAGCGCTGGGCGGCGCGCTGCTGGGGGCGGTGCTGGGCTGGTGCGTGTTTCGGGTCATGAAGCGCATCGACGATTATTCGCTGGAAATACTGCTGTCGCTCGGGCTTGCCTTTGGCGGTTATGAACTGGCTGTCGCACTGCATGTATCAGGTCCGATCATGGCAGTGGTGGCCGGCTTGTTCATCGGCAATACGGGCGTCAAGTATGGCATGTCGGAAGAAACCCGCCGCCACCTGAACGTGTTCTGGACCCTGATCGATGAAATGCTCAACGCCGTCCTGTTCCTGCTCATCGGGGTTGAAATTTTCGCCATTACCTTCAACTGGGACACGATGACAACCGGGCTGGCGGCCATCGGACTGTCTCTCGCCGGCCGCCTGGTGGCAGTTGCAGTGCCGATTGCAGTGCTGTCGCCGTTCAGGGAATATTCCAAGGGCGTCGTGCCGATCATGACATGGGGCGGATTGAAGGGTGGTATCTCGGTAGCCCTGGCGCTGTCCCTGCCCGCGGGCGAGTGGAAACCGGAGATACTGACCGCAACCTATCTGGTGGTGCTGTTTTCCATCATCGTACAGGGCCTGACCGTGGCATCCCTGGCCAAACGCCTCGGCCGCGAACCCGAGATGTTGTAAGAGGAATTGTTCGCTGGTTTGTTGTTTATGCCGCTCACGCCAGCAGCCTGACGGCTGCGCTCCGCTGGGGCATGCTTCGCATCACGGCCAGCCGGCCTTGCCTCGGCACTTCGTGCCGGGGTTTATTCCGCTAACGCCAGCAGCCTGACGGCTGCGCTCCGCTGGGGCATGCTTCGCATGACGGCCAGTCGCCCTTGCCTCGGCACTTCGTGCCTCGGAGGAGTATTTCAAGCCTGCCCTGATGAACTCTGAAACTAGGCCCGACCGGGCCTCGGGCCGGTCAGGCCCGCCCCAGCGGAGCGCAGCCGTCAGGCTGCTGGCGTGAGCGGAATAAAAAACAACACAACACCCACCGAAACCCATCAATCACAAGTACCAGTCATACTCCTGTCTTGAGATGGTTTCCATGAACGCGGCGAATTCTGCCTGTTTGACGTCCGCGTAAATCCGGCAATAGTCCTTGCCCAGGTAGCCGGGCAGGATGTTGGCACTGCGGGTTGCCTCGAGCGCGCTCCACAGTGTCAGGGGCAAGTCATCATCTACTTCAGCACCGACATTGCCGGTTGAGCGCTTTCCTGCATCCAGCCGGTTTGTCAGGCCGTGATGCATGCCGGCCAGCACCGCGGCCATCACCAGGTAGGGATTGGCTTCTGCACCTGCCGCGCGATGTTCGATACGCCGCGACGATGAAGGTCCCGACGGGATCCGGAAGGCAACCGAGCGGTTATTGTCACCCCAGTGCGTGGTAACCGGCGTGAAATTGTCGGCAACATAGCGCCGGTAGACATTGAGATTTGGCGCGAAAATCGCCATTGCCTCCGCATGGATTTTCTGAAGCCCGGCTATGGCGGCTGACACTTTCGCTTCCGAATCCGTGCGCGCGGGATCAAGTACGTTGCCTGCATCATCTGTCAGCGAGGCATGGATGTGCATGCCGGAGCCGGACTGACCGGCGAACGGTACCGACATGAACGTGGCATCGAGCCCGTTGGCGCGGGCCACCGACGTGATGCAGCGGCGCAACAGGACCGCGTCATCACACGCTTTCACCGGGTCGTCGCAGTGGTCAAGATTGATCTCGAACTGACCCGGTCCGTACTCCGAAATCATCGTGGACGTCGGCAGGTTCTGCGCCTTGCAGGCTGCTTCGATAGCGATGATGAGCGGGGCGAACTCATCCATCTTGTCGAGCGACAACACCTTGCCGGCGGTTTCGGGCCGGCCGGTGCGCGGCGAGACGGCAGGCTGCGGGGAACCATCAGCACCGCGCTCGGCGGAGATGAAATAGAATTCAAGCTCAACCGCGGTAACGGGCGTAAGGTTCAGCTCACCAAACCGGGCAACCACCTGTTGCAGCACCGTGCGCGGGTCATACCAGAGCGGTTTCGCGGTCGCGGCATCTTCCGGTTCGCACAGCACCTGGGCCAGGCCAGGGGCCCACGGCGCCCTGACCAGGCGTCCCGGCACGGGCCGCACGATTGCATCCGGGTCGCCGTCCGAGAAACCGTGCCCCATCGGATCTGCGGTGTTGCCCTGCACGTCGACCAGGCTCATGGCGGCGCAGACCGGGGTGCCGGTTTCGTAAAGTTTTGCAATATGGGCGCGCGGCAGGCGTTTGCCATAGGCCTGTCCGCACAGGTCAATGAGAACCGTATCGAGATGCGTGATGTCCGGGTTATTCTCCAGAAATACCCCGGCTTCGGTTTTTGCCGTCATTGCCTGCCTCCAAATGCACCAGATGATTAGCTTAGGGTGTGGTTGAATGTGTTGCCAAGTGACCTCATCGCGTTTATAAGCCATCTCGTTTGAACGAACCGTCCGGCCAGTGTGGGCTGCCGTGGCGGTTTTAATGCTTAAAAAACAGGCTCAAACGACTGGCTCACCAGGTTCCGGGCAAAACAAGGCAAGGCCGACCGGCCGCCGCACCAGGTGCGGGCTTTGCGGAGATTGCGAACACGGTGACCATTGTCGCGAGCAAAATGGAGACAGCAAAATGCCCAAGATGAAGACGAAAGCGTCTTGCAAGAAGCGTTTCAGCTTCACCGCAAGCGGTAAGGTGAAAGCCGGCCAGGCTGGCAAACGCCATGGCATGATCAAGCGATCGAACAAGTTTATCCGCGATCAGCGCGGTACGACGATCCTCACGGATTCGGACGCAAAAGTCATCAAGGGCTTTATGCCCAACCGCTAAAGGTACGCAAGGAGTTACCATAAAATGGCACGAGTAAAACGTGGTGTGACGGCTCATGCGCGTCACCGCAAAGTAGTCAAGGCAGCCAAAGGTTATTATGGCCGCCGCAAGAATGTATTCCGCGCCGCCGTTCAGGCCGTGGAAAAGGCAGGTCAGTACGCCTATCGCGACAGGCGTCGCAAGAAGCGTAATTTCCGTTCATTGTGGATTCAGCGCATCAACGCTGCATGCCGTGAACTGGGCATGACCTATGGCCGATTTATCGAGGGCCTCGGCAAAGCCGGTGTCGAAGTCGACCGTAAAGTCCTGTCCGATATTGCCGTACGCGAGCCAGACGCATTCAAGGCGCTGGTCGAGAAGGCAAAAGCCGCGCTGTAATCAGCGCTGCCATCTGATACCGAACCGAGCAGAGCCGGGCTTTGTCGCTGAGCATGATTTCATGCCATCGATGATGTCCGGCTTTTTTTGATTTCATGAAATTGACCAACGGGTTTCACCATGACCGAACTGGCAGAACTGGAAAGCCAACTCGTGAGCGCTGTCGAGGCGGCCGGCGACGAGGCAACGCTGGACACCGTGCGCGTGTCTGCGCTGGGCAAGAAGGGCGCCATATCCGAGCGCATGAAAACGCTTGGGGCGATGTCGCCTGACGAGCGCAAGCAGGCAGGCCAGGCGCTCAACGCCATCAAGGACACCGTGGCTGCGGCCATTGCATCGCGGTCTGCATCGCTGAAGCAGGCAGCGCTTGAAGCGCGCCTGGCGACGGAGTTCGTGGATGTCACCTTGCCGGCGCGCCCGGAAATGCAGGGTTCGGTGCACCCGGTGTCCCAGGTCTGGGAAGAGATTACCCAGATTTTCGGGGACATGGGGTTTGCCGTGGCCGAAGGTCCGCACATCGAAACCGACTGGTACAATTTCGGCGCGCTGAATATTCCCGACGATCATCCCGCCCGCCAGGAACATGACACCTTCTACTTCAACCCGAAGCCGGACGGCTCGCGCATGGTATTGCGCACCCATACCTCGCCGGTGCAGATCCGCACCATGCAGAACAGTGAAACGCCGATCCGCATCATCGCGCCGGGCCGCACGTTCCGCTGTGACTCCGACCAGACCCACACCCCGATGTTTCACCAGGTTGAAGGCCTCGTGCTGGACGACAAGACCCATCTCGGGCACCTGAAGTGGTGCCTTGAGGAATTCTGCAAGGCATTCTTCGAGGTCGATGCGGTCAAGATGCGCTTCCGCGCCTCACACTTTCCGTTCACCGAACCCAGCATGGAAGTGGACATCAACTGCTCCTGGGAAAAGGGCCACGTAAAGGTGGGCGTCGGTGACAGCTGGCTGGAGATTCTCGGTTCCGGCATGGTGCATCCCAATGTCATCCGCGCCGGCGGGCTGGATCCCGACAAGGTGCAGGGCTTTGCCTTCGGCATGGGGATCGACCGGCTGGCCATGCTGAAATACGGCATCCCCGATCTGCGGGCTTTCTTTGAAGCTGATCTGCGCTGGTTGAGGCACTACGGCTTCCGCTCGCTCAACGTGCCGACACTGGCGGGAGGACTGTCATGAAGTTCACATTGAAATGGCTGAAACAGCACCTGGACACCGATGCCACGCTGGATGAAATCTGCGACGGCCTGGTCGGCGTCGGCCTCGAGGTTGAAGGCATCGAGGACAAGACCGCGGCGCTGGCCGGATTCACCATCTGCAAGGTGATAGAAGCCCGCCAGCACCCCAATGCGGATCGCCTGCGGGTGTGTGACGTGCAAACCATAAACGGCATGGTGCAGGTTGTCTGCGGCGCGCCCAATGCCCGCACCGGCCTGGTTGGCGTGTTTGCCGGCCCCGGTACCCATGTGCCCGGTACCGGCGTTGACCTTGAGGTTGGCAGCATTCGCGGTGTTGAAAGCGCCGGCATGTTGTGTTCGGAACGCGAACTGATGATCTCCGATTCCCATGACGGCATTATCGACCTGGCCGACGAGTTTCCCGTCGGCATGAGCGCTGCCGAGGCACTGAGCCTGGATGATCCGGTGATCGACGTTGCCATCACGCCGAACCGGCCTGATGCGCTGGGTGTCTACGGCATTGCGCGCGACCTGGCCGCCAAGGGCCTTGGCACGCTGAAGCCGCTTGAGGTGCCGGCCATCGCCGGCAGCTACAAATCACCCATTGCAGTTGACCTGCGGTTTGACGGCGAAGACCCGATGCCGTGTTCGATGTTTGTCGGGCGCTATATCAAGGGCGTGAAGAACGGCCCGTCGCCGGACTGGCTGCAGCGCTGGCTGATGGCCATCGGTCTGCGCCCGATCTCGGCGCTGGTCGACATCACCAACTACATCACCTTTGGCTATGGCCGCCCGCTGCACGTGTTCGACGCCGACAAGGTGCACGGCAGCGTGCATGCCCGCATGGCAGAACCCGGCGAAACCCTGCTGGCGCTGGACGGCAAGGAGTACACCCTTGACGACACCATGACGGTGATCGCCGACGACAATGGTGCGGAAGGCATTGCCGGCATCATCGGTGGCGAGGCGTCCGGGTGTGACGAGACCACCAGCAACGTGTTCATCGAAGCAGCTTTCTTTGACCCGGTCCGCACCGCTGCCACCGGCCGCAAGCTCAACATCATTACCGATGCGCGCTATCGCTTTGAACGCGGTGTTGATCCGGCCTTTGTCGAGGCTGGTGCGCAACTTGCCACGCAGATGATCATCGATCTGTGCGGCGGTGAGCCGTCCGAACTGGTGATTGCCGGTGCAGCGCCCCTGAATACCTGGTCATGTGATCTGCGCAAGACCCGCGTCAGGGCGCTGGGCGGTATCGACGTGCCTGAAGCCAGGCAGGTGGAAATTCTCACCGCGCTCGGTTTCCGTGTCACCGACAATGGCGATGTCTTTTCCTGTGTCGTGCCAAGCTGGCGGCCGGATGTGCATGGCGAGGCGGACCTGGTTGAAGAGGTCTGCCGCATCTATGGTCTCGACAAGGTGCGGTCTGCCCCCATGCAGCGCGCCCATGCTGTTGCAAAACCGGTGCTGACCATCCGCCAGAGGCGCATGCTGGCAGCGCGCCGGACGCTGGCGGGCCGTGGCCTGAACGAGGCGGTGACATGGTCATTCCTGCCCGCAGATCAGGCCGACCTGTTCGGCGGTGGCCAGCCGGAACTGAAACTGGCCAATCCGATCTCGGTTGAATTGTCCGACATGCGGCCATCGCTGATCGCCAACCTGGTGGCCGCAACCGGCCGCAATGTCGATCGCGGCCAGGCCCAGGTCGCCCTGTTCGAGGTCGGCCAGGCCTATGCCGGCGACCAGCCGGAAGACGAAACCTTGCGCGCTTCGGGCGTCAGGCGCGGGCAGACCGGTCCGCGTCACTGGGCCGATAAGGCCCGCAATGTCGATGCCTTCGACGCCAAGGCAGACCTGTTTGCCGCACTGGCTGCCGCAGGTGCGCCGGTGGCCAGCGTCCAGGTGGTGCAGGGTGCACCGTCCTGGTTCCATCCCGGCAGGTCCGGCACGGTGCAGCTTGGCCCGAAGAACCAGCTCGGCTGGTTTGGCGAAGTTCATCCGCGTGTGCTGGCTGCCATGGACGTCAAGGGCCCGCTGGTGGCGTTCGAGATGAACATCGACGCCATCCCCGAGCCCAAGTCGTCGCAGGCCTCGCGCCCGCCGATGGACAGTTCGGACCTGTTGCCGGTCAAGCGCGATTTCGCCTTCGTGGTGGACAGTGACGTGCCGGCAGACAAGCTGCTGCGCGCCGCCCGCGGCGCGAACAAGGCGCTGGTATCCGACGTCTCGGTTTTCGATGTGTTCGACGGCGGTAATCTCGGCGAGGGCAAGCGCTCACTGGCCATCGAGGTGACGCTGCAGCCAAGGGACAAGACCCTGACCGACGAGGAAATCGATGCCGTGTCGAAGGCGATTGTTGCGGGTGTAGGCAAGGCAACCGGGGCTACCCTCAGGGGGTAGCTGGCTTTTTTGCTGGTCGAACAGCTTTACTCAGCACTGCGTGCTTCGCGCCGTTCTCCGTGACCGAATAAGCGTCGTCCTTCGTCATTCCCGTGAAAACGGG
>SWCD01000406.1_pt1 | contig 13247 bp, 11 predicted proteins | sample 4693011 | NCBI WGS metagenome assembly SWCD01 (sample SAMN10267278, study PRJNA491770) | bioreactor metagenome | isolation source: DHS bioreactor inoculated with marine | place: Japan: Omine Ridge, Nankai Trough | reverse complement strand
GCCAACAACAACAGCGAACGTGATGTATTGCGCAAGGTGCGGGCGAGTCTAGGTTCCGAGTCCCCCTGCCGCACAACCCACAGATTTGACGCCCAGAATCGCCCAGGATCGTGATGTGGATAACGGTGCTCCGCTACTCCACGGGGAGCAAGATCTCGAGAGCAGGACGAAGTCTGTCGAGCGCCGCAAGGAAGGTCTGCCAGAGGTCATCGATGCCTTCAGCCTCCCCGGCCTTGCCCGCCATCTCCACTGCGTAGGCGGCTTGCTGGGCCTCTTCGGCAGTCATCTGACCGCTGGCTCCCTTGAGGCGATGCGCCACCTTGGCCAGTGCCGGGAGATCGCCCGCTTCTAGCGCCGCCTGGCCATCAGCGACCAATTGCTCGGCTTCCTCGAGAAAGATATTGATGATCTCGACCAGGAACGACGGATCATCACCAAACTGGGCCATCGCCTGTTCCCTATCGAAGATCGTCACTTCGTCCTCCGGTTCTCGCTCTGCCGGCATCTCCGCGACTCTCGCACCCTTGGCTAGTTGCTCGACGGCAACAAAGAGCTCTTCGGGTCGGAACGGTTTGGAGACATACGCGTCCATCCCACCCTCGAGACAGCGTGTCTCGTCCCCCGCCATGGCGTGCGCGGTCAGAGCGACAATCGGCACGCGGCCGCCCGTGGCCGCCTCCAGTTCGCGAATCTCAGCCGTTGCACCGAAGCCGTCCAACTCGGGCATCTGAATATCCATCAAGATGATGTCGAACTCGCCGTCCTTGAACGCCTCTACCGCCTTGCGACCGTCATCCACCACCGTCACTTCGTGACCGCGGCGAGCCAACAGACGCACCGCAAGCTTCTGATTGATCGGGGAATCTTCGGCAAGCAGGACTCTGAGCTCGCGACGGCGCTCCCGCAGCCAATGCCGGGTGATCATGTCGATGTCGTCGATGCCCTCAGCGGTCATGAGCGACAGCGCCTCGACGAGACTCCCCGGTGCAAGCGGCTCGGCAAGGTAGGCCTTGAACCCCAACTGTCTGTAACGGCTGGCGCTTCCCCGCTGGCCGACAGCAGCCAGTGCGACCGTCGGGATTTGCTTCATGATCCCGCTTCTCGCCAGGTCGTCCGCTGCGGCAACCGAACGACCGCTCGTGGCCAGGACAACACTGTCGTACTCTTCGCCTTCTTCGACGCGTTTTACAGCCTCGGCGACATCCGTTGCGATCGTCGCCGACATGCCGGAGCGATTGATCGTCGTAGCAACCTGGAGCGCCCGGGTCTCGACGTCCGCGATGACAAGCACCTCGATTCCGCCCGTCACCCCATGCCGCACCGGGCTGATCTCGTCCTCGTCAACATGAGCGAGGAGGACCTCGAAAGCGAAGGTGCTTCCCTCTCCCACCACGCTCGAAGCACGGAGCTCTCCGCCCATCATCTCGACGAGTTCGGAGGTGATTGCCAAACCCAATCCAGTTCCCCCGTACTTGCGCGAGGTACTCGAGTCAGCCTGCGAGAACGCTTCGAAGATTGCCTCGAGCCGCTCTTCCGGAATCCCGATCCCGGTGTCTTGAACCTCAAAGCGGACCTTGTAGTTGAATCCCCCCGCGGCAAACGCCGACACCCGGACGGTGACCCCGCCAACGTGAGTGAACTTGACTGCGTTTCCGATGAGATTGAAAAGGATCTGGCGGAGGCGGCCGGGATCACCAATAAACCCGTGAGGCAGGTCCGGGTCGATGTCGGCCTCCAGGTTGATGCCTTGTTCCCTCGCCCGCACCGACATGGTCCCCACGGTGTCGGCGACCGTGTCACGCAGGCTGAACGGGATTGATTCGAGTGAGAGCCGACCCGACTCGATCTTGGCGAGATCGAGGATGTCGTTGATCAAGTCGAGCAAGGCGTTTGAGGCCTGAGCGACCGTGGTCAGATAATCGCGCTGCTCAACGGTCAACTCTGTGAGCAAGGCAAGATCGGTCATGCCGAGGATGGCGTTCATCGGCGTTCGGATCTCGTGGCTCATGTTGGCGAGGAACTGCGACTTGGCGACGTTGGCGACTTCGGCAGCTTCTTTGGCGGCTCGCAATTCCGCAGCCGCCAGCTGACGATCAGTCACGTCTCGAGAGGTGACCTGGTATTCGAGAGGCAGTCCGGAATCGGGGTCGCGGACCAAACGCGATGAGCCCTCCAGCCAAACGTAGTGACCATCTGCGTGGAGCATCCGGTAGGTCGCCTGGGAGGGCTGATCGCCGGTCGGCATCAGGAACTTCTTGTAGACCGCAACGTCGTCTGAGTGGACGAGCTCGGTCGTATCGATATCGACGAAGTGCTCGGGGTCATAGCCGAGCACCGTACGAATCGCCGGGGAAACATAGGTGATGTAGCCGTAGGGGCCGCGGCGCGAGATTATGTCCGTGGAGTTCTCAGCCAGGAGCCGGAAGCGCTCCTCGCTGGAGCGGAGCGCATCTTCAGACTCGCGCCGCTCGTCGATCGGCCGAGCGCTGATGACAAATGCGTTCACGCGCCCGTCCGCGATGCGGTTGGTGCCGATGGATTCGAAGAACCGCCAGCTTCCATCCTTGTGACGGATCCTGTGCTGGATCGGCGGAGTTGCGGCTCCGGGCCCGGTCGTCACCGCTTGACTGAAGACGAGGTCGACATCCTCCGGATGCATGAACTCGACCGCTTCCCGCCCGACAAGATCCTCGACCTTCCAACCCAAATGCTCAGTTATCGAGGGACTCACAAACCGGAGCACACCCTTGCCATCGAGGGTCAAGATCAGATCGGATGTAGCGTCCAGGATGACCTGGAGCCGGGTACGGCTTCGCTCCAGGGCCCGCTCCAGTTGCTCCCGGTCTGTCATATCGGTTGCGACGCCGACTATCTGCTCGACATTGCCGTCGCTGTCTTTGACCGGGCTGAGACCCATCTGCCAGTGCCGGCCAAACGCAGCCAGTACGCCATTGGCCGTCATTCCGGCGGAAGCCTCGGCATACATCTCCGTCCATCCGGGGATGGCGTCGAAGTCACTCGCCGTCATCCCTTCGAGGCCGCGGTGGTCCACACCGAGCAGGGGCAGATCTCGACCGGCGGATAGGGTGAATCGCCCTCGCTCATCGATCGAGAACACGACGATAGGTGCCTGTTCGATGACTGCATGCATGGCCGACTCGGATGTTGTTGGCTCGGCCGACCGGTTCTGTTCTGCAACCCTGTTCATCAACACCGAGCTGGCTTCGATGAGCGGCTGCAGGGGCGTGAGGTTCTCTGCTGCGACGGACTCGAGAACGAGAACGCCAACCAGGTCGGTATCGGTAACTAGTGGCTGACAAACCCGCGGGGTGACCCCTGCCTCGAACGTCAGTGCTCCCGTTGCCAGCGAGCGTAGAACCAGGTCAGACTCCCCAACGTCCCATGGCATTGAACGAATGGCGCTGGGTTGGATCGTCCGCTCTCCGTCATCGGGTGGCATCACCGCCCCGATATAGCCTGCCGATGCCCCGGCAAGCTCGATGAAGGAATCGAGGACCTCCGCGAACAGGAACTGAGGAAGCGCTCCTTCGAGACCCATCCGCAGCGCCCGCGTCGCTGCATCCGACACTTCGAGCCGATGCCGCAAGAGGTCGGTTGGCGCGTCGGGGGACACAGTGGACCGGTAGTCGGGAGCCGCCATATCTGCTCTGTCGGCAGGAACCCTCTCCGGTTGAGCCAAAAGCGAGGATCGCGCTGCATCATTAGGCTGATTCCGACTCGACTCTCGAAGTACCGCAAGGAGAGACCGTGCAGCTGATCGAGTGTGTTCCCAACTTCTCTGAAGGCCGCGACCGGGCCGTTATCGACGCCATCGCCGCCGAGATAACCGCCGTTGCCGGGGCCGAGCTCCTCGACATCGACGCCGGCGCAGACACGAATCGCACCGTCGTCACGTTCGTCGGGGACCGAACCGCCGTCGCTGAGGCCGCATACCGGTCCATCGCCAAAGCTGCTGAGCTCATCGACATGCGCCAGCATTCAGGCGCTCATCCGCGAATGGGAGCAACCGACGTATGCCCATTCGTCCCGGTCAACGGCGTCACGATGGAAGAGTGCGCTGAGCTAGCGCGTGAAGTGGCCGAGCGAGTCGGCAATGACCTCGGGATTCCTGTGTACCTCTACGAGCACGCCGCCCGCACCGGACGACGATCGCTGGCAGACGTCAGGCGCGGAGAGTATGAGGGTCTTGCCGATCGCACCGACCCGCCCGATTTCGGCCCTGAATCCAACCCAACTGCCGGCGCCACTGCGATCGGTGCTCGCGAGTTTCTCATCGCCTACAACGTCAACTTGAACACCACCGACCGCAGGCTGGCGCATCAGATTGCCCAGGCCGTACGCGAACTGGGCACTCCCAAACGCGGTGACGACGGGAAGATCGTCAAGGGCGAGGACGGCAAGACGGTATTCATCCCGGGTCGATTCAAGGAGTGCAAGGCCGTCGGCTGGTATCTCGAGGAATACGGGCGGGCTCAGGTCTCGATCAATCTCACCAACTACACCATGACTTCGATGCACGAAGTGTTCGACGCCTGCCGCGAGGAGGCCGCCACACGCGGGATGCGGGTAACCGGCAGCGAGATCGTAGGGTTGATCCCCAAGGCAGCATTGCTCGCCGCAGGTGACTACTTCCTCGCCAAGCAAGGCCGAACAACGGGAGTTCCTGAGGCGGAACGGATCAGGACTGCGGTCTTCTCGCTCGGGCTCGACGAGCTAGCCCCGTTCGATCCGGCGGAGAAGATAGTCGAGTACCGGGTTGGCTCCGGTCCCGGCGAGCTCGTCTCTATGGGAGTCACCGAATTCCTCGACGAGTTGTCAACTGACTCCCCGGCGCCGGGGGGCGGCAGTGTTGCGGCTCTGTGCGGCGCGCTGGCCGGCTCGCTGACCGCAATGGTCGCGGCGTTGACGCATGGCAAGAAGGGTTGGGAGGATTCCCAGGAGTCGATGGACGCGCTAGGGCGACGGGCGCAAGACCTCGAAGACTGGTTTGTCGACGCTGTAGATCGCGACACCCTGGCGTTCAACGAGGTTCTCGCCGCGATTCGCCTACCGAGGAAGACGGAGGCTGATCAGGAGGCGCGGAATCTCGCCATGGCTGCCGCCAATCTGGGTGCGGCGCTGGTGCCGCTCGAGGTACTCGAGCACTCCGTTGCCGCACTCGAGTTGGCGCTCGATGCCGCCGGCAACGGAAACCCGAACTCGGTGTCTGATGCCGGTGTAGCCGGAGCCTGTGCCGAAGCCGCCGCCCGTGGCGCATCGCTGAACGTCAGAATCAACTTGCCGGGGCTCTCTCCCGACGAGCAGGACAGCCTCCGCCGAAGACATGATGTCGCGCTGGCCCGGACTAGAGAGCTGGCGGCCGCGGTGGCATCCACTGTTGACGGGGTACTCGAGGCGTAAGCCAAGACGGCGCGACAAACCACATCGCTGAACCGTGCCGCTCGGCAGAGAATCTCTAGCCCTCGCGGCTCCAGTCGGCGGCCTCCACTTCGGCGGCGAACCCGTCGAGTTCGCTGGCCGATGGCTCGGACTCCCAGACGTGTATCCCCGAGACGAGGCCGGCGTATTTGGCCTTCTGGCCCTCCCTGACCACCGCAACGATCGGGACATCGTCCGAGACAACCTCCTTGTAGCGTCTCAGGATCGCACGGTGTTGGGGACGCTCCAGATCGAGTTGGAAGACAACGCCGTGGGCGGAGTTCACCATCTCACAACCGTCTTTGAGGATTGGACAGAGGTGCCCCATCTCGGGACCGTGGCACACGAGTACAGGATGTCCGAGCTTCTCCAAGAAATCCCGATCGAATTCTCCGTCGGCCGGCGTCACGTCGAGTATCAGTCCCTCTACGTCCATTGCAGGACCTCCTTCATCTCGAAGGCTATCCGGGCCGAGGCTGGGATCGACAGGGTCGAAAGTCCCGGATATTCCCGAACGTGCATCTGATCCAACTCTATGCGGGCTCCGGGCGGAGCCGGATGGGTCCCTGGTTCTCGGGGTGCAGACCACGGATCGAACGGAAGAACTCCCGGATGATATCCATATCGGCATCGATATCCCCGGTTGGATTGAGCGTTGGGCCGAGGCCGGCGACTTTGTTGTCGAAGTCGATGTAGGCAAGGACGATCGGCACCTTTGCAGCCACCGCTATGTGATAGAACCCTGAGCGCCAGTATTCGGCTCGCCGGCGGGTGCCCTCGGGTGCAATCGTCAGCGCCATTTCGTCTACCGAGTTGAATTCTTCAACCATCTGTTCGACGAGGCCCTGACCCGTATCTCTCTCGACAGGGATGATCCCAAGCCTGCGCATCAGTTTTCCAAAGGGCCAACGGACGAGCGAGCTCTTGCCGATCGCACGCGCTTTCAGCCGGAAATGCGACATCACGGAGAGGAACAGCAGGAAATCCCAGTTGGAAGTGTGGGGTGCGCCGACCGCGACGAACTTCCCGAAGACGGGGCGCTCTCCCTCGAACCGCCACCCTCGGAGGCGCATGAATCTCCCGGCAAGCCAACGCATCAGCGCATAGTTGCCGATGTCGGCCACCGGCACAAGGCCTATACGCTCGAGCTGCCACGGCCCACGACGACTCGGGTACCCTGATCCTGGAGGAACCACAATCGGGAGGCCGCAATGAGTGACGTTCGCTGGGGAATCTTGAGTACGGCCAAGATCGGTACGGAGTTCGTGATACCCGCCACCCAGGCGGCAGAGGGATGCCAGGTAGTTGCCATTGCCTCGCGCAACTTGGAGTCCGCACAACGGGTCGCCAACGAACTCGGGATCGATAAGGCATACGGCTCGTACGGGCAACTGCTCCACGACCCCGACATCGACGCCGTCTATATCCCTCTCCCCAACCACATGCACGCCCGCTGGTCGATCGCGGCGGCCGAGGCGGGGAAGCACGTTCTATGCGAAAAGCCAATCGCACTCAGCTCGGCAGAGGCCGAGACGATGGCAGTGGCGGCCGAATCGGCTGGAGTCATCCTCCGCGAGGCCTTCATGTATCAGTTCCAGCCGGCATGGCAACGAGCACACCAGCTGGTCCGGGAGGATCGGATTGGCGAGGTGACGGCAATCGACAGTTGGTTTTCCTTCTACAACGATGATGCGACGAACATCCGCAACGTCCTCGACTACGGCGGTGGCGCCCTGATGGACATCGGGTGCTACTGCGTCCACATGTCGCGGCTCCTACTCGGGGGCGAGCCCACCGCGCTCAAGGCAACCGTGCGGCGTGATCCCGAATCCGGCGTCGACATCGCCACGGCCGCGATCCTCGAATTTGGGGACAAGATCTCCACGTTCTCTTGCTCAATCCGGTCCGAGGAGGGGCAGCGTGTCGACATCCACGGCACAAGCGGCCGGATCAACATCGAGGTACCGTTCAATAGCCCGTCGGACCGGAACACCCGGATCTATGTGTATTCCGGCGGCAACCCTCCGGCCGACCCCGACTTCGAAGTCATCGAGTTCGAGCCGATGAACCAGTACACACTGCAGGCTGAGGCGTTCGCCGCCGCGATCCGTCAAGGTACGCCGATGCCGGACACGGGGCGCGATCTGGTCAACAACATCAGGGTCATCGAGAAGATCTTCGCCGCAACCGGACCGTCGGGCTGGTCATGAGATTCGACCAGCAGGTGACCTTCCTGCTGGTCGAGGATCTCGACATCGCGACCGGCTTCTATCGAGACACCCTCGGCTTCGAGATTGTGCTCGACCAGGGCGACTGCCGCATCCTGCGGGTCACCGCCACCGCGTTCATCGGTCTGTGCCAACGGAAGGGCCGCTCGGACCGGGACACGGTACTGGTCACACTTGTCACCGACGATGTCGACCGATGGCACGAGAGGCTGTTGGCTGCTGGAATCCCGTGTGAGAAGGGGCCCCAGATCCATCCCGACTACAACGTGTACCACGCCTTCTATCGCGACCCGGACGGGTTCCTGGTCGAGATACAACGGTTTCTCGACCCGGCCTGGCCCCGCGCCGGCGACCACGATTCCTAGCGAGCGGTCCGGCGCCTCGGGTACGATCCCCCACCTGCGGATGAGGAGAAGAGCAGTGGCATCAATCCTGGGTTTCGGAGGCTACGTCCCTTCCCGCGTCATGACCAATGACGACTGGGCCGAGCTGATTGACACATCGGATGAATGGATAACCACTCGCACCGGGATCAAGCGCCGTCACTTCGCCGCCGACGACGAGGCAACCGTCGACCTTGCCGCCAAGGCCGCCGAGGTAGCCATGCGTGACGCCGGGATCACCGCCGCAGACATCGATGAGATCATCGTTGCCACAGACACTCCCGAGGCGTACACACCCGACACGGCCTCTTTTCTCCAGCACCGTCTTGGATGTCGCGAGGTTCCTGCATACGACCTGGGCGGCAGCGGCTGTGCCGGGTTCGTCCAGGCGTTGGATGTCGCCCGGGCCCGCATGGTGCTGGAACCCAAGCGGGTGCTCCTAGTTGGCGTCGAGCTCATCTCCCGCTTGATGAGTTGGGAAGATCGTTCCTTCTGTGTGCTGTTCGGCGATGCCGCCGGCGCGGTCGTGCTTGGACCCGAGGGCGGACGGGCCGAACTCCTCCACGTTGTGGCGGGGACGGACGGATCAAAGACCGACATCCTGACACTCAAGACCGGCGGGACCCGACATCCATTCAACGCCGATTCGCTGGCCAGTGGTGCGTACCACCACCTCGATATGGACGGCAGGCGGGTGTTCCGTGAAGCGGTGCATCGGATGTCGGCCGCGGTTGAGGACGTACTCGGCCACGTCGGCAAGAAGGTCGAGGATGCCGATCTCGTGATTCCCCATCAGGCCAACAAGCGCATCATCGACGCCGTCCAGCAGAAGCTCGGGGCGAGTGACGACGGGGTCTATGTGAACGTCCACAACTATGGCAACACGGGCTCGGCCACCGTCCCGTTTGCCCTATGGGAAGCGCTCGAGACCGGCCGAATCAATGAGGGCGACCTCGTTGCCCTCACGGCGTTCGGTGCAGGCTTTCACTGGGCGGCCGCGGCGCTTCAGTTCTAGATGGCCTGCAACTGGCGTTTGATCCGAAACACCATGGCTCCCATGCCCCGCATTCGCAGTGGCGACACGACGTCCTCGAGTCCAAGACTGACATAGAAGTCATCAGGAAGAGCCAGAATCTCGTCGACATTGGCTCCGGCTAGACCCTCCGAGAGAATCCCGGCAAAACCTCTCGTGGTTGGTGCTTCGGCAGGAGCGTCGAAGTACAAAGTGACGACACCGTCATCACCCACGGCGGCATGTACAAAGAGCGGCGACTGACATTCGACGACCCTCTCGAATCGATCTGAATCCTTCATCTCGGAAGGGAGATCGGGCAGACGGCGCGAGTAGTCCAGCAAGGCTTGCAGTTTCACTTCACGCGGCGCAGAAGCAAACAGCTCGGCTATCTGGGCGAGCTTCTCGGGAGTTGCCATGCCGCGACGATAGGCCACCGCACGACTGTCTGCGACGTCGCTCTTGGTCGAACGCCATGCGGCGCATCCGGCCCGGTCTAGATTGCTGCCGACATCCATCATGAAGGAGAGGCCATGGCCGCCGTTCCGTTTGACCCAGACCCCAAGTTTGCGGACTACGCACACCCTGAGGCGCTTGTGAGCACCGGGTGGCTGGCGGACCATCTGGGCGATGACGGACTGGTAGTCGTCGAGAGCGACGAAGACATACTGCTGTACGAGACCGGCCACATTCCGGGTGCCGTCAAGGTCGATTGGCACACCGAACTCAACGACACGCTGATTCGGGATTATGTCGATGGAGAGGCTTTTGCTGCGTTGATGTCGGCCAAGGGCATCTCACGCGATCACACGATCGTGGTCTACGGCGACAACTCAAACTGGTGGGCGGCGTATGCGCTCTGGGTGTTCAAGCTGTTCGGCCATTCCGACGTGCGGCTGCTCGATGGTGGCCGACAGAAGTGGCTCGCCGAGTGGCGGGATACAACCACCGAGACCCCATCACGCCCGACCACCGACTACCCGGTCATAGCGAGGGATGATTCGGCGATTCGGGCCATGATGCACGAGACGCTGGCACACGCCGAGGCAGGACGGGCGCTCGTCGACGTCCGTTCACCCGAGGAATTCACCGGTCAGCGGACCCACATGCCGGAGTACCCACAAGAGGGTGTGCTCCGTGGTGGTCATGTGCCCGGGGCCAGCAACGTGCCCTGGAAGCGGGCCGCAAACGATGATGGGACTTTCAAGACCCGTGCGGAACTAGCCGCCTTGTATGAACAGGAGATCGGCCTCTCTGGGGCTGAGCCCATCATCACATATTGCCGAATCGGTGAGAGGTCCAGCCATACGTGGTTTGCGCTCACCCAGCTGCTCGGGTTTGAGGATGTCAGGAACTACGACGGCTCGTGGACCGAATGGGGCAACGTCGTCGGTCTTCCCATCGAGAAGCCCTGACCTTCGCTAGACGTGATTGCGCAGCATCAGCTCTTTGGGGTGCGGGCTGAGATACGATTGCCGGGTCAGGTAGTCGATCTCGTACCTCTTGGCGAAGTATGCGAAGAGGGTCATCGGCACGACGAGCGGAACTAGACCCCCGCGGTAGTCCTCAATCGCTCCGCGAGCTTGGACCCGGCCATCTTCGTCGCCGGTGTCACGCAGGTACCCGAGCATGTGCTCGAGGACGTTCGTGTGCTTGCGTACGGTCGTCTTGTAGCTCATCGCCTTCATGAACGATGTCTGGTACTCGGCGGCAAATGCGGCCCGCGGCATCGCCTTCGCCTGCGCAACCAGTCGACCCATCTCCCGATACGTCGCTTCGTGATGGGCGCGCAGCAGCAGCTTCTCGTTCGTATGAAACTCCACGACCGCGCCCACAGTCCACTGCGACTTGAACAGACCCTTGAGCCGGTGATATGCGAAAACACGCTCAACGAAATTCTCTCGCAGCGCCGGATCGTTGAGACGACCCTCTTCTTCGACGGGGAGCCATGGATAGCGGCGGAGCAGCTCGGCAGCAAAGACCCCGCGTCCGTTCATCTGGGGCATACCGTTCTCGTGGTAGACCTTCACGCGCTCGACGCCACAAGATGGCGATTTGCTCTTGAGGATGAATCCGCTGAGCCGATTCTCGCTCACCATCGACGCTCGCCCGATGGCGTGGCTCTCCATGGCCGCGGTCCAATCAATGTCGTTCTTGGGGTCGAGTACGCGAATGCGGCCGCCGCTGTTCACCAGGCGAACGGTCGGTCGAGGCACAGTCATCCCCGCCTCAACCTCCGGGCATGCTGTCACAAACTCAAAAAACTGCCCGAGCGTGTCGGTGAGGTATCTCTGTCGCGAGTGACCGCCGTTGAAGCGGACCTCATCGCCGGCAAGACATGCACTCAACCCGACTCGAATGGTTAGATCGTCGTCCCGTTTCATTGCTACACCCGCTCCTCGATCAGCGATGAACCGTGTCTGCGATGGACCAAGCCTACGGCGGCCGTTGCCACTACCGCCGCCCCCGCTGTCGAGAAGGCGGCACCAATGCCGATCCCTCCCCCGACGAGGAACCCCAGAAGAACCGTGGCGACGGCTGTCCACCGGGAGATGGTGATCCGTCTCGCCGTCAGGCTACCGCCGAGGTCGGCGGGGGCAGCAATCGTGATGAGCTTGGGCCAGGTGATCGAAGCAATGGCAACAAGCCCGATCATTGTCCATTCGGCAAGACCTGCAGGTTCCCAGCCGAGTTCGGGCCGGGCCAGAGCTGCGCTTGCGGCCGCAACGGCGAGCATCCCCACCACCAGCCCGCCGGCCTTCTTGCGCTCATCTGCCCCAATCGTGGCAGCCAGCACGAGCCCGGGAAGCGCGACGACGGTGATTCCGCCCGCGCCGAGGAGCCCGGCGAGGCCGAGGAACGTCAGTAGGTCAACATTGCGCAGCGGTGCGCCAACGGTCCCGGAAATCGCCCGGGTAGCGATAAGCACCCCGGTGCCGAGCATCAGCTCTGCGGGTGCAACCAGCAGAGCAACAAACGACACCGGCATGGCCAACACCGCCGACGCGGAGCGGTCGGGGTCCAGTTCCCGCCCGATCGCCCATGCGATGAAGACGCCAACAGCGGCAACCACCGGCGAAGTCCCCAGCGGCGTAGCCGCGCTGAGGTTGTAGATGCCGACAAACAATCCGGCGAGTGCGCTGCCGAACACGGCGACGAGGTTCGAGCTGAATCGGGGATCAATCGGGCGTCCCAGGGACGACACGCGATACATTGGGTGAATCATCTACAACGACTTCGGAACCGAACAGGTGTACAGATGACCGAACCTTTGCAGCTCGCTTCCCAACAACTCGGGCGCATGCGTGGCATGAATCGCTTCTATCACGAACGATTCTTCTCCGACGTGCGTTTCACCACCCTGCTGCTGGTGGCTCTGTTTGTGCTTGGTGCATCCCAAACGAAACTGGCCTACCTGCTGGTACCCCCGGTCGCTCTGCTCGGCGCCGCACAGACAGCGTTCGACGCTTCGTATCTGATCTTCTCCCGCCACTATGCCACCGACCTCGAGCGGTATCTGAACCGCTCGCTCGGTGAACAGGTCCTGGTCGCCCACGAGATGGAAGATCGCTATCTGTTCCCTCTCAACCGCCCCAAGATCGTTACGGCTGCGCTTGACCGGGACTTTTCTTGGTTCGGTTTCATGACGCTTTTCTACACGGCCATGGGCGTCGCAGCATTCGCCTTCGGGCTGGCTCTCGGCTGGACCGAGCTGTTCGATCACGGTTCCGCGTGGGCCACTGCCTATCTCGCCACGATGGGATCCCTGGCTGTTGCAGCACTCGGCGTCGGTTGGTGGTGGTTCCCGATGGGAACCGGCGAGAGGCGGCTGGCTGCCGCCCTCGAAGCCCTCGGACAGCCGCCCGACCCGACATGATCCGGCGCCGGCTCGTAACCATTCCCCGAACGATCCTGCTGTGGCTCCTCCTCACTGTGTCGCTGCCGGTGACCGTCATTGCCGCCGTCTCGGTCGACCTCGTCAGACATCTGACGACGGGCAAACCCGCGATGGCGACACGCCTCCTCTTCATCGCCTGGGTGTATTTCGGCGCTGAGGTTGCAGTCATCGTTGTGGCCGGGCTGCAATGGCTGCTGTCCCTCCCCTTCGGGAGGAGGGCGGAGGAGAAGCGCTGCGACTGGAGCTACTCACTCCAATCCTGGTGGGTCGCCACTGTGATGACAGCC
>SWCD01003538.1_pt1 | contig 13254 bp, 8 predicted proteins | sample 4693011 | NCBI WGS metagenome assembly SWCD01 (sample SAMN10267278, study PRJNA491770) | bioreactor metagenome | isolation source: DHS bioreactor inoculated with marine | place: Japan: Omine Ridge, Nankai Trough | reverse complement strand
TTTCAAAACTTCGCAAGCCTTGTTCTCGAACTTTCTAGCTCGGACACTTAAGTGTTTGGCCATATTTAGGTCGGTCCCCGTCTATAAAGTCCGAGTACTGCGTTACGCTCTTTTTGAAAACAGCCATTTATTCACCTAAACGCTCCGGAGCGTAACCTTCGTGAGTGTTCGGTATAAGAACAATATCCTTTTAGCTAAAAATTTGATATATTGCCTATTCCCTTGCATAAAGGGATAATGGATGAATTCTTTAACATGCTCTAATCAAACATACCTTGAAATTATGAACAAAAGAATAATAATTGTTACGGCGTGCCTATTTACCTTATGCTTTACAGAAGCGCAAAATGTGGCATCCTCCCCGGACTATATTAAAACCTTGACCTCCCAATGGAAAGGAGAACGTTTTGACGATGGCCGTCCAAAAGTATCCGATGCCATTTTAAAGCGACTTAAAAATGTTGCCGTTGAAGAGGCTTGGGGATATTTGCGCAGTCATGGATATAACAATCAATTCGAAGGGGATTGGAAGATTATCCATCCGGAAAGCCCTATGACGGGCAGGGTGGTTACGGCTCAGTATATGCCATTAAGACCCGATTTTAAACACGTGGTCAAGATGCAAGGGGCCGCTGAAAAGAGGGATACCATTGGGGGCAGCAATTCATGGCCCATTGAAATCTTGCAGCCCGGGGATGTGTATGTGGCCGATGGTTATGGCAGGGTTATAGACGGCACCTTGATAGGTTCCAACTTAGGGAACGCAATTTATGCCAATTCCAAGAACGGGGTCATTTTTGATGCCGGAGTCCGAGATCTTGGTGGACTATTGGAAATCGAGGGTTTTAACGGTTGGATTCGGGGAGACGACCCATCCTATCTTCAGGAGGAGATGCTCACTTCCATAAATGCCCCTATCCGAATCGGAAGGGCCATTGTATTGCCGGGGGATGTGGTGCTGGCCAACCGATTTGGCACCATTTTTATTCCGGCCTATTTGGTAGACGGATTGGTATTGTCTTCCGAAGTCGTCGCTTTGCGCGATCAATTTGGATTTCAACGCTTGCGCGAGAAAAAATATACACCAGGACAGATCGATACAAAATGGACGGATGCCATCAAAAAAGATTTTAGGGTATGGGTAGATGCCTATCCGGACAGTAAGTTGCCAATGACCCGTAAGGAGCTGAACGATTACCTAAATACACTTAAATAGGGATTAAGGTTGCAAAAGAAGAACGTTTTTATATTTTTATAGAATCAAATAAAAATTTATGTACAAAATCCAGACCGGTCCAATAGCTAATAACAGTTCCTCCTTTCTAAAGGCCTTAAAACATTCTTTTGGCATTGGGGGCACGATTGTATTGTGTTTGACCCTGTTTATTCTAACGTCGTGCCAGGATTCCGGTACCAATGCAAATGCCAAAATTGATGTTGCTGCCGCCGTAGAAACGTTGAACAATGCCTTGGTAGATCCAAACGAAGAACTTTTGAAGGAAATTACCCTTCCCCAACTTACCTATGGCCACTCCAGCGGCGTAATACAAAACCAGCAGGAATTTATGGATCAACTGTTAAATGGGGATTTCGATTTTGTCTCCGTTAGCACCGCCGATCAAACAATCGATGTTTCCGGTGATACGGCCGTTGTTCGTCACATCCTGTCCATAGAAGGTACCAATGCAGGTCAGCCGGCCTCCGTAAAAATTGGCATATTGCTAATTTTTCAGAAGGAAGGAGGCAATTGGCGTCTATTGGCCCGGCAGGCCTATAAATTGTAAGACCGGTCCCTTTGTGCCCATTTTCCGAATTTTTCAGTTAAACTTGATGATAACTAGCCTTATCTTATTCAACCAATAACCACCCTCATTTTGAAAAAAATAAATATATACTCCTTGTCCTTGGGTCTTGCGGCTCTTTTTCTTTTGATAGCTCTTTATATGTTGTTTACCGGAAATCTGGCGCATGCGGGAATTGTCATAATGATCTTTTTTGCGGCGTTGGCCTTTGGGTTTAGCGGTTATGACTCATTGAACAGTTATGTTTTTACTTCCATGATATTTGCCGGGGTCACCGTTGCCTTATATTATCCGCAGTACTTTCTCTTTGTTGGCGATTTTAAACTTACCGGACTTATAATTCCGCTTATCCAGATAATCATGTTCGGGATGGGAACGGCGATGAGCGTTAAGGATTTTGCGACGGTATTTAAATCTCCCAAGGGAGTAATGGTTGGAGTTACCGCACAATTGGGGATTATGCCACTTTTAGGTTTTGCTTTGGCCAAATGGAGTAATTTTCCACCAGAAATCGCGGCGGGCATTGTGTTGATTGGTTGTTCCCCAAGTGGTGTGGCATCTAACGTTATGGCCTACTTGGCCAAGGCCAATTTGGCATTGTCCATTACCATAACCTCCGTTTCCACGCTTATAGCTCCTTTTGTGACCCCATTGCTCATGAAGTTGTTGGCAGGGGAATTCGTGGAAATCGATGTGTTGGCTATGATGTGGAGCATTGTAAAAATGATCATCCTGCCCATTGGCGCCGGATTGCTTTTTAACAAGTTGGTAGGGGGTAAGTCCAAATGGATGTCCAAGGCCCTGCCGATCACCTCTATGCTGGCTATTGGGATCATCATCGTTATTATTACCGCCGCCGGAAGGGATAGTCTTTTGGACATAGGCGGAATATTGATGCTTCTGGTCCTAATACACAACTTATTTGGTTATTTGCTTGGCTATTGGTACGCCCGTCTTTTAAAATTGAAGGAAAGGGATTGCCGAACAATAGCCTTGGAAGTAGGGATGCAAAATGGAGGATTGGCTTCTGGAATCGCAAATTCCCTTGGAAAGATAGCCACCATGGGGCTCGCTCCTGCTGTCTTTGGCCCCTTGATGAACATCACCGGGTCCGTCTTGGCCTCCTACTGGCACAAAAGGTCTCCGGAAGGGGATGTAGAGCAGGATAACGTCTAAAATTTGTAGAATGATTTCAACTGGGTTCCGCGAAGATCATGTTGTTCCGTTGGTTTTAAAAATAGAAAATCGTGAAAAATCCAGACCTCCAATTAAGACCTCTTCAAACTTCCGATAAATTTCAAATTGCCCGCCTTGCCAATAACAAGAAAATTTGGGATAATGTCCGGGACGGTTTTGGCCATCCCTATACTTTGGATAATGCGGCAGAATTCATTCAATGGCAAGCCCGGAGTAATTTTGAAAAGGTCTTTGCAATAGATAGCAATGGCGAACTTTGCGGCCTTGTTGGTCTAATACTCCAAAAGGATATATATCGAAAATCGGCCGAGATCGGGTATTGGGTCGGGGAACCTTTTTGGGGCCAGGGCATTGCTACCGCTGCGGTGGGGAAAGTTGTTCGGGTTGCATTCGATGACCTAAAACTGGCCCGGGTCTATGCAGGTGCTTTTGAGTATAACAAGGGATCTATGAGAGTATTGGAAAAGAACGGTTTTGTAAAAGAGGGGATCGCCAAAAAAGCAGTCTTCAAGAATGATAAATTCTGGGACGAGCATCGGTATGCCTTATTGAATACGTATTGATCTGATACTTTACCTGCCGAATTTATATTTCAGATTAGGCTTAATATATTTTTTCTTCCAAAGCGGTAGGGAAATCTGCCAAAATCTTGCATTAGTAGATTGGTAATAGGCACTTTACGGCTATTTTTTTCCAGCTATCCGCTTTCTCCCTTCCCTTTGTACCCTGTTTTTATGCTGTGTGTCGTAAATATGGGGACAAAATCTATATTAAGCGTTAAATTAAATGACAAATTGGACTTTCAAAGTTCGAAAGGAAAGGAATAATTTTTAACGGATAAGATGTGAATCGAGATGTGCAAGGGGGTAATTCCTCTAAAAAATGGGGCATTCGCCCCAGGGAAAACGGGTAATCCACTCTTTGTTTTTGTTGCCCGTTTTCCGAGATTTGGGATTAAACCCCCGGATATTAATCCTTAAAAATCAGGGTTATGAAAAAAGCGGTAATTTGTGCGATAGTGTTGGGCATGGCAAATTTGGTTCATGCACAATATGCAAATAATGAAAGTGATATCATAGTGCTGTCGGAGGTTGAGGTATCTCCCATAAATATGGACTATAGGGATAAAGTTTTAATGGAAGACCTTCCAAATCACGTAGCTGTGTTGGAAAGGAAAGTGTTGCGGTTCAACATTAGGGAATCGTTATATTACGATAAATATTCACAAAACTTTAGGGTCGATTTTATATCAAAATATGGTGAGATTTCTGCTACCTATGATCGAGACGGGAAAATATTAAAAACCGACGAACGGTTTGAAGCAATTGTCTTTCCCCCAGTAATTCAGAACAAGATCGATGAGGAATATCCCAACTGGGCCATTCACAGGGATTCCTATTCGGTTTCCTATCATCACGAAGCTGGCGTAAAAAAAATGTACCGTGCCCAACTCAGAAAAAATGGCCGGCGCGTAAACGTAAGGTATGCCCCTTCCGGGGAAAGGTTGGAGTAACCCAGAACCATTATAGGCATTTCTGGAAAAACAGGGAGTCTGGCTCATAATTGATTTGTAACTTAGCCTTTGATTCCCGACATTGTCACCATAATTTTTCGGGACGGAGAATATAATGGCTACAAGGGAACTTCATTCAAAATTGATCAAATCCGAGGCAAGTCGCCTCGGATTTTTGTCATGTGGCATTTCCAGGGCGGGGTTCCTAGAGGAAGAGGCCCCAAGATTGGAGCGCTATCTTAAGCAAGGAATGCATGGAGAGATGCACTACATGGAAAATTATTTTGACAAGCGTTTAGATCCGACGAAACTGGTGGAAGGCTCCAAGTCGGTCATATCACTTTTACTGAATTATTATCCCGAAGAAAAGCAAATCGAAAATACCTTTAAGGTATCCAAATACGCATACGGACAGGATTATCACCATGTCATAAAATCAAAATTAAAGGCGCTTCAGGAGTTCATTTCAGAGGAGATCGGGGAGGTCAACGGTCGTGCATTTGTAGATTCCGCACCGGTTTTGGATAAGGCTTGGGCTGCCAAAAGTGGGCTGGGCTGGATAGGCAAGCATACCCTGCTGCTCTCACAACAGGTGGGATCATACTATTTTGTTGCCGAATTGATCGTAGACTTGGAACTGGAATACGATTCTCCGGTAACCGACCACTGCGGGTCCTGTACCGCTTGTATCGATGCCTGCCCCACGGATGCCATTGTTGCGGACCGGGTGGTGGACGGCAGTAAGTGCATCTCATACTTTACTATTGAACTAAAAAATGAAATTCCCACCGAATTCCATGGTAAGTTTGAGGATTGGATGTTCGGCTGCGATATTTGTCAAGATGTATGTCCGTGGAACAGATTTTCCAAACCTCATAACGAGCCGTTATTCAATCCCCATCCAGAACTCCTGGCCATGACCAAAAATGATTGGAAGGAAATAACCGAAGATGTTTTTAAGAAGGTATTCCAAAAATCTGCGGTAAAACGTACCAAGTTCGCTGGTCTAAAACGCAATATTGAGTTTTTAAAGTGACCGGGAAATAGTAAGCGGTTTTCAGGCACCGGTAAACCGCCGAAAACATGCAGCGGACCAAAACTGATAGAAACTTCCGAATAAGAAATTCCAAAAACCCAGGGAAATATTGGGGTCAAATAAATTCAGGAACTAAAGATAATGAAGGTACATTTTTCTAAAATGTACATCCGTTAATATCGAACCTATGATTTTGGGTTTGAACTTGTATGTGTTTTTCGCCATTATCCCAAGAATACCCTTAAATTTGTGATATAGGAAAACAATCGAAATGAGTAAACAAAAACAAAGACAAAGACGGGAAGCGTTGGTCTACCACGCTAAACCACAGCCCGGAAAGATTAAAGTTGTTCCCACAAAGCCATATGCTACGCAACGGGATTTAGGTTTGGCATATTCCCCCGGGGTCGCGGAACCATGTCTGGAGATAAAGAAAAACAAGGAGAATGTCTATAAATATACGGCAAAGGGCAACCTGGTAGCCATCATTTCCAATGGGACCGCGGTATTGGGACTTGGTGATATTGGACCAGAGGCCTCCAAGCCGGTCATGGAGGGCAAGAGCCTATTGTTCAAGATCTTCGCCGATATAGACGGGATAGACATTGAGATGGATACCAAGGATGTGGACAAGTTTGTGGAGACGGTAAAGATCATAGCCCCCACTTTTGGCGGAATCAATTTGGAGGACATTAAGGCACCGGAGGCCTTTGAGATAGAACGAAGGCTGAAGGAGGAACTGGATATACCCGTAATGCACGACGATCAGCACGGAACGGCGATTATCTCTGCCGCGGCCTTATTGAACGCCCTGGTATTGGCCAAGAAAAAAATGGGGAAAGTTAAGATCGTGATAAGCGGGGCAGGGGCCGCCGCGGTTTCCTGTACCCGACTTTACAAAGCCTTTGGTGCAAAATCGGAGAATATTGTAATGTTGGACAGTAAGGGTGTCATCCGCAAGGATGCTAACAACCTGTCCAAGGAGAAACTGGAGTTTGCCACGGATCGTAAGATAGATACTTTGGAAGAAGCTATAAAAGGGGCGGATGTTTTTATAGGTCTTTCCATAGCCGATATTGTTACCCCTAAAATGCTCAAATCCATGGCAAAGGACCCTATTGTTTTTGCCATGGCCAATCCCGATCCAGAGATCGATTACGAGCTGGCGGTAAGCACAAGGAAGGATATTATTATGGCCACCGGACGTTCCGATCATCCCAACCAAGTTAACAATGTTCTGGGATTCCCTTTTATCTTTAGGGGTGCCTTGGATGTGAGGGCCACAAAGATAAACGAGGAGATGAAGATGGCAGCGGTGAAGGCCTTGGCATCCTTGGCCAAGGAGCCCGTTCCCGAACAGGTGAACATCGCTTATGGGGAGACCCGCCTTACCTTTGGCAAGGAATATATCATTCCAAAACCCTTTGATCCGAGGCTTATATCCGAAATTCCCCCTGCCGTGGCCAAAGCAGCTATGGAAAGTGGGGTCGCCAAATCGCCCATCCCGGACTGGGACAAGTATAGGGAAGAACTCTTGCAACGCTCCGGTAACGATAACAAATTAGTGCGTTTGTTGCTCAATAGGGCCAAAATGTCCCCGAAAAGGGTGGTTTTTGCCGAAGCCGATCAATTAGATGTGTTGAAGGCAGCCCAAATAGTACATGATGAGGGCATTGCCGTGCCTATTCTTTTGGGGAACCGCAAAACGATTACCGAATTAAAGGCAAAATTGGATTTTGATGCCGATATTACCATTATAGACCCAAAAATCGATTCTTCCAAAGAACAAAGGAATCGGTATGCCCTTAAATTTTGGGAAGCCAGGAAAAGGAATGGGGTTAGTTTATACGGGGCAGGATTAAAAATGAGGGAGCGGAATTATTTCGGGGCCATGATGGTTCTGGAAGGGGATGCCGATGGAATGATGTCGGGATATTCCAGGGCGTATCCTACTGTGGTAAAACCCATATTGGAAACGATAGGTAGGGCCGCAAATGTAAAAAAGGCAGCAACGGTAAACATCATGATTACGGAAAGGGGGCCACTTTTCCTTGCGGATACCTCCATAAATATAGATCCAACCGCCGAGGAGATTGCCGATATTGCCCAAATGGCCGCCAATGTGGCCAATAATTTTGGATTTGAACCTGTAATGGCACTCTTGTCCTATGCAAATTTTGGATCATCCTCCCATCCTGACGCCACGAAGGTAAGGGAAGCCGTAAAAATTTTGCATGCCAAGAATCCCGATCTAGCAGTAGATGGGGAAATCCAGATCGATTTTGCCCTGAACAAGGAATTGCACCAGAGCGTATTCCCGTTTTCCAAGATAGCGGGGAAAAAAGTGAATACCTTGGTATTCCCAAATTTGGAATCTGCGAACATCACCTACAAATTATTAAAGGAGCTCAATCAGGCCGATTCCATAGGTCCTATCTTGATGGGATTGAGAAAACCGATCCATATCCTACAAATGGGGGCCAGCGTGGACGAGATGGTGAACATGACCGCTGTAATAGTAATAGACTCCCAAGAACGTGAAATGCGGAAAAAGTCGAAAATGCCGAAATAATTGAAGTTAGGGGCGCAAAGCATTGTGTCCCTATTTTTCGGCTCCCCGATTTATTTTATCCTACAACATTGCCATATCGCATTTTAAGGCCTTCGGAAGGGGGCGACAAATTTTTAGTAACTATAAAATAGACGCACAATTTTGTGTCTTTGCAACCCCTGAACCTGAAATTATGATCAACCACCTCAAAGGAAAATTAGTCGAAAAGAATCCTACCCATGTGGTGATAGAATGTGCGGGAGTAGGTTATTTCGTGAATATTTCCCTTCACACTTTCTCCCAATTGCCCGAAGGGGAGAGTATTAAAATGTTTACCCATCTTCAGATAAAGGAGGATTCCCATACCCTGTTTGGGTTTTCATCTACCTCCGAACGGGAGATATTCCGATTGCTCTTATCGGTTTCGGGGATAGGATCGAGTACGGCAAGGACCATGTTGTCCTCCCTTGCACCGGCACAGGTCCGGGATGCGATTGCAAATGGTGATGTTGCCACCATACAAGGCATTAAGGGCATAGGTGCTAAGACCGCCCAACGGGTAATTCTGGACCTGAGAGACAAGATTTTGAAAGTCTACGATATTGATGAAGTTTCCCTTTCATCGAACAATACAAATAAGGATGAAGCGTTATCTGCTTTAGAGGTTCTTGGTTTTGTCCGAAAACAAGCAGAAAAAACGGTGGACAAGGTTTTAAGCCAAGATCCCGCATTGAGCGTGGAGAACATTATAAAACTTGCGCTTAAAAATTTGTAATAAGTTTGAAAACAGGGGCAATAACACTTCTTAAACCAACATTTAAGCTACTCTTCCTATCCGTTATTTTTTTTGGGTCAATGCAAATGGTTTTGGCCCAGGACAACGGACAGGATAACGAGGCCCAAGAAGTCGACTCCGTTAAAACAGGGGTTTCCCTGGGCAGATTAAAATTGGAAAACCCCCAAAGTATAGTTTCCAAATATACCTATGACCCAAAGCTAGATCGCTATCTCTACACCGAAAGTATTGGCGATTATGATATTTCTTATCCCATTATCCTTACCCCGGCCCAATATATGGAGTTGGTTCGGAAGGAGGGAATGAAGGATTATTTTCAAGAGAAAATAGATGCCTATTCAGGGAAAAAGGAAGGAAGCGAGCAGGCAAGAAAGAACCTTTTGCCAAATTTTTATGTCAACAATAATTTCTTTGAAACCATTTTTGGGGGAAATACCATTGAGGTAATTCCCCAAGGTTCCGTTGCTGTTGATCTTGGCGTCATTTGGACCAAGAACGACAATCCGGCCCTTTCTCCACGAAACCGTACCAATACCTCCTTTGATTTTGATCAGCACATCAGTCTTAGTATGCTGGGAAAAGTAGGGGAAAGGCTTCAGGTCACGGCCAATTATGATACCGAGGCCACTTTCGATTTTCAGAACCTTATAAAGCTGGATTATACCCCTAACGAGGACGATATCATCCAAAAAATAGAGGTGGGGAACATAAGCATGCCGCTAAATACCTCCCTGATTACAGGGGCCCAGAGCTTATTTGGTGTAAAAACCCAACTGCAGTTCGGGAAAACGACGGTTACGGCCGTTTTTTCCGATCAGAAATCCCAGAACAATACCGTGGTGGCACAGGGCGGTGGAACGATAAATGATTATGCACTGTCTGCCTTGGATTATGATGAGGATAAACACTTTTTTCTTGCCCAAATGTTTAGGGACAATTATGACCGTGCCCTTGAAAATTATCCCTATATCCGGAGCCAGGTACAGATTACCCGTTTGGAGGTATGGATAACCAACAGGGGCCAACAAACTTCGAATGTAAGGAACGTGGTTGCCATCCAGGATTTGGGCGAGGCGGTTAATCCCCAGACCCGTATTGGTAGATTAAACGGGGCCCCTCCCGGATTTTTCAATCCTGGAACTTCTGGATTGGTGCCGCGCAACAGTGCAAACGATTATGATCCTGCCCTGATCGGGAACGGCGGGGCGCTTACCCCCCAAATTCGCGATATTGCAACCGTGGACCAAGGTTTTAATATTCCGGGTTATACCGTTAACCAAGGATTTGACTATGCCATCCTGGAAAATGCAAGAAAATTGGAAGAGGTAAGGGATTACCAATTCAATTCCCAATTGGGCTACTTTTCCCTGAACCAACGGTTAAGCAACGATGAGATCTTAGCGGTGGCGTTCCAGTATACGTACAATGGGGAAGTCTATCAAGTGGGGGAGTTTGCCAATGGGGGAACAGATGCTACCTCCGTTAACAATAACGCACCTACTCCCGTAATTAACAATAACACGTTGATCCTTAAGCTCCTAAAGAGCAATATCACAAATGTCAAAGATCCTATTTGGAATTTGATGATGAAGAATATTTATTCTACCGGGGCCTTTCAATTGAGTCAGGAAGATTTTAAATTGAACATCCTTTATTCCGATCCTACGCCAAGAAATTACATCACACCTGTAGATCAAACGGGCTGGCCAGATCAACCGAAACCACTTCAGGACCGCATATTACTCGATGTATTTAATCTTGATCGCCTAAATATGTACAATGATGTTCAAAAAGGAGGGGATGGATTTTTTGATTTTATACCTGGGATTACGGTAGATACGCAGACGGGCAGAATTATTTTCACCAAAGTGGAACCTTTTGGGCATTATTTGTTCGATCTCCTGGGCGGTGGGGTTTATGATGTGGATGACGATCAGGGGTACAATGCCAACCAGAAAAAATACGTTTTCCGGAACATGTATGTGGAGACCAAATCTGCCGCATTGCAAGATGCGGAAAAAAACAAGTTTCAAATAAAGGGACGTTACAAATCCGAAGGAAGCAATGGTATCCCCATTGGCGCTTTTAACGTTCCTAGGGGATCCGTGCGCGTAACATCTGGAGGTAGGCAGTTGCAGGAGGGGATAGACTACACGGTAAACTATCAAGCAGGGACGGTTCAGATTTTGGATCCCAGTCTTCAGGCCTCCAATGCCCCTATCAATATTTCCGTGGAAAACAATGCCATATTTGGACAGCAGACACGAAGGTTTACGGGATTTAATATAGATCACCAATTCAACAAAAATTTTGTGCTGGGGGGAACATTTCTAAATATGCATGAACGGCCCTTGACGCAAAAATCAAATTATGGGTCGGAGCCCGTAAACAATTCAATTTTTGGGATGCATGGAATTTATTCTACCGAACTTCCCTTCCTTACACGATTGGCGAACAAACTCCCTAATATTGATACCGATGTGCCCTCTAACTTATCCTTACGGGGCGAAGTGGCATACTTAAATCCTAATTCTCCAAAAAATGCAGATTTTGATGGGGAAACGACAACCTATTTGGATGATTTTGAAGGATCCCAATCTTTGATAGATATACGATCGGCCTTAGGTTGGAGCATGGCTAGCCCGCCTGTTGAATTTATCCAGGGCAAGGAAGATCTGGAAACCGGATTCCAAAGGGCAAAAATGGCATGGTATACCATAGACCCCATTTTTTATACCAATCAAAGGCCCTCCGGGATTACGGATAACGATATTTCTACCAATGAGACCCGTAGGATATATATAGATGAGATTTTTCCCCAAGTGGATATCGCCCAAGGGCAAACCACCGTTCAAAACACATTGGATATCGCCTACTATCCGGAAGATAAAGGCCCATACAACAACAATCCCAATTTTGAAGCGGAACAGCCCCAGGACAAATGGGGTGGTATCATGAGGTCTATGAGCAGTACCGATTTTGAACAGTCCAACGTAGAGTTTGTTCAATTTTGGGTATTGGATCCCTATGTTGACGGAGAAGCAAATGGTCCTGGGGAATTGGTGTTTAATTTGGGCAACATCTCTGAAGATATTTTAAAGGATGGCAGAAAACAATATGAAAATGGTCTTCCGGGCGTGGATAGCCAAGAACTCGTCACTCCAACGGTATGGGGAGAAGTGCCCGCTACCCAATCCTTGGTGTATGCATTTGATTCCAACGAGGCCAACAGGGAATTACAGGATGTAGGTTACGACGGTCTGGACGACATTGCGGAGGCCGCTATCTATACCAATAACCCGGGCGACGATCCCGCATTGGATAATTATCAATATTATCTGAACCGAGAAGGCAGCATCTTGGACAGATATCTGGATTTCAACAATCCCCAAGGCAACTCACCGGTACAAGTTACCAATACCAACAGGGGCTCTACCACGATTCCAGATGTGGAAGACATAGATAGGGACCTCACCATGAACACGGTAAACAGTTATTATGAGTACCGCATCCCTATAAAACCAAATACGACCATCAACGATAGGTTTGTAACCGACATCAATATAGGGAATACCCCAGAATTGCCCAATGGACAAACCTTGAAGCGTAGATGGATACAATACAAAATTCCGTTAAGCGAGTTTACCAATGCTATTGGAGGGATAAGCGACTTTAGGTCCATCAGTTTTATGAGGATGTACCTCACTGGATTTTCAAGCAAGGTGGTGTTGCGCTTTGCGACTTTAGATCTGGTTCGTGGAGACTGGCGCACGTATACAAAATCCCTGCAACCCGATGTGGACAACAACCCAGCGGACGATGGAACTTTGGTAGATGTCAATGCGGTCAATGTGGAAGAGAATAGTGCTCGGTTGCCCATACCATATGTTATGCCTCCAGGAGTGGAGCGCGAGCAATTGAACAACAATAATACGATTATCCGCCAGAACGAACAGTCGCTTTCCTTTAAGGTGGAAAACTTGGAACCCAAGGATTCGCGTGGGGTATTCAAGAACGTAAACATAGATGTACGCCAGTACAAGCATTTAAAAATGTTTATCCATGCGGAGAAAATAGCGGACGGGGATTATTCTAACGATGAAATGCCCTTGGTGGGCTTTCTGCGAATAGGCACCGATTTTTCGGAAAACTTCTATCAGGTGGAGCTGCCTTTGCAATTTACCCCATTTGGGTCTACTGCGGCCGATGTTATCTGGCCAGAGGTCAATGAAATGGATATCTCTTTGGAGGATCTGAACAAGGTAAAGTCCACCGGAATCATAAACCAGTCTTTGAACAGTATCCAGTATTACGAAGTGGTTAATGGCGAAGTGATTCCCGTAGACGAATTTGCCCCCC
>SWCD01021100.1_pt1 | contig 13283 bp, 13 predicted proteins | sample 4693011 | NCBI WGS metagenome assembly SWCD01 (sample SAMN10267278, study PRJNA491770) | bioreactor metagenome | isolation source: DHS bioreactor inoculated with marine | place: Japan: Omine Ridge, Nankai Trough | reverse complement strand
ATCGCCTTCTTTTTTTGCAAAGATGTGCCAGCTGAAAAGATCAATATGGGCCAGTCCGTGGCTATGCATGCTGGCTAACATCTTGGCAACAGCCTTGAGTAAAGGGCGTCTTTGAGAAGAGGTAGAGCCTGCCAGATCTTTGTACCAGTCAAGGAGGGATTTAAAACCCGTTAGCTCTTTAGTTAGGAGAAAACTAACAGCACCTTTTTGTGTGCTAGGTCTCCAGCCCCAGGCTACAGGCTCAAGAGCATTGAGGCCAAATCTGGCATATCTCATCATATTGTTTAATTCTGTCTGCGTATAAGGGATTTTCTTGAAAAGAGTTTTTAGGCCTTGTTTGTAGTAATTTGTGTGAATTTTTAGATAGAAAATTTCTTTCTGCGTTGCTAATTCTAGGCGGTAAACAACACTGCGGCGGTTTCTGTCCATAACCTTGCCTTTGAGGCGGCAGAAATCTTCAAATTTTAACAGGCCAGCCTCTTTTAGAAATGTTTGCCAATCGGCAAAGGCCCAGAGACCTTTTCCTTGGTCAATGAGTTCGAATTTGGTGCCTGAACAGTCTATCATGGGAGAGTTTCTTTCTTTTGATTGTGGGATAGATAGAGTTCTTTGTATGCAGGTGAATTTATCATTAATTCGTCATGGCTTCCTTGGGAGATAATACGACCATTCTCCATAACCAGAATGCGATCGGCATTTTTGATAGTAGAAAGCCGGTGGGCCACGACAATTGTAGTTCTGTCCAGCATCAGTTTTGTAAGAGCTTGCTGGACGAGTTTTTCTGAGACAGCGTCAAGGGCTGATGTTGCTTCGTCCAAAATGAGAAGTGGTGGGTTTTTAAGAATGGCGCGTGCAATAGCAATGCGTTGACGCTGGCCTCCGGAAAGATTGAGACCGCGTTCTCCCAGCAGGGTATCGTAACCTTCAGGGAGCTGGGTGATGAAGTCATGAGCGAAAGCGAGTTCGGCAGCTTTTTTGATATCATCGTCACTGGCATCAACTGATCCAAATCCAATGTTGGCTCTAATCGTATCATTAAAAAGCATAACGTCTTGACTCACTAAGCCAAAAAGGCTGCGGAGATCAGTCAGGTCTAGTTCTTTAAGGTCATGGCCATCAATAGTTACGGTTCCCTGAGTCGGGTCATAAAAACGGGGGAAAATATCAATTAAGGTTGTCTTGCCTGCCCCACTGGCCCCAACAATGGCAAGGATATCTCCTTTTTTTATGGTCAGATCGATGTCCCGAAGTACAAATTCACCATTTTTGAGATAACGGTGTGACACCCCGTTTAGGCGTATTTCATTTTGGAATTTGTCAATAGGGATAGAACCATTTTTCTCTTCCTCAATTTTGTCTAACCAATTTATCCTGTCAATGGTGGCTCGAATTTCTTGGAAGACAGTGTAGGATTTTCCTAGTTCTTTAACAGGTGCAAAAACCATTGCCACTGCCCCTAGGGCAGAGAATAGAACTCCGGTGGTAATTGTGCCTTTGGCGACCAAACTACCACCGTACCAAATCACGAGTCCAACGCCGACACCAGTTGCGATATCTACGGTAACCTTAGCAATCTCTTTAAAGCGTACAATTTTAACTTCACGGCGATAATTTGTCTGGCTTTCTTTCTGGAACTGATCAGAAAAGGCTTGTTCACTGCAGAAAATTTTAATTACACGAGATGCTGAAGCCGCTTCTCCAATACGGTGAGTTAGGGTGGCGATAGTCTGTTGCGCCTCTGTTCTTTTAACCTTGATACTTTCGCCTAAACGGTGAGCACACTTGATAATAGCCGGTAGAACGACGAGTGCAAGCAATGTAATATCCCAGCGCCGATAGAAGGCAACGCCTAAAAGCACAATGATGGTTGGAATGACTTTGAAAGTTGTGAGTAATGTGTCGGAAACCAGAGAGCGCAGGATTCCTGCATCATTAAGAATTCTTGAAATCATCTTGCCGGATGTCTCAGTGCCAAGAGAAGAAACAGGCAAACGTAGAAGATGATTATATAGCTTTATACGAGTGTCCCTTACCAACTTAAGACCAGAAGATCGCATAAGGTAACAGTAAACCATTTGGCTACTGCCCCTAAGAAAATATAGCAGGATAATAGCAAGAGGCAGCCATGTGAGCATACTGTAATTTTGCTCAACAAAAACCGAGTCTATAAGAGGTTTGACCATCCATGCTATTGCCCCACTAGCACCAGAGGAACAAAGGCTAAAGAATACAGCTAGAAGTACTCTTTTGTAATAAGGGCGAATAAGATCCCAAATCTTTTTGTCGGTAAATTGCGCTAAAACTGACTGTGCCATTCTAATAAAATTCCTTTTGATGTCTGTGTTAAGCTTGGTAGCTTAGTATGGTCGGCATTGATTAAACAGATAGATTTTTCTGACGCAAGAGTTAGACCTTAAAGGGGAACAATATTGTCATAAGCAAATTCATGAGTTTTCTTGTCAAAAGAAGCAGCAGGGGGCCAAGAAAACATTACGTTATTTTTTCGAAAGTATAATTCTTTCAACAATACCAATGTCTTCGGGGCGGTCTACGCCGTATCCGTTATGGCTGGTTTTTACTACATCTATGGAAAAGCCGTTCTCGAGAAGGCGGAGTTGCTCAAGTTTTTCCCGCTGTTCTAATGCCCCTTTTTCAAGGCCAACAAATTCTTCCAGGGTTTTCATACGAAAACCGTAGAGGCCGATATGGCCTAAATATGGGCCGGTTTTGCCGTCTCGCGGGTAGGGGATGGCTGAGCGGGAGAAGTAGAGGGCCTTATTGCTGTGAGCCAGCACCACTTTGACCAGATCAGGGTCCTGGGCCTGGTCGCTACTTATTTCATGGGCCAGCGTGGTCACCTGGACAGCTGGATCAGTAAAGGGGGACAGTAACTCGCTCAGCATCTCCGGCTCAAGCGCTGGTTCATCGCCCTGGATATTAAGGATAACACCGTTGTTCGGCACCTGCAGAATTTGAGCAGCCTCCAAGACGCGTTCCGTGCCGCAGGAATGTTCAGTGCTTGTCATGAGTGCCGGAATGTCGAGTTCTTGGGCTGCTGTAAAGATTCTGTCATCATCGGTGGCTAGCACTACCTGCTCAAGCTCAGTACATTGTCTGGCTCTGGTGTAAACATGCCAGATCATCGGCTTGCCGAGAATGGTTGCCAGAGGTTTTCCTTTGAAACGGGAGGAGGCGTAGCGGGTAGGGATAATACCGTAACATTTAGGCAAATCGGTCATGCGGTCTTGTACGAAGTGAAATTGGATAAAATCATACTCTATTGATAGGCTGATAACATACCATCTTTCAAGAAAATTACCCCTCTGCTTTTAATGGCTCAGTGGATATTTATCTGATAGTGCCAGCGCGAGGCAAAAAAATGGTGTTGGCAAGTTTCTTTTATCTGGTGTTTAAGGAAGATTATAGAGTTTGTCTGATTTGCCAAGTATCGAGTTAATGTGTTGGCAAGCTACCATGGTGCCGCCTTGACGATTGCGGATAAAAGTCTGCAGGGCCTCTTTGGTTGATTGACGATCAGGTTCTTTGGTGGCATGCTCTAAAAGGTACTCAGCTACATCCTGTCGGTTTTGCACTTCACAGACCAGCCCTTGGTCAATGATTTCTCGGCCGACCCAGGCGAAATTTGTCCAGTGAGGACCAATGACAGGTCTAATGCCGCAGCTTATCGGTTCTAGGAAATTTTGACCACCGACAGGAGCGAGGCTGCCGCCGACAAAGGCGCTGCGGGCCAGGCGATAGGCCTTTTCCAGTTCGCCCATGGTGTCCCAGAGAATGATAGTGCCTGGTTCCACCTTTTTTGCACATGTAGATCGCAGTTCCCAGGGCAGTTTGAGGCTGGTAAGGACGTTTTTCCAATTGTTGATACGGTGCATGTGTCGTGGGAAAAGGCCGATTATAAGCTGGTCGTTGTGATCATAGAGATCGGCAAGAAGCGTAGCAATTTCATCCTCCTCCTCCCTGCGTATAGAACCCAGAACAATAAAAAGATCGCCTTTGGTAAACAGTGTCGAGAGGGGATTGTCGCGGGCAAAGTCTGTTAATGGTCCAGGGGTGAGCCGGTCAAATTTGATATTAGTCATAGTGTCGACCACATTGCTGCCATAGAGTGTGGAGAAACGCTGGGCATCATCCTCTGACATGGCCAGAATCTTATCAGGCCGAAGATCTCGCCAGATTGTCGGCCAGCGCAGGTAGCTCTCCATGCTCCGCTTGGTCATGCGGCCGTTAATTACCAGTGTTTTGACCTCATGCCGTTTGCAGGCCGCCATTAACCCCGGCCATAACTCGCTTTCAAGCAACACCAGGGCTTTTGGTTCTACAGCGGCCAAAGCCCGTGTCATGATGGAGGGCTGGTCAAAAGGAAAATAGGCGGTCTTGATCGTTTTATGTGCACCAAGATCATCCTTGGCTATGTCCAATAGGATGTCAAAACCCTGGCTGGTGTTGGATGTAATGAGGATAGTTGTCGGAACAGAGCAGGGCAGCTTTTTGACAAGCTCCCATGCCAGATAGGCTTCTCCAACTGAAGCGGCCTGTATCCAAAGGTCGGCCGGGCTGGGAGGAATTTTTAATGTTCGTTGCTTGTAGCCGATGCGCATCCGGGCATTGAGCTTAAGGCACGGACGCACAACATACCAGAGCAACTGGTAGAGCATGAGGGCCATACGGCTGGAAAGGTGAGCAGGTTTAAGGGCTTTCGGGATGCTGATAGTTTTTCCCCCGACAAAGGTGAATTCTATGAGAAATCATAAAGGGGTTAGTTTGGTATATGTCGCGGAGCGACCTAAATCAGCTTTATATTATACAGGGACTGTCTGGGCAAGGGTGAAAGAGGGCGATTATGCCTTTTAAAGAGCGATAACTTTAGTTTTTAATCAGATAAACTGGCGATTTAATGACTATTAAAGTAGATAAAACATTAATATGATGCAGAGATTTCTTTTCCCCAGCTATGATTTTTCCAGTGGTACTTTATGAATAAATTTGAAAAGAAAATTCGGAAAATTTTTTACCGAAATTATCGAAAAAGGAGTTGTCTAAAAGTCTATAAACGACTTGATCTTATCCTTCTCCTCAACTACGCCAATTATATTGATAGACGTCTCATTATCAAAGAGCCATATGAGGAAAGCCAGCTTGCTCATTTTTGTACAGCAATAAAACAAGATAATTTTGACCTTTTTGTTGATGTTGGGGCTAACATTGGCTTGTACTCATTGCTCGCCGCCAAAACAGGTAGGGTTGAAATTTTAGCTTTTGAACCTGACCTTCGAAATAACTATCAATTCAAGGCTAATACCCTTCTAAATAATTATGTCGATCGTATCAAAATCCACAGTGTGGGCTTGAGCAAAGAGAAAGGGGTTGTAGAGTTTCTGCAGCAGCAAGGCAGTAGTACAGGAAAGTCGCGTATTGAAAAAACTGCCCCTGTCTCCACCAAGGATAAGGATTACCAAAAGACTACCATTCACACAGCTCGTTTTGATGATGATTTTCATTATGAAAGTAGGAAAATTTACATCAAAATGGATGTCGAAGGACACGAATTCAATGCCCTACAGGGAATGAAAGAGTTGCTTGCCGGTAATAATTGCCTGCTTCAGGTTGAGGTTTTTCATGAAAACCTGAAGAATATTGAAGAATTCATGGCCCAGCTGGGCTATGTGAAATTTCAGGAGATGGACGACGATCGTTTTTTTAAGAATTTTTAAGACTCTTTTCCGATGTGAAGTTTGGCTAATCGTAACTTCTTATCCCACCCCGGCCAAACGACATGCCTTTTCGGTGCTTGATTGCCGGAAGCTGGTCTATGACTATCAAATCCATATGCCCACACTCTTCGAAAGCCTTACTCCAATTATTAAAGAGCTTGCAGCCATGGAGGAGGCTGATTCATGAAGTTTGCCTTTTGCCTTTTTAATTATTTCCCCTTTGGCGGCCTTGAACGGGATTTCATGGCCATCAGCCAGGAATGCCTTGACCGTGGCCACAGTATTGATGTCTACACCCTCAGTTGGCAGGGAGAAAAAGCACACGGGTTTAACCTTCACCTGATTGAAGCTAAAGGGCGAAGTAACCATGGCCGGGCGGCCAGCTTTTACCATCATCTTCAAGATGAATTAGTCGCCAACAATCATAATCTTCTGGTTGGCTTTAATAAGATGCCTGATCTGGATGTCTATTATGCTGCCGATGTCTGCTATAAAGCACGCATTACCCGGCAGCGCAGCTTTCTCTCCAAGCTGACACCCCGGTATCGGCTTCTTGCTTCCTTTGAAGAGGCGGTTTTTTCTCCGGAGAAAGACACCGATATTATCTATCTTGCCGGTCAGGAAAAGCGTAATTATCAGGATGTCTACAACACCCCTGATCACCGTTTTTATTATGGCCCCCCTGGTGTGGATGTTGAGGGTATCCGCAAGCAGCTCAGCCCTGAAAATCGTTTTCACATGCGACAGGAACTGGGCCGGGCAGATAACGACAACCTGCTGCTCATGATTGGTTCAAATTTTCACACTAAAGGGGTGGATCGGTCCATTCGCTCTCTGGCTGCCTTGCCTGCAGACATCCGCAACAATTGCTACCTCTATGTTATTGGCCGTGGCAAGGATGGCCCTTATAAAAAGCTTGCCGCCAAACTTGGTGTGGCCGGTCAGGTCCGTTTTCTCGGTGGCCGTGATGATGTCCCTCGCTTTCTGGCTGCAGCTGATTTCCTGCTCCAGCCATCGCTCACCGAAAATACAGGTAATGCCATAGTCGAGGCCCTAGTGGCCGGGGTGCCGGTGCTGGCCACCGAAAACTGTGGGTATAGCGAACATGTTTTGCAGGCTGATAGCGGGCAGGTGGTGGGATGCCTTCCCTTCCGCCAGGAAGAAATGGATAAGTCTTTGGCTGAAATGATTACTTCTCCTGAGCGGCAAGTATGGCAGCAGAACGCCTTGACCTATAGTGAGCAAAATGATCTTGGTAATCGCCCCCAGGTGGTGGTGGATATCCTTGAGAAGATAGCCATGGCTCGGGGACAAGTGTAATGACTCAGGCCATTGAAGACTATAAGTCCGTAATCGAGATCGAAGAACTTGTTTCATCTGCGCAAGAAGTGCTCCGTGTTAATAGGCAGTGGTTGCCCTTTTTGCAGAAATCGAGCTTAGATACTTTCTCGGAGATCTGGCAAAGCAGGGAAGGGGAGGTGGTTAAGGAACGCCCAGGTCTTGAGATTCGCCGGATCGAGCTAACAGATCCTCATGAACCCAGTAAAAACGAGGTTCTCTTTATCAAGAAACATGAGCAGAAGCGAATCAAGGCCGAGCAAAGTGAAGGCCTCAAAGAATTTAGCAATTACTGTGCTTTTCGCAGACGGGGCTTGTCAACAGCCGTGCCCATTGCTGCAGGTATGGCACAAGGTGCCGACGGACAGATACATTCCTTTCTCGTAACCAGGGATTTTAGCCCTTTTGTTGACCTCGAAGAGCTTGTGTTAAACCAGCCCGAGAGCCTGCAGGGCCCGGGAAATGGCGCCCGTAAGAAAAAGATGCTGCGAGCTGTAGCCCGCTATGCCCGGACCATGCACGACGCGGGCTGCAATCAGAAAGATTTTAATGCCACCCATGTTCTCCTTGCTGGTCTTGACGAAGAACATCCTCAGGTGGCCTTATTTGATCTGCAACGGGTCGATACCAGCCCCTTGACCCGTTTTCGTTGGCCGATCAAGGCCATGGCTGAGTTTTTTTTCACTCTACCCTCCGACCTTTTTGATGAAGAGGATCGCCGCTTTTTCTTTACGGCCTATAAAGGCACTGGCAAGGCATCACTCTACAGCCGGTTGCAGTATGGTTGGATTCTCAGCAAGATGGCTCGCATTGCCCGTCACACCAAGAAGAGGAATCTTGCTCCGAAGATGAAGGAGTAGCGGTGTATTTCACTCGCCTATTTTCGTAAACAACATTTCTTATATTTTTTCCCGCTTCCACAAGGACACGGCTCGTTGCGTCCGGTCTTTTCAGAGAGAATGACGGTTTGTCCGACTCCCTGAGGGTGCAGGCGCTGGTCTTGTGGACGAAAACAGGCCCAGCCTTCCATCTCGGCTACTACATTACTAATAGGTTTTAATCCGGCGTCATTTTTCAGATCCTTCCAGTTTTCCTGATCTGGCCGGTTCAACATTTTTTCGGCCTTGTCCCAATTCATATAAAGCGGGCTAATCAGATCTTGATCATAGGCTTTTTTGAGTGGTTCAAGGAAATCCGGGCCACAAAGTCTGCTCACGGCTTCAGCCAGATAATTCCAGGTATGGGAAGGCTGCCGTTCAAGTTTGCCATCAAGAAGCTCGCCAAAATAGGTGGTCACGTCGCTGGGAGTTATCTCTTCCCAGGCCACCAAGCAAAAAGGCTTCCAAGCAAGCTCCCCTTACAAAAGGATCAATCTCAGCATTTTCAATCACCTCCTGGATTGGAGTAATCTGGCCACCACTCACTCCGGCCAGAAGCTGGCCCAGGCTTTCGGTGACCACATCGCCGGTGAGGGCTATGGCTGTTTGGCTGTTGGATGTGAAGAAGTTGAGCAAAGGCTGCAAGGCCTTTGGTTCCCGAAACTGAGCGAGAAGAAACATGGCATAGAGAAAGCTGTTATCCTCTTTTTTCTTGGCCATAGCGTCGATGTTACGACCAGCCTCAGAGAGGACATCGACAAGCAGAGGGCTGATTTTTTCTCTCTGTGCCACCGCAGCCTGCAGGGCTGACTTTGGGAATTTTCCTTCTTTACTGCTGGTAAATGCTTTTAATATTTTATCTATTTCCATGGCAACCTCTCTGCCAGTACAATTTTATTGAGAAACCGGAACCATGCTGTTGACTGTGAAAATGTTGTCACGACAGGTAAAGCGAATGTTGATGTCCCATAGGGCCATGCCGTACTCCCTGTCATCTTCATGGTAGGCTGGTCGTGGGTCCTGGGCTAGGGTTTGCCGGACAAGTTCCTGCAAAGGGCGCCCTGTGTCCTGCTCATATTTATGACAAAACTTGAGAACTTCCGGCTGAAAGATGGTGTCATGTGAGGTAACTGGTTCAGGGGCAAAACCATAATGGGCCTCTGGCTTTGCATCGGTGTACGGAACATAGGGTTTAATGTCAAGTGCCGGCGTCTGGTCAAGAAAATCCACCCCTGAGACGTGGATGATTACGGACTGGTTATCAACAGTTATCTTGTCCAGTTGGACCACAGAGCTGCCGATAAAATTAGGGCGCTGCGGGGAGCGGCTGGCAAAAACACCCACCCTTTTATTACCACCCAGGCGCGGTGGCCGCACTGTGGGTTTCCAGCCTCGGCCAATGGCCTGATGGAAAAGAAAGAAAACCCAAATGTGGGAAAATTCTTCCAGCCCTTCCACAGCCTCTGGTCGATTGTAGGGCGGTAGCATCTCAAGCTGGGCAGTGGCAGCAGGAACCAACCCAGGTTGGCGGGGGATGCCGAATTTCTCTGTAAAACAGGAGCGGATAAGGGCAATGGGCTCCATATTTATGCTTGCCATTTGGTCTATGACGTTTTTAGGTGGGGACATGGCCACCTAAAGTAACGTTTGCAGGAAAATTCGACAATGGCAATTTGCCCTTCAGGCATTATGAAATATCACAACAATTCATGACTTCACACGTACCAACATATTCTTTTCAATTCGAATTTACCAACCGCCTTCTTTCCTGGTTTGCTGACCATGAGCGAGACCTGCCTTGGCGCCGGACCTATGAACCTTATCATGTTTGGGTTTCAGAGATTATGCTCCAGCAAACCCAGATGGATAGGGTGGTTGGGTATTTCTCCAGATTCATTAAACGCTTCCCTGATATTACCAGCCTGGCCCAATGCGAGGAGGATGAATTACTGAAGATGTGGGAGGGCTTAGGCTATTACAGCCGGGCCCGCAACCTTCATAAGGCTGCCCAGATTATTAACAAGCAGGGAGCTGTTTTACCGGATAGCTATCAGCAACTTTTACAATTACCCGGCATTGGCCCCTACACGGCTTCAGCCATCATGGCCATCGCCTTTAATAAACCCTATACAGTGCTTGATGCCAATGTTGAAAGGCTTTTTGCCAGGCTCATGGATCTTGAAAAGCCGGTGAAGGAAAAGAGGACTATCAACCTGATTCGCAGCCAGGTTGAGCAATTGCTTCCTAAAAAGAGGGCTCGGGATTTCAACCAAGCTCTGATGGAGTTTGGGGCCCTGGTATGCAAGCCGGGAATCCCCGATTGTGGAGTCTGCCCCTTTCAGGATGGCTGTCAGGCCCTGAAGGTCGGCACGGTGGGAGAACGGCCGGTACTGCCTGTCCGTAAAAAAACCATTCTCATCAATATGGCATGCGGACTTGTCCAGCGCGATGGCAAGTTCCTGATCCAGAAAAGGCAAAGCAATGACGTCTGGGCCAATTTATGGGAGTTTCCCGGCGGCTGTCTTGAGGATGGAGAAAGCCCGGAACAGGCGGTGGTTCGTGAATATCAGGAAGAGACAGAATTAGATGTTGTTCCTTCCGGGAAAATTGCCACGGTGCAGCATTCCTACATGAATTACCGCGTTACCCTGCACGGTTTTTTTTGTGATTTGCCACCAAATCAGGGAGAACCTATTTTGCACGCCGCCCAAGAGGCACGGTGGGTAAACTTGAAAGACCTCGACAACTTTGCCTTTCCCTCCGGGCATCGCAAGCTCATTGCCTATCTTCAAGAACAAGAGAGTATTGGGTAATTTAGAGGTCTTTCTCGGCAGGTGAAGGAGTTTTGTCATGCCTGGAAAAGAAATCTTCCGCCTTCTCCATGGCCTCTTCAACTGACTCGCTGCCTTGCACGGCCATGGCCAGATGGTGACCAAAGGGATAATTTTTGCTGTAATAATGGGTGAATTCCTTGAGGCGGCCCAAGTGACGCCCGGGGGGAAAGCGTTCTTCGAGGATGGCGACAAAGCGCCTGTAAATGGCAGGTTTGTCCACCGGAGGTAAGTCCGGCCCACCGTAAAGGGCATGGGCAATCTCAGCAAAGAGCCACGGGGTGGTGGGGGCTGCTCTGCCAATCATCAGACCGTCGGCATTGCTTGTCTCTAAACAGAGTTTTGCATCCTCAACGTAAAAAATTCCGCCATTAGCAATCACCGGAATAGAGAGCCATTCTTTGACCTTACCTATCCACTGCCAGCGCGGTTTTCTGGTAAAGGGTTCTTTCTGCAACCGGCCATGGATAGTGAGATAATCAAGCCCTTCCCCCTCAAGCATCCGGCAAAAATCCCGTAGTTTTTCTTCGTTAAGTTCAGTGCCAATACGAATCTTGGCAGACAGGGGCAGCTCAGTGGACCGCCGGGCCGCAGCTACCACCTGGCGCACCAGATCCTTATCTTCGGCAAGCTTGGAGCCAGCTCCCTTGCGGCGGATGCTGGGGGCTGGGCAACCAAGATTAAGATCCACGGCATCTGCTCCCAGGCGGTGGAGGGCGTTCATGGCAGCCTCCACATCATCAGGGCTGGCCACCAGCATTTGGTAGGAAAGAGGCTGCTCAATATCACTGCGAATCAAAAAGGGGTCATGGGCCGGGCGAATGCTCGGCAATTTACGGGCCCCGAGCATCTCGGTGGAGAGTAAACCACAGCCGCCCAGCTCCATAATAATGGTGCGCAGGGCCGAATGGCTGACGCCTACCATGGGGGCGAGCACCAGTGGTGGAGAGATGGTCAGGTTGCCAAGTTCAAGACTTTTCACGGCTGCATCTCTTTCCTGCTCAAACCTCTCTGCAGGGACAAGAGCGCAGCAAGCTTCTTTTTGAGTCCATAGCGATTCCAGTAGGTCAGAGGGGAGCCTGCCACCTTGACAGTCCCTGCCATGGTCGCCTTAGGTTCAAAGAGCAGATCCAGGAGATGGCAGGTATCCATCATTCTTCCCAGATAATGGCTGCAACCGGCGCAATAGGTGATGACCTTCATATCGCCGGCCTCTTCTCTGCGCTGCTCTGTCCAGCTTAAGGCCAGCTCTTTATCGAGGTAGCCCACGGCGCCGCCTTCACCGCAACATAGGGTTTTGGTGCCATGGTGTTTCATCTCTTCTACTGTGAAACCGGCCTTGCTGACCAAGCTGCGGACCGCCGTATGGATATGCTTTTCAAAGCGGACCCCGCAGGGATCATGGATAGTCAACGTCTGCCCATCAGAAGATTTTTGTAGAGGTGTGAGGAACTCGTAAATGGTTTGCACCTCCACATCGCTATATTCCCTGAACATCCGGTAGCAGTTTGGGCAGGCAACCAGCACCTTGCTGATGCCCTTTTTCTTAAGAATTTTCTGAAGACCAAAAAACATGGTCTGAAAATAATCGAGCCGGCCCAGATCATGGGAAGGTTTGGTGCAGCAATCAAGCACCACTCCGAGTTGAGGGATCTGTTGCCGGAGCTGGCCTATCACATCCAACACCCGCTGCGGCCTTGACCCTGGTAAAGCGCAACCGGGAAAGAAAATAGTATCGCAATCGTCAGGTTGCCCGTACCAGGAGAAGAGGTTGGAGCTTCCTCTTTTTTCGTAAGCCAGCAACGGTTTATGATGGTGATACTTCCCCTTGCCTTGCTTAACTTGTTGGCAGCGCTGGCTCACCATCAGGTCTGCAGGGTCAACATCCTTGGGGCAGACCGCGGTGCACAGGCGGCAGAGGCTGCACTGAAAGGCAATGTTTTCAGCTTGATTTTTAAGGATATTCTCGGCAAGACTATGCGGGCTGCCGTGTTTGCTTAAGAAACGGCATTGCTTGACGCAGATGGAGCAATCAACGCAGTTTTGGACAACTGACTGGGCTTTATCGGTAAAACTTGACATGTTTATTAAGGGCTGGCCAATAATTTGTCGGCTACTTTCTTTCTTTCATGCTAAAAAAGAGACAGAAGCATGGGGTTTGGTTTTCGTCGTTCTGGGTAAGTCCTGTACCTGCAGGTTGTACCCAAACAAAGGAGAGAATGATAGCATGAAGCAAGGGGCACAGCTTGTTTTTCTATTTGTCCTACTGACAATATCTGGCCGGGAGGTGATGGCAGCTGCGGGAAGAGAGATATTTGATGTCGATAAGGAGCTGAGAAACAACACCTATTATATCCAAGAGCTTGATCAGAGAAAGAAGGGCTATCATGCCTTTTTTCAAGATGATGGTACCTTGGCCATTAAATTTTCAGCGAAGCATTGGAAATATGAGAGGTGGGAGGTGGATGACAAGGGCACCCTTTGTCTGACCACCGTTGCCCGCA
>SWCD01024007.1_pt1 | contig 13298 bp, 12 predicted proteins | sample 4693011 | NCBI WGS metagenome assembly SWCD01 (sample SAMN10267278, study PRJNA491770) | bioreactor metagenome | isolation source: DHS bioreactor inoculated with marine | place: Japan: Omine Ridge, Nankai Trough | reverse complement strand
ACGGTTGGGACAATGTGCGCAGTGATGCAGAACGCGACGGATTTATTAGCCTCACCATGGTTGATCGGGATAAAACGCTTGCGCGATTGGCAAAAGAATACGGCGCAGATATGGATTTCACATACTGGGAAGCCTTTACTGGTTCGCCGCAAGATGTTGTCCCGACTTGCGAGAAAATCGTTAGCGCTTACACCTTACCCGATGGATGGACACTGAGCAGCCTGACCCATCCGGATGAAGAGACTATTGATCAGTCTCAACATCTAAACCAAGCAACAGGTGTAGCACCGACACCTGCCTATTATCTGCGCGGTGAGTATTTTCCATCCGTTCTAACATGCCTGCGAGACGCGAAATACACGTTGGTTGCCTGTGCCTCTGCCACGATGCGCTATCATCCTGACGGGCCTCTTTCGGGTTGGTTGTTTGCAGGGGCAGTTTCGGTCAATCCTGACCACCGCCGAAAAGGTTTGGGCGTTACGGTTAACGCAAAGATGCTTTACGACAGTCACAAAGCATTCGGATGGATCACTGCGCTTGAACAAGCCAAAGCCGATAACGCGGCATCTGTTGGCATGATAACACGGTGCGGGTTGCGCCAAATGCCCGGCAAGGCGACAATTGTGGTCAATTTGACGGGGGGTTATTTAACGAAATAGCCATTTGTCCTAAGCTTCATCCGCTATTCTTTGCAAAATACGCAGCGCATCATCCTGTCGTCCATCAGGTACAAACAGATGGTCGTGGTAAAAGCCGGATACAGGGTTCACACCCATATCCGCTTTTGCAAGCTCGGTTGCTATGCGTGCAATGAAGCCAACCGCCTCAAGAGACGAGTGAACATTAAGGGTGATCATGCGGCACGGGAATTCATAATCCAGTGCTGCGGCTTTGGCCTCTTCTAAGGTCACGATCAAGGTTACACCCTCGGCCTCCACAAACATCATACGCGGGGCTAAATTTGCCGGAACCGCGCGGCCTTTCAGCGTTACAAAAACATATACGCCATCAACAAGTTTTGCCGTCATTGATGACAACAGCACATCTAAATTTGTTTCTCCAACCATTTACGTCTCCTATCTTAGCTATCCCCTAACGCCCCTTCCAGACAGGGTCGCGTTTTTCCGAGAATGCTTTGGCACCTTCCAACTGATCCTCGGATGTGTATAGCGTTTTGACGGTCGGAAATTCGCTGTGTGTCATCATTTTCAACGCATCATTGAATTTCATGTTCTCAGCTTCGCGCACGACTTCCTTGATCGCGGCATAGACGAGTGGTGGACCGGATGCCAGCAGATCGGCCATTTCACGTGCCTTTGTCATCAGGTCGGCAGCGGGGTGGATGTGGTTTACAAAACCCCAACGCGCGGCCTCTTCCACATCCAGCCAACGACCAGTGAACAGCATTTCCATGGCGATATGATAGGGAATGCGCTTGGGCAATTTCAGGGATGCGGCATCGGCCACGGTGCCTGACCGGATTTCAGGCAAAGCGAATGAGGCGTGATCTGCGGCCAGAATAATGTCACACGACAGGGCCAGTTCCAACCCACCACCGCAACAAATACCATTCACGGCGGCAATGATCGGTTTGTTCATGTTGGGAAGTTCCTGCAAGCCACCAAAACCGCCAACACCGTAATCGCCGTCAACCGCATCGCCATCTGCGGCGGCTTTCAAATCCCAACCCGGGCAGAAGAATTTGTCGCCCGCACCCGTAACAATCGCCACCCGCAGGTCCGGATCATCGCGGAAATCCTGAAACACGTCGCCCATGATACGGCTGGTGGCAAGGTCAATCGCATTGGCCTTGGGCCGGTCAAGCGTGACCTCCAGCACAGTGCCGTTACGATGGGTTTTTATCGGGTTATCCGTCATTTTTATTCTCCTGATCTGATCAAGGCATCTGCCGCAATCGCAGTTTGGGGTGTACAGAGAAGCGGATTGATCTCAACCTCTTCTATACGCCCTGCATTTTCTATTACATAGCGTTGCACGGCCATAACCGCATCAACAATAGCATTTATATTGGCAGCCGGTTGGCCGCGGAAACCTTGCAACAATTTGGAGATGCGCAATTGTTCTATCGCTATTTCAACATCCTTGGCCGTGCTTGGTATCAACATTGAAACACTATCGGCCAAAAGTTCCGTTAGTACGCCCCCTGCCGCAAGAGTTAACACATAGCCGTGTGCGGGATCGAGAACCACACCGATCAGCAATTCCGCCACCGCATCCACAACCATTTCCTCAACCAGAAAACTGCCCAAAGGCATAGATTTCGCGGCCCCGACAACATCGGCCTTGGACGTAAGGTTCAAAACCACGGCACCTGCTTCTGATTTATGTGCAATACCCTGCCCTTTAAGAACAACGGGGAACCCGATTTCGGCAGCAATTTTTCCTGCCTCATCCGCGGAATGCGCAACATGTGATTGTGGAATGCGAACACCAAATGCGCTTAAAGCGGTCTTTGCATCAGCCTCGGTCAGTATTTTTACATTTTGTGCGGTCTTTGGCTCTAACACCGGTGGGCCGTTTATATGGGCGCGCCCACAAAAAGCCGCTGCCTCAATCGCCGCCAGCGTTTCATCCAAACCGTAAAACGGCACGATACCGCGCGCGACCAGATCAATCGCAACGTCCTCTGGCATGTTATCAGGCAGTGAAGCTGTAATCGCCATCGGACATCCCGAAGCTTTGCTGGCCGCTTCCACACCATCAATCACACCGTCCCATTCAGACAGATTACAGCGATCACTCCTTGGGAAATCACAAATCAAGACACCAAGGGCCAGATGTGGCTCCATCATTGCGGTAAATGTTTTCGCCAAAGCAGCCGGATCGCCCCAAATATAAGTGTGATAATCCAGTGGGTTGGCAAGTTTTACCATAGGTCCAAGCGCGTCGCGCAGTTTAGTATGCTGACTATCAGTCAATTCCGGAAACATAATGGAACGTGCAACGGCACTGTCAGCCATCAAGCTGGCCTCGCCACCGGAACAGGACATAGACGCGATATTATGCGAAGCCAGCGGCCCTGTCACATGCAAGAGTTTCAAAGCTTCCAAGAGTTCAGGCAATGAGCTAACTTGCGCCATGCCAAGCCTTTGAAATAGCGCTGTTGCCCCTGCATCGCTCCCTGCCAATGAAGCCGTATGTGAGATCGTCGCCGCTTGCGCATGGGTCGATTTCCCGACCTTCAGTACAACAATCGGCTTGCCTAAAGCCCGTGCCGTATCGGCCAGTTTTTCAAACCCGCGCAGATCGTCAATACCTTCGACGTGCATACCGAGGGCGGTTACACGGGGGTCTGAAAGCAGTGCTTTACCGATGTCAGACAGACCCGTTTGTGCCTGATTGCCGGCTGTGACCACATATGCAATCGGTAATCCACGCCGCTGCATTGTTATGTTTATCGCAATATTCGACGACTGCGTAATGATTGCCACACCGCTATCCACACGCACACCGCCATGTTGGTCCGGCCACAAAAGCGCACTGTCAAGATAGTTTACAAAGCCGTAGCAATTGGGGCCGATGATAGTCATATCACCAGCCGCATTTAGTAACTGCGATTGCAGGTCGGCACCGTTTGCATCCTCACCCACAGCTTCCAGAAAGCCGCTGGCAAAACAGACTGCACCGCCTGCTCCTATTTCACTAAGTTCGCGCACCGCTTCAATCGTTGCAACACGATTTATACCGATAAAACATGCGTCAGGGGCTTCGGGCAGTTCAGAGATCGCGCTGATACACGATACCCCGTCAATACTGTCTTTGGTCGGGTGAACAGGGTAAATCATGCCAGAAAAGCCAAATTCCCGACATTTTACGATGACATTGGAACACCAACTGCCACCTCCGATGACAGCAATAGTTTTTGGCCGGAATAACCGATCTAACCCTGATGTCATCTATGCACCCAAAGGACGTAATAATTCACGGCTGATGATATGGCGTTGGATTTCCGATGTGCCGTCCCAGATACGTTCAACACGTGCATCGCGCCAGAAACGCTCGATGGGAAAATCGTCCATCAACCCCATGCCGCCGTAAATCTGTAATGTCGCGTCGGTTACACGGGCCAACATTTCGGATGCATACAGCTTGGCACTGGCAATTTCGCGGTTTGCAGGCAAGCCTTCGTCCAAACGCCAAGCGGCCGCCAATGTCAGCCAGTCGGCTGCATCAATTTCGGTGATCATATCAGCGATTTGAAAGCCGATGCCCTGAAATTTACCGATTTGCTGGCCAAACTGCTTGCGTTCCGCCGCATAGTTCAGCCCGTAGTCAAAACAACGGCGCGCACGCCCTACAGACATGGTCGCAACCGTGATGCGGGTGGCATATAGCCATTCGTTCATCACCGCAAAACCGCCATCGACCTCACCTAAAACCTGATTTGCAGGTAGTCTACAATCATCAAAGTCCAGAATGCAGTTCTTGTAACCTTTGTGGGAAACCGAATTATAACCCTGCCGCACCTCAAAGCCTATGGTGCCGCGATCTACCAGAAACGTGGTGATACGTTTTTTAGGGCCACGCGGAGTTTCATCCACACCTGTTGCCACAAAAACAATAAAGAAATCAGCATGTTCCGCTCCAGAGATAAAGTGCTTTGAACCGTTTAAAATCCAATCATCACCATCCCTGACCGCCGAACATTTCATGCCACGCACATCGCTGCCCGCATCAGGTTCGGTCATTGCCAGCGCATCCATACGCTCACCGCGTACCGCAGGCATAAGGTAGCGTTCAATCTGGTCGCCATTACAGGCCATCAGGATGTTTTGCGGACGCCCAAAGAAGTGGTTAAGCGCCATCGAACCGCGCCCAAGTTCGCGTTCTACAAGTGCGAAATCTACGTGGCTAAGCCCTGCACAGCCGACGCTTTCGGGGAAATTACAGGCGTAAAAGCCCAGATCAATGGTTTTGCGTTTGATCTCATCGGCAATATCTTTGGGCACTAGACCGGTACGTTCTACTTCTTGCTCATGCGGATAAATCTCGTTCTCGACAAAACTGCGTACAGTGTTGACGATCATATCTTGTTCCTGGGTCAGTCCGAACTGCATTTTCAGCCCCTTTTTTCGCGTGGATCAGGCAAGTTGGCTTGTGCTTTTGCCGCTGCTTCAAGTTGTTTCAGAACATCCGGTTCCGGGTTGCAGGTACGCCGGGTTTTCAAGCTGACATGCAGCATAAAATGATCACCCGTTGCCAAAAGCGTGCCATCCTTTGCATACATACGGTGGTGAACTTTCAGTTTCTTGCCTTCTCCAAGCATGATTTGCGATTCTATGGTGATCTTTTGACCAGCATGGGCTTCGGCTTGATATTGGCAACTTAACTCAACAGTAAAATAACTGAACCCGCTTGCGATATAGGCGGCATCCGCACCGACTGATCCCATAACAAAATCAACCGCTTCCGAGAAAGCTTCTGCATATCGGCTTTCGTTCATATGGCCGTTATAATCAGTCCAGTCCACTGGGATAATACGATCTGCGCTTTGGATTGGTTTGCTGAAATCGGGGGCCTTTTTCGGGGTAATTTGCATCTGATGCGTATTGATCAGCGCACCTGCGGCACTGTCTTGTCCCTTTAACGCGCGCATCATCGCAACCAGATTATCATCGCGCAAGCGTTCAAGTTCGCGGATAGATAATGCACCTGATTGTGCATCCGACTGATCGGCGATCATATCGGTCAATTCGGGCGTTAATTCGGGCACATCCATCAGTTTCGTCCACGGCCATTTCAGGCACGGGCCGAATTGTTCGATAAAGTGCTTCATACCTGCTTCACCGCCCGCGATACGGAAGGTTTCGAACAGACCCATTTGCGCCCACCGCAGACCAAAGCCGTAGCGAATGGCATCGTCGATTTCCTGTGTCGTGGCAATACCGTCCTTGATCAACCATAGGCCTTCACGCCAGACAGCTTCCAAAAACCGGTCAGCAATGTGGGCATCAATTTCTTTGCGCACATGCAGGGGGTACATGCCCAGTGAGGTTAGTATCTCTTTTGCTTTAGCAACCGTATCCGTACCGGTTTTAGGGGATGGCACCACTTCGATCAGAGGTAAAAGGTACACCGGATTAAATGGGTGCGTAACCATCAACGCTTCGGGGCGTTTCATGCCTTGTTGCAATTCTGAAGGTTTAAATCCTGATGTGGAAGAGCCGAACACTGCACCTTGCGGCGCGAATGTCTCGATTTGCGCAAATACCTTATGCTTTATATCCAACCGCTCCGGTACGCTTTCCTGTATCCAAGCGGCATTTTTCACAGCTTCTTCCAACGTATCGCAAAAAGTCAGCGTACCTTCGTCCGGCAATGCCACATCATAAAGCATCGGCAATGAACGACGTGCATTTGCCAATACCTCACCTATTTTGCGTTCAGCTTGCGGGTCAGGGTCGAAAACGTTCACGTCCCACCCGTTCAACAAGAACCGCGCAAGCCAACCCCCGCCAATAACACCGCCACCAATGATCGCTGCTGTTTTTGTCATTTCGCTCATTCCTATGTAATAGATTCAGTATGGCCATCAACAGGCATGGCAAGACCGGATATTTTTGATGCGGCTGGTGATGTCAGGAAAAGGGCAGCATCAGCAATATCATCTGCACTGACCCATGTTTTCATGGAGACACCTTTTACATAAATCTGGCGTACATCTTCAATATCTTGGCTTTTAGCCGCAGCTTCGTTTTTCAACACCCGCTCCATACGGTCGCCTTCAACGGCACCGGGGCAGATGGCGTTTACACGCACGCCGTAAGGGCCAAGCTCGCAAGCCAGCGTCTTCATTAACCCGATCACGCCCCATTTTGCCGTCGCATAAGGGCTGCGCATCGGATAGCCGAACATGCCCGCCGTGGATGATGTTAGAATAATAGAACCCGACTTTTGTGCTTTCATATGGGCTGCGGCCCATTGGCAAAGCAAAAATGCCCCGTCCAGATTGGCCGAGATACACGCCCGCCAATCATTCAAATCCAGACTTTCGATGGGGCCTGCAGGGCCGCCTGTTCCGGCATTGGCAAGGGCTACATCAACGCCGCCAAAGGCTGCATCAACATCCCCAAGGAAAGCCGCCATATCATCCGCATTTGTCACATTGGCCACACGGCCCATGATTTCCGGTTGAATTTTAGCAAGCTCTGCAATGGCATCGGCATCAATGTCACAAACCGCAACCCGTGCGCCAGATGCGTGGAAGGCAAGAGCAAGGGCGCGGCCTATGCCGGCACCCCCTGCAGTTATCACTACCCTTTTTGGCGCGTTCATCGTGGTGCACGCTTGGTCAGGTTCAGCTTTTCACGCACCGCTTGCGGCCGCATCACATTGGCTCCCATGGCCTCGATAATGGTCACAGCGCGTTCTACCAATTCCGCGTTGGTAGCCAGATGCCCCTTGGCCAGCCATAGGTTGTCTTCCAGACCGACACGCACGTTTCCACCTGCCAAAACGGCCGCCGCCACATAGGGCATTTCATTGCGTCCGATTGAAAAAGCTGACCAGTTCCAGTCATTTGGCACGTTATTCACCATCGCCATAAAAGTGTTCAGATCATCGGGCGCACCCCACGGAACCCCCATGCAAAGCTGCACAAGGGCAGGTGATTTCAGGATGCCTTTTTCAACCAGGTTCTTGGCCAGCCACAGATGACCTGTATCAAATGCTTCTATTTCGGGTTTTACTTCCAGTTCTTCCATCATGCTGCCCATGGCTTCCAACATGCCGGGGGTATTGGTCATGACGTAATCAGCTTCGGCAAAGTTCATTGTGCCGCAATCAAGCGTGCAGATTTCAGGCAGGCATTCGGCGACATGGGCCACGCGCTCTTCGGCACTTGCCATGTCGGTTGAATTGGACAGTGGTAGAGGCGCATCCGGCGGGCCAAAAATCATATCGCCGCCCATGCCGGCGGTCAGGTTCAGAACCGCATCAACATTCGCGTTCCGCACACGGTCGGTTACTTCGCGAAACATCTTTGGGTCACGTGACGGGACGCCGGTTTCAGGGTCACGTACATGGCAATGCACAATCGCCGCCCCTGCACGGGCCGCGGCAATCGCACTATCAGCGATTTCCTTGGGGGAGCGCGGTACATGCGGGCTACGATCTTGGCTGCTGCCAGATCCTGTGACGGCACAGGTGATGAAAACATTTTGGTTCATGGCTAAAGGCATGGGGTTTACTCCAGTTCAGTTTAAAAAAGTGAACACTGGATTGACGCAACATACTATACCGATATAGACAATAATCATGCCGATTTGGACAAACATACCAGAACAACCGATTAAGATCAGCTTTTTGTTGTTCGACCAGTTTTCCAACAACTCTTTAGGGAATTGCCTGGAGCCGTTGCGCGCCTGTAATTCATTCGTAAACACACCCATTTTTCAGTGGCAGTTTTTAACCGTTGACGGTCAGTCAGTGCAATCTTCAAGCGGATTGCCCATTCTGCCGGATGGCGCTTTGTCCGATATGAAACGTTGCGATTATTTATTGGTGAACTCCAGCTATGATTACGAAAAATACGATATACCCAAAACCCGCATTGCATTACAAAAGGCCGCCAAGATTACCCATACTGTTGTTGGGCTTGATACCGGTGCGTGGCTTTTGGCTGCAGCCGGTTTGCTGACGGGGAAAACCGCAACAATTCATTGGGATGTTATTGGTAGTTTTGCTGATAGGTTTCCATCCGTTAACGTTGTGCGTAAACGCGTTGTCGAGGATAAGAATAGAATTACATGCGCAGGTGCAATGTCATCTTTTGATTTATCTTTATCTATTATTTCTAAGCATATAGGGGAATCTTCTAAAGTTGATTTGGAAGCATTTTTTATGCATCAGGATACAGCCATAATTGCACATATCCCCCAACAGAACGCACGTGATCCATTATTAAACAAAGCCTTGGAGTTGATGCATAGTCATATGGAAACTCCGCTTTGCCGAACGGCGATAGCAAAACAATTATCATGCCAGCCAAAAACTCTGGATCGCCGTTCTATCGCTGAATTTGGTGTGCCTATTGGGCAGATTTATCGCCATATCCGTCTATCAGCCGCCCAACAATTGGTAACCTCGACCCATTTGAGCATTTTTGAGATATCCTTGCGGTGTGGATTTCAAAATGCAAGTGCGATGACACGGGCCTATAAGTCGCGTTTTGGGCTCACACCGACACAAAATCGTCAATCATCGCTACCAAATAGTCGCTTTGGTCTTTAAATCTTTACGAAATACGCTTATGTTAATTATGTTCCTTCGGGGACTATGGTGATAAACGCGCATGTAATACACGGATCGGACCCGGGGGCGGTACCCGGCGACTCCACCAAAAATCCCTTCATTTGGGGGCGGTATGGGGTCGAAATAGGATCGACGGACGTCTAAAGATGTTAGCTTTTGCCCGGCAGACTGCCACCGTTATCGGCGTAAAATGTACAATTGCAAATGACAATCGTGCTCCGATGGCTTTGGCTGCGTAAGCAGTTCGAGCAATCGAAACTTAACTCCTTGCACTTAGCGGTGTAAGGCGGGGTTCGCAGGTACCTGGCAACAGAAACCTGCACCTTCCTATAAAAATGTTACCCTCTTGTTTTGCATAGTTATTGCATCAATATCTATATAATATAGCATTCTGGTATGTTTAATCTTTCCAACATAGGCAAGCGTGGCATCCTTTTTCTTCTGGCAATGGCCCTGTTTTTCACAACCATGCCCGCATCATCCAGAGCAAAGTCACAGTGTTCCATCGCTCTGGTCCTTGCTCAAGATGTGTCAGGCAGTGTCGATTCGACTGAATATCATTTACAAAAAGACGGCTTGGCAAATGCTTTCAGAGATCCAGAAGTGATTGAGTTGATAGAGTTATTGCCAGGTGGAATTTATGTTGCTCTGACACAATGGTCAGGTCAACATGACCAAAGGCTGGTAATTGACTGGACGCATATTCTAAACGCTTCAGATGCCAACAGTTTTGCAGAACAATTAGATAATGACAGACGTGTTCGCTCACGTTCATTAACGGCAATTGGTCAGGCATTACTACAAGCGGATAACTTACTACGCAGCAAGATGTCACTTTGCAAACGCAAGGTAATTGATGTTAGCAGCGACGGTCGCAATAATGCGGGGCCGGACGCAAGTATGGTCGCAGATGCATTGGCACTAAAAGGTATCGTAATCAACGCCTTGGTGATCGTCGGACAAGATTCGTCACTTATCACGTATTTTCAGCAGGAAATCATCCGCGGCCCAGATGCATTTGTCCAACCCGCTATTGGCTATCGCGACTATGCAAAAGCTATAAAACAAAAATTATTACGTGAACTAACACCAGCCTTGGCAGAAAATATACCGACCCAACCTATTGATACTAATATAAATAAATTTGCTTCTTTAGTAAAATAAGACATATACAAGTAACAAGGATAACCCATTGCGCATGCCTCTATTCAGTATCAGATATTTCATTTCAACGCACATTCAACAACGGGTATAATATATAGAAGCTCTAAATTGGCGTGCACATCGCCAAATACGCTTTTATTCGCCTGAACAAACGCCTATGCTTTACCGAAGACACACAGGCTGAATTATGACAGATACGATCGACTATTCACAATTAATGCATGACGCCATGCGCGGCCTTATGGCAAATCTGTTGTGCAAAATTGGTGCAGAAGGCAAAACACCCGGCGATCATCACTTCTTTATCTGTTTTGACACCAAGCACCCCGGAGTGGACATTGCACCATGGTTGCATGAACGCTATCCTGATGAAATGACAATTGTGATCCAGCACTGGTTCGATAATCTTGTGGTTCTGGATGATCGGTTTTCAATAACCTTGAACTTCAATGATAACCCGGAACCACTGGTAATCCCCTTTAACGCGATCAAAACATTCGTAGATCCGACAGTGGAGTTCGGGTTGCGATTTGATGACGACACTGGCGATGAAGTTGAAGAATACGAGGATGAAGCCCCAGAAAGCCCAATGATGACCATCGAGGAAGAAGACGCTCCAAAAGGCGACGCTGAAGTTATTTCATTGGATAATTTTCGCAAATAACGCTTTTACTTCACATTTAACACCAAACCTTTGCTCTATGACGGCCTGTTTTTCGATAACTGATCGGTTAGTATTAAATCAGTGGCTTTTTAAATATTCCGTCAATGATTGCTTTAATCCAACAACAAATTTCGTCAATTTACTTTAGCATCGCATCATAAAATACTCGATTATCTATGGTTTTTATTGTCATAAAGGCTCAGTCCACTTATAAACATAAGTATCAGAGGAGTCTGCCATGCCGGAAACACGCACCGAGACCGACAGCTTTGGACCATTAGAAGTACCTTCCAACAAATTTTGGGGGGCGCAAACGCAACGTAGCCTGATCAATTTCCCTATTGGTTGGGAGAAACAACCCGTTGCGATTATACGCGCCTTGGGCGTAATCAAAAAAGCTTGCGCACAAGTCAACTTGGAAATGCGGAATTTACCGGCACAACTTGCAGGTGCTGTGATTGAAGCTGCCAGTGAAGTTATTGAGGGTAAGTTGGACGATCATTTTCCATTAGTTGTATGGCAAACTGGTTCCGGTACTCAATCAAATATGAACGCAAACGAAGTTATATCGAACCGCGCAATTCAAATGATGGGTGGTGAAATGGGTTCAAAGACCCCTATTCACCCCAATGATCATTGTAATATGGGCCAATCTTCAAACGACACATTCCCCACAGCCATGCATATTGCCACTGCGATGACTGCACATGATATTCTGCTTCCCGGGCTCGTTAAGTTACAAAAAGCGTTGTCTGTAAAATCAAATGAATTCAAAGATATAATCAAAATTGGTCGCACTCATACACAGGATGCAACCCCGTTGACCTTGGGGCAGGAATTTGGCGGTTATGCTTTCCAAGTGGAACAGGGCATTTCCCGAGTAAGACATGCTCTGAAGAATATCTATGCATTGGCCCAAGGTGGCACTGCCGTTGGGACCGGATTGAATACGCCAGTTGGTTGGGGTGAAAAAGTTGCAGCGAATATGGCCGAAATCACAGGTCTGCCATTTGTTACAGCACCGAATAAATTCGAAGCGCTTGCCGCGCATGATGCAATGGTTGAAATGTCGGGCGCATTGAAAACCGTTGCCGGTTCGCTTTACAAGATAGCCAATGACATACGCTTTTTGGGCTCTGGCCCACGTTGTGGCTTGGGCGAGTTGATTTTACCTGAAAATGAACCCGGATCTTCCATTATGCCCGGCAAAGTCAATCCGACACAATGCGAAGCCATGACACAAGTTTGCGCCCATGTGTTCGGCAATGACGCAGCTGTCGGCTTTGCGGGCTCACAAGGCCATTTTGAATTGAACGTCTACAAGCCAATGATAGCCTATAACGTATTGCAATCCATGCAACTGTTAGGGGATGCTGCAGATGCATTTACAGATAATTGCGTGGATGGGATAGAAGCCGATGAAGACCGTATCAGTACATTGATGTGGGAAAGCCTGATGCTGGTCACAGCACTTGCTCCTGAAATCGGTTATGACAATGCAACGAAAGTTGCGAAAACTGCTTATAAAAATCGCACCACACTAAAAGAGGAAGCCATAAATCTTGGGTTTGTGGACGCGGAAACGTTTGATCGGGTTGTTCAACCAAAAGATATGATCGGGCCAAGATAACAGGCTTACCGCCGAATATCCCTGTAAATAAAACACCAAATGTGACGCTGTGATTTGACAGGCAGTCATCTTGTTGGCGGCATCGGGTCACTGTAATAATTTCCTTGAGTACATGCAGCGAATTTTCAGATTTATTTACCCTAAGTTGTATCCATCCCAAAACATACACCAAAGCTGGGGCGTTTTTACGTAAAGTGCCACAACATGGCTGCATATTGATTATTATATCTAATGGTAAAATACTCATATAAATATGGATTTTATTACAAAATATGTAGCCAATACTTCGTGTTTATAAGTATGTGGTCTGATGTGTTCACAGCCCAATTTTATTTCAAATTATAGAATAAACATCTTTGGAAAAAGTGCCTATTTCATGTATAACTGGATCATCAGTTAACCCGCACCAAAAAGCGGGAAGGTGTTATGGTGAATACAGGCGGTAAATCAAGCTCGGAAAAGCTTGGTTCATTGACGTTGTCAGTGGACCAATTGGTGCATCGTTATCCAAAAAAATCAAAGACTACTTCTGCTCTGCATTCCGCCACCTCTAACAGTTATGCATCA
>SWCD01002746.1_pt1 | contig 13306 bp, 10 predicted proteins | sample 4693011 | NCBI WGS metagenome assembly SWCD01 (sample SAMN10267278, study PRJNA491770) | bioreactor metagenome | isolation source: DHS bioreactor inoculated with marine | place: Japan: Omine Ridge, Nankai Trough | reverse complement strand
AGGAGATCGCCAGGGCCTACCACGCCGCCTGCACGCCGGACTTCTTCCTCTTCGACGCCGATCACCGCCTGGTCTACCGGGGTCAGTTGGACGGCAGCCGGCCCCAGAGCGGAATTCCGGTGACCGGAGCGGATTTGCGCGCCGCGACGGACGCGCTGCTCGCCGGGCAGCCTCTCCCGGAGGATCAGCGCCCCAGCATAGGCTGCAACATCAAGTGGAAGGCGGGGCACGAGCCGGAGTAGATCCGGTCAGGCCTCCTCCCGGATCCGCTTCGCCAGCGCCTCGAAGACGTCGGTGAGCCGGAGGATGCCGACCACCGGGCCGGCGTCCCGGACCAGCATCGACTGGGCGTGGTTGAGCACCAGCATCCGCACCGCCTCGAGCAGCGGGGTGGAGGCCTCGACGCTTTCTCCGGCGGGCACCATGGCCTCCCGCACGGGGATCCGGGCCGCGGCCCGGCAGAGTCCGTCGAGGGAGTCACCGGGGACGGGCAGGCTCCGCACCACGCTGTCGATGAAGGAGGGGCTCAGCCCCGCCCGGTGGAGCGCGTCGAGATCCCCCTTCCGGTGCAATCCGGGCTCGAGGGCCCGCAGGATCGCCCAGTGCGTCAGCTTGCCGACGACCTGCCCGTCCGTGGACAGGACCAGCACCGCCCGATGTTGATGGCGGTCGTCGGAGAGCCCCAGCTGGGAGTCGTTCAGGGCCAGGAGGGCCTCGCGGACCGTCTTGTCCGCGGAGACCGTGGCGTATCCCGAGAGGGGCAGCATCAGGTCCCGGACGGCGGAGGTGTTCATGGCGTCGGCTCCGGTCCCGCCTCCTCCAGCTCCCTCAGGCGCCGGAGGATACCCAGGGGTGATTCGCCCACCGCGATGTCGAGCATCCGGTTCATGCGCTCCTCGGTGAGCGCGAGCTTCCGCTGCACCCGGCGCTGGTAGGCCTCCTTCAGCACCGTCAGCAGTTCCTCCGTCCCGCACGGTTTCTGCAGGTACCCGTAGGAGCCGGTGCGGGTGCATTCCACCGCGGAGTCGATGGAACCGTGGCCGGTCAGGATGATCACCTCGATCAGGGGGTGCTCCTTCTTCAGGATCTCGAGCACCTGCTCCCCGGACAGTCCCGGCATCTTGAGATCCACGATGGCCAGGTCGAACTCCTGGGTCCGGGCCGCCTGAACGGCGGCATCGCCGTCGCCCACGGGCGTGACCTCGAAGTCTCGCATGCTCAGGCGCTGGGTCAGGGTCTGGAGGAAGCGGGCCTCGTCATCGACGATGAGAAGTCTGATTTTTGCGCTCATGATGAAGTCCTCTCTCAAAGCCATTGCCAGTAGCCGAAGAAGACCCAGCCCCACAGGACCAGGAAGGCAAGGAGGGTGACCACCACCCCGTGCTTGAGGAAGTCCGAAAGGCCCACCAACTGCTCCCCGGTCTCGTAGTCGCGCGCCAGGGTGTAGGCGATCGCGTTGTTCGGGGTGCCGATGATGAGACAGTTCGCGAAGGAGGAGGCGAAGGCCGTCGCCAGGCCGACCTTCATCGGGTCCGCGTGCGGGGCCATGGCGGCCATGGGGACGGTGACCGGCCCCAGAGCCGAGACGGTGGCCCCGTCGCTCATGAAGTTCGTGGTGACGCCGGTGAAGAAGCTCGAGGCGACGTAGAGCCCCTCCCCGTCCGACAGGAAGGGGGGCAGGATGGCGACGAACTCCTGCGCCAGCCACAGCGCCGCTCCGGTGTAGGCCAGGCCGACGCCCATGGCGCAGGCGCTGGCGTAGAGCGCCACGACATCCCAGGAGATGCGGTTCACGTCCCGCCAGCCGATGATCCGGAAGACGGCCAGGAGCACCAGGCCGAGGATGACCGGTCCGCCCATGCCGATGTGGTCGCTGGCCGTGATCCAGAGGATCACCACGAGCAGCAGGACGCCCGCGGTCATGTACTCCGCGCGCGTCATGCCTCCGATCTTCACCGCCTCGCGACGCACGATGCTCGCGATGTCCACGTCCGTCACCTTCACGTGCCGCCGGAGCCGCAGGTAGAAGTAGCCGGCGATCACCAGCGCCATCACCGGGACGAAGGGCAGCCCGTGCATCACCCATTCGCCGAAGCTCGGCGCCACGCCGTAGTCGCCGAGAATGCCGATCATGACGGCATTCCGTCCGCCGGCGGCGGGGGATCCGGGGCCGCCGGCGTTGGCGGAGAAGCAGACCGCGAGGATCAGCATCACCGCCAGGGCGCGGTCCTTCGTCAACCCCGCCGCCTTGATCGCGGCCATGTATACGAGCACCAGAATGGGGGCGATGAAGGCCACCAGGGCGTGCTCGGAGAGGAAGGACGCACTCACCGCCAGGAGCGGGCAGAAGATGAACAGGAATCGGGTCAGGGACTTGCTGGTTCCGAGGAGCAACAGGCCGATGCGCCGGTCCAGACCGGTCTTGGCGATGCCCACGGAGAGAGCCAGCACGCCCATGATGAAGATGACCGCGTCTTTGGCGTAGGCCTTGGCCACGATATCCGGAGGGAAGACCCCGAAGATGTACATCAAGACGCCCACCAGAAGCGCGGTGAAACCGATCGGCAGGGCCCCGCTGGCCCAGAACAGGGCCGCGACCACCAGGGTCCCCAGCATGACCTTGGCGGCCCGGGCGGCCCGGGCGGTCGTGGGGTCGACTCCCGCCTTGTGGCCATAGCATTCGGCGACGGTCTCGCCGGCTTTCATCTTCCGGTAGTCGGAGTAGCCGTTGATCAACCTGTCGGCGGCGAGATCGCCGGTCTTCTTCGCCGAGAGAAGCGCCTCGAGGCCTTTCGGTGTGGGCATGAGGAAGATCAGGAGGAACAGCGCGGCGCCGAGGATCATCACCCCCGGCCGCCAGCCGTGCGAGCCGAGCAGCCAGCCCTTCACCGAGGTACTCTCCACCACCGGAATGTCGTGCCGGGCCATGGCGCGGTACTTCTCACGGTGGGCCTGTGCGATCGTCTCCATGAGTTGATCCGTGTCGCACGGCTTGGCGAGGTAGGCGAAGGCGTCCAGGCGCCCGGTGAGCGTGGCCGATTCCACGTCCGCGTGTCCGGTGAGGATGATCACCTGGATCTCCGGCTTGATCTGCTTCATCTCACGGAGCACTTCCTCTCCGCTCATGCCCGGCATCTTCCGGTCGAGCACGACCACTTCGGGGTCCCGGGCGCGGAGAATGCGGATGGCTTCCTCCCCGTCACCGGTGTGCTCGACGGCGTAACCCCGCAGGGTCAGCCGTTTGGCCAGACTCGTTCGGAACCGCTCTTCGTCGTCGACCAGAAGAACCCGGATCGAAGCGGTCGGGGGTCCTTGTTCGGCGCTCATGTCACTCCTTCGGTTGCGGGCTTTGCCTGGGTTGACGGGACCGGCAGGTAGATCCTGAACCTGGTTCCCTCGCCTGGTTCGCTGGCCACTTCGATCCGGCCGCCGTGGGACTGGACGATGCCGTAGCTGATCGAGAGACCGAGACCGGTTCCCCGGCCCACCTCCTTCGTGGTGAAGAAGGGGAAGAAGATCCGATCGAGGGTCTCGGCGTCCATGCCGCATCCCCGGTCGGAGAACTCCACGCGGACATCCGAACCCTCGCGACTGGTTCGGACGGTGACCCGCCCACCGTCGGGCATGGCGTCGCGGGTGTTGTTCAGCAGATTCAGGAAGACCTGCTCCAGCTGATTCTCGTTGGCGAGGATCCGGGGCAGGTCCGGGGCGAGGTAGGTCTCCAGATCGATGTTGGAGACCTTGAACTCGACGTTCTTCATGGCGAGCGTGCGGCGGATGATCTCGTTCAGATCGGTCGGTTCGGGGGCGGAGTCGTGCCGACGGGAGAACGCGAGCAGCTTGGCCGTGATGTTGCGACCCCGGATCGTGGCGTTGGTGATCTCACCGAGCCGCTCGCGGAAGTCCTCGGGGTCGAGTTCCTGCCCGAACTCAGGGTCGAGGCAGTCGAGCATCATGCCCGCCTCCTCGTGGATGATCGCCAGCGGATTGTTGATCTCGTGAGCCACCCCGGCCGCCATCTCCCCGACCGAGGCCAGCTTCGCCGCGCTGAAGAGCTGATCCTGCATCTCGTCACGATCCGAGTCCGCCTTCTCGAGCTGCCGGATGATGCGGGCGGTGTTTCCGAACACGAGAACCACGATCATCGCGCTGGCCAGGAGCAGGATGCCGACGATGAGCATGCGCGCCCGACGGATCGGAGCGAAGGCCCGGGCGGAGGGCACGCGGACCACCAGGGCCCAGTCGTTCAGCCGGAGCCAGGCGACCGCGGAAATGCACTCCTCATCGCCCTCGCCGCTCGGCATGAGGGATACCTCGGGTCCCGGAGGCGGCAGGTCCGAGAGGCCGGTCGACGGGGCCTCCTCGCGGGTGAGGGTCTGGCGCTCCCCCCGCCGGTTCACGATGAAAGACTCCCCCTCCTCCGCAACCGAACTGCCGTGCAGGAATTCCGTGAACTTCAGCGGGTCCACGCTGGTGCGGAGAATCCAGGGCCGCCCCTCGACCTCCCTCCGGATCGCGATGATGAAGTGGGGCTGCTGCCGGAATCCCGGATAGACGTCGCTGAGGAGGCGGGCGCGCTCCCCGTGGCGGATGCCCCTGAACCATGGCTCCTCGCTGTAGTCCTTTCCGATGAGCGATTCGAACTCCCCGGAGTAGCGAAGGAGGATGCCGTCGGCATCGAAGAGGCCGACATCCACGAAGGCGGGGCTGTCCTGCCTGAGGTCTCTGAGGGCCGCGTCGAGGTTGTCCTGCGGAGGGAGCTTCGAGAAGATCTCCGACCTGAAAACGCTCCGCGTATTGGCGATTCGTTCCTCGAGAAACAGGTCCACGGTGTTTCGCTGGTCCTCGGCGACCGCCACCAGGTGGTTCTCGATGCCCTGCCGGACGTTGCGCTCGTAGGCGAGATGGAAGTAGACGGCGAGGATGAAGAGCGGCGTCAGGTAGGCGAGGAGGAGTTTGCCGAGGAGCTTGCGCCGGAGGAGTTCGTAGTGGCCCCGTCTTCGGCGGGAGCCGTTCAGCTCAATCCCAGGTGGTGGGTGCGCTGTGCGTCCGTCCATTCCCGGTCTCACTGAGGGGGCCGAGTCTGCGGCGTGGCGGCATTTTATCCACACCCCTGTGGATGGGAAGGGGAAAGGGAGCGTGAGGGGGGCAAAAAAGGACGGGGGGAAGTCCTTGCTCGGACTTCCCCCCGTTGGTAGCGGGGACAGGATTCGAACCTGCGACCTCCAGGTTATGAGCCTGACGAGATACCACTTCTCCACCCCGCACCAGGCAGGCCGAGATCATAGCGATCTGCAAGCGGGTCGCAATAATTTTCTGCCCGCCCCCTTGCGCGGTACTTTTCGACGAGGCCACACACAACCGTCGGAGGAGTCTCCATGCCCATCAATCTCACCGACGCCTTTCTCGAGTTGATTCGGAGGGCGACGTCCGATCTTCCCCCCGATGTCTGCGCGGTGATCGCCGCCGCCAAGCGCCGGGAAAAGGCTGGTACGCCCGCGAAATCGGTGTTTGGACAGATCGAGGAGAACATCGCGCTCGCGCGCGCCAAGTCCACTCCGATCTGCCAGGACACCGGCACGAACATCTACAACATCTCGCTGCCGGCCTCCATGCCGCACGCCGAGGTGGAGAAGGCGATTCTGAAGGCCACCCGGAAGGCCGTGAAGCTGTCCTACTTAAGGCCCAACGCCGTGGACTCGGTCACCGGAGCCAACTCCGGCGACAACACCGGCATCGGCCAGCCCCAGATCCACTTCCACCAGTGGAAGAAGGGGCACATGGAGGTCTCGCTGATGCTGAAGGGCGGCGGTTGCGAGAACGTCGGCCGGCAGTACGCGCTGCCGAACGCGGAGCTCGGAGCGGGCCGCGACCTCGAGGGCGTCCGCCGCGTGGTCGTCGATGCGATCCAGAATGCGCAGGGCCTCGGTTGCGCCCCCGGCTCGCTGGGCATCGGCGTCGGCGGCGACCGCGGCTCCAGCTATTTGCTCAGCAAGGAGCAGTTCCTCCGGCCGATCGACGACGTCAACCCCGACCCGATCCTGAAGAAGCTGGAGAATCGGCTCTACAAGGACCTGAACCAGCTCGGCATCGGCCCCATGGGCTTCGGCGGCAAGACCACCGTGCTCGGCGTGAAGATCGGGAAGATGCACCGTCTTCCGGCCTCGTTCTTCGTCAGTGTTTCCTACATGTGCTGGGCATTCCGTCGGGCCCGGATGACCGTCCGGGGAGAGAAGGTGACCCATGGGTATTAGGATCGATCTCCCGGTCGACGCGAAAGTCATTCGCAAACTCAAGGTCGGCGACGAAGTCCGCCTCTACGGCAACGTCATCACCGCCCGGGACACGGCCCACAAGTACATGGTCGAGGAGCGCCCGGACTGGCTGCGCCCCCTGCTCGAGAACAACGTCATCTACCACTGCGGTCCGGTGATGAAGAAGAAGGGGAAGACCTGGTCGGCGGTGGCCGCGGGTCCGACCACGAGCGCGCGCGAGGAGCCCTACCAGGGCACCGTCATCAAGGAGTACAAGGTCCGCGCGGTCATCGGGAAGGGCGGCATGGGCCCGAAGACCCTGGCGGCGCTGAAGAAGGAGGGGGCCGTCTACCTCCACGCCGTCGGCGGTCTGGCCAGTGTGCTGGCCCAGGCGGTGAAGAGGGTCGCGGGCGTCTACAAGCTCGAGGAGTTCGGCGTGCCGGAGGCATTCTGGGTCTTCGAGGTCGAGGACTTCCCGGCGATCGTGACCATGGACTCCCACGGACAAAGCCTCCACGCCGTGGTCCGGGCCGACTCCGCAAAGGTCGCGGAGAAGCTCATCCACGGGAAGTAGGCCACCGGCTGAAGGCGGCTGCTCTTGCCCGCGGTCCTTCGGGCGGATTATGATCTGCCCTTTACCGCGGGCAGGAGGACTTCCTCATCACCGGCATCTCACCCTGGCCTTTCGAGCAGAACCTGGTCCGGCCCGGCGTGGACCTCATGGGTCCGGATCGGTGGGCCGAGGTCTTCGGACGTCCCGGCCCACTCAACGTGGAGATCGGGTTCGGCAAGGACGAGTTCCTGCTGGATCTGGCGCAGGCCCGCCCCGACGACCTCTTTCTCGGCGTCGATTTCTCCCGGCCTCGCACCCGTTCCTACCTGCGGAAGATCGCGCAGCGGGGTCTGACGAACGTCCGGGTGATGTTCGAGCACGCCGCGAATGTGGTGGGCTACTGCTTTCTCGACGGGGCGGTCGAGGAACTCTACGTGCTCTTTCCCGATCCGTGGCCGAAGGAGAAGCACGCCGTAAATCGACTCGTCTCCCCCTGGTTCGCGCGGGAGGCGGCCCGGATCCTCGCGCCGGGGGGCCGGGCGACCCTGGCCACCGATCATCCGCCCTACCGGGACCAGATGATCGCGGTCATGGAGGCCGGTGAGTTCATCAATCTCCGCGAGCCGGGCGGCTTCGGCCCTCGTCCCGAGGGCTTCGACGAGACGATCTTCGAGCGGCGCTGGCTCGAGCGCGGCCGCGACGTCTTCTACCTGCAATTCCTGAGGAAAGAGTCATGACGAAGGGCGTCGGCGAACCGCAGAAGGCGCGGGAAACGATCTGGAGTCCCTGGCGCATGGAGTACATCCGGAAGGAGAAGGACGGTAGCTGCGAGTTTTGCCGGATCGCCGCCACCGAGCCCGAAGAGGATCGGGAGAACTACGTCCTGTACCGCGGCAAGCACCACTTCGCGGTCCTGAACATCTGGCCCTACAACAACGGCCACTCGATGATCGTGCCCTTCCGCCACGTGGAGGACCTCGAGAACTTCGAGGACGAAGAGGCGCTGGAAATGTTCCGCATCTCCACGTGGCTGGTGGCCGCCTACCGCAAGACGATGAACGCGCAGGGCGTCAATGTCGGCCTGAACCTCGGCCGGATCTCGGGGGGCAGCATCGATCACCTGCACCTCCATCTCGTCCCCCGCTGGTCCGGAGATGCCAACTTCATGCCGGTCATCGGGCAGACCAAAGTGCTCGTCGAGCTTCTCGGTGACACCTGGACGAGGCTCAAGGAGGAGGTGAAGGGGTGGCCGAAGGCAAGCGAGTAAAGAAGACGGTCCGCCGCCGGAAGAACATCTACCGGAGTCGCCGATTCCTCTTCGGCGTGGGTGGAACCCTCATCTTCGTGCTGGTCCTCGTGAACCTCTATTTCATCCTCGGGCACTCCCCCCGGAGGCAGAAGTACAAGGTCCTGACGGACGGATTCAAGGCCTTTGAGCTCGAGGACTACGAGGGCGCCCGCCTTCTCTTCCGCCGTTACGTCGAGCTGGACCCGGATCGCGCCAACGTCTGGTACATGCTGGGGCTGGCCTGCATGCACCTCGGGGATGACGACGAGGGCGTGAAGGCCTTGCGGGAGGCCATCCGCATCCGCAGGAAGTTCTCCTACGCCCACACCGCTCTCTCCGAGCACTATCGTCGCCGGGGGGAACTCTTGAAGTCCCTCCGGGAAGCCGAGCTCGCCGCCTCCTCCGACCCCGCTCCCGAGGACGCGTTCGTCGCGCTCGGCGAGGCGCGGATGGCGCTCGGGGACATGGAGGGGGCCATCGACGCGTTTCGGCGCGCGGTGCAGGTGAACTCCGAACTCGTCGAGACCGTGCTGAAGCTCGCCGACCTGTACTTCACCCGGGAGCACCTCGGCCTCGAGGACGTGAACGCCGGGCTGGCGCGGCAGCGCTACGAACAGGCGCGCTTCTCCGCCCAGAAGCTCCTGACGGAGGACGCCGACAACACCCGGGCGCGGGTGTGGCGCGCCAAGGCCCAGGCCGGCCTGGGCAATCTCGGCGAGGCGCTCGAGGACCTCGTCAGGGTGGTGCGGGCGGATCCCGGGAACGCGGATCACCGCCTGCTGCTGGCCCGATTCCAGAACGCCATGCAGAGCTACGAGGACGAGGTGGCGACCCTCCGCGAAGCGCTGGAGCTCACCCCGGTCCCGGAGATTCCGATCCGCCTGGCCCGGGCCCTGACCGAGCGGCTCTACGACCCGGAGGCCGGCCGACAAGCACTGCTGACCGGCATCGAGCAGTTTCCGAAGGAGCCCTCCCTCCGCATCGCCCTCGTCGCCCACCTGCGCCGCCGGGAGGACATGGCGGGAGCCCGGGAAACCCTCGATCAGGCCCTCGCCCTCTTCCCCGACCACTCCCTCGTGCGTGAGACGGCGGGGGACCTCTTTCTCGCCACCGGGGACCCGGCGGCCGCCGACTCCTACCGGGCCGCCGTCCGGATGCTCCGCGAGAACCTGAGCGCGAGGCGGAAGCTGATCGGGATCCTGATCGAGGACTACCTGAAGGCGGTCAACTCCGGGGAGGACGTCGGGGACCTGCGCGCCGAACTGGACGGGCACCTCACGTTCTTCCTCGATCCCGAGAACGGCGTCAATCCCTCGGACCTCCTCGCCCGCAGCTGGCAGGCCCGACTCTATTTCGCCGACGGGGAATTCGACAAGGTGGCACAACTGCTCGGTCGGACCGGCGGGGCGCTGCCGCAGTCCTACGAAGGGCTCAAGATCCTCGGTCTGGCCAGCATGCAGAGCGGCGACCAGCGGGCCGCGGCGGATGCGTTCTCGGCCGCGCTCGCCCACCCCTCCTGCCCGCACGCCTTCGACGACTACAACCTGGCCTACACCACCGCGTTCCGGACCGGCCGGGTGGGGCGCGAGACAGAGATCGTCCGGCAGGCGCTGGGACGCTGGCCGAAGGACGTCGACTGGAGGCTCCGCCTGGCGACCTCGCTCTACCGGCAGCGCAAGTACGCCGACGCCGTTTCCGAGTGCGACACCGCGAAGACTCTCCTCGTGGGCCAGCGCGACGTGCGTCCTCACCTTCTGGCGGCGCGAATCCTCCGGGTGGCGGGGGATATCACCAGAGCCCGTAACGAACTCGAGGAGGCGGTCCTCATTCGCCGGGACGCGGAGACCCGGGGCGCTCTCTACGCCTTCATGGCCGCCACCGGCGACGAGAAACTCGGCGAAGAGGGCTTCCTGGCCCTGATCGAGGAGAATCCCTCCGATCCCCGCGTCTACCTGGGCTTCGGAGACTTCCTCATGAGCCGGGTGGGGCGCGGCGAGGCGAATCCGGAGCGGGACGACGAGTTGAAGCGCGAGGCCCTGCGTCACTACGAGCAGGCCCTCGAGATCAATCCCGACTCCCGGGAAGCGCTGCGTCGGGTCGCCGAGATCCGGATCTCCCAGGCCTCCTCGGAGGAGGAGGCGGTGGCGGCGGCGGAGGAGACCGTGCGGCGCATCGCCGAGGGGGATGCGGAAGATCCCTACGTGCTCTACTTCACCGGCAAGTTGCAGCTCCTGAAGGGGGAGAACGAGGAGGCCCTGAGTGCGCTCTCCCGGTTCGTCCAGCTGAACCCCAACGACCCCGCCGGTTACTACTACCTGGCCATCGCCTACCGCCGGGCGGACAACCTCGACAAGGCCCGGGACAACTTCCTGTCCGCCCTGGGCATGGACCCGGCCATGGCGGAAGCCAAGCTCCAACTGGCCGCGCTGTACTTCGATCAGGGCATCAAGGCCAAGTGGGAGGGCGACCTGACCGGCGCCAGGGCCTCCTTCGAGAAGGTGATGTCCTTCGACTCCAACGAGCCGGAGACCCGCCGGTTCATGGCGGAGACCCTGGCCGGCCTGGGCCTCCTGGATGAGGCCGGCCCGCACGCCGAGGCGGTGCTCGCAGAAAAGCCCGACGACCCCGGCGCTCTCTTCCTGAGCGGCCTGTCGAAAGCCCATGCCCGCGATCTCGATGGCGCCGAGCGGCGCTTCAACCAACTCGTCGCCGCGGTCCCCGAGAACCCGCGCTCCCACCTCTACCTGGGCATGGTCCTCACCGAGCAGGGCAAGTTCACCGCCGCGCGCTCAGCCCTCCGGCGGGCCTACGAACTGGAGCCGGACGGCGACGAGGTCCTCCGCGCGATCACCATGACGGAGAGCGCCGCGGGCCGTCTGCCGCAGGCCGTGGCCTTCGTGGAGGCCCAGCGCGAGCGGAGCCCCGGCCGGGCCTACGTGCACCAGATCCTCGGCGACCTCTACCTGTTCTCGAAGCGCAAAGGCGACGCGATCGAATCCTATTCCCGGGCCTTCGATCTCGATCCCACGAAGCCGGTCCCGCTGATCATGGCCGCGGTCACCATGGCCAAGGACGGCCGGATCGAGGAGGCCATCGAGACCATCCGCGCCCGCGTGGGCGAGGCCGGCCACCCCGAACTGCTGTTTCTCATCGAGGGCCGCCTGCTTCAGGCCCAGGACCGGACGGACGAGGCGGAGATGGCCTTCAGGGAGTCCCTCCGGCGGGACGCGAGCCTCCCGGACTCCTACGCCGAGCTCGGCAAGCTGCTCGTCACCCTGGGCCGGGAGGAGGAAGGCCGCCGGATGCTCGACGAGGCCGTGAAGAGGGGGGTGCAGGACGCCGCCGCCTTCTTCCACCTCGCCCGCATCGCGGAGGACGATGGTCGCGACGCCGAGGCGATCGACTTCTACCGGAAGGTGATCAGGATGGCCCCCGGCAACGCGGCCGCCCTGAACAACCTCGCCGTGCTTCTGGCCATGAAGCCGGAGACCATCGAGGAGGCCGTGGAGATGGCCACCCGCGCCCGCGGCATCCACCCGGGCCAGCCGGCCATCGCCGACACCCTCGGCTGGATCCTGGTGCAGGCGGACCGGGCGAAGGAGGCCGTGCCGCTCCTGGTCGAGGCCGCCTCCGCGCTTCCGCGTGACGCCGAGGTCCAGCACCACGCGGGGATGGCGTGTTACCGGAACTACGAGTGGGAGAAGGCCGAGAAGTACCTGCGGAACGCCCTGCGCCTGGACCCGGAGTTCCCGGGGGCGGAGGAGGCGAGGGAGGTTTTGTTGAAGATTCGGTAGGGCGCCCCTTGCTGTCGAGACCTGTTCATTTCACTCCAGCGCGTCCCCCTTTGGATTGCGGGTTGGTGCGCCCCCCTGAGTCCGTTGCCTCTGTTCCTGAATCGTTTTGGCGGAGCGGTAGCAGAGGAGTCCCGGGCGGGCCTATACTCTCTGCGTGAAGCGGCTTCTCCTGATCGCCCTGGTTGCGTTCGTCCTCTTCCTGATCGGCGGGACGGTGTGGACCATGGCGGAGTTGCCTTCGGTCTCCATGGTCCTGCGCTACGGCTTCAACTATCACCCGGAGCCCACCGGCAACCTTGAGACCTTTGAGGGTGTGAAGTTCGTCGAGATCGGCCCCGGGTGCTTCCGGATGGGGTCTCGGAAGAACGCCGAGGGTGGAGACTCCCTCGGCTGGTGGTGCGCGAGGCTCGGCCTGCCGTGGGGAGACCAGCCGAAGCCGTCGGACGAGATGCCGGTGCACTGGGTCGAGTTTCCGCGAGGGTTCTTCATCTCCAGGACCGAAGTGACCAACGAACAGTACGAGGCCTTCGCCCCGAAGCACGAGCGGAGCGACTCCTCGCCGGGAGACAACGACCCGGTGGTGGAGGTCTCGTGGGAGGACGCGAGGAAGTACTGCGCCTGGCTTTCCGAGAAGTCGGGGCAGGCCATCCGGCTACCATCGGAGTCGGAGTGGGAGTGTGCGTGCCGTGCGGGTTCCCGGCGGGAGTTCTGTTTCGGCGACGAGGAGAAGCGCCTCGTTGAGTATGCGTGGTACGACGCGAACTGCGATTACACGGCCCACGAGGTCGGCACTCGGCGGGCGAATGCCTGGGGGCTTCACGATCTCCACGGCAACGTGTGGGAGTGGTGCGAGGACACCTGGCATGAGACCTACAAGGGCGCTCCGGCAGACGGCACGGCCTGGACAGAGGATGGCGAGGAGTGGGAACCGGGCACGCCGGTCCGCGTCGGCCGCGGTGGGGGCTTCGACGACTGGGCCGTGCTCTGCCGGTCTGCGCTCCGCGACTGGGACGTCCCTGGCTACCGGAGGATGGACCTCGGCTTTCGCCTCGCCTTCTCGCCGTCGGACCCTTGACCCGCCGAGTCTCACAATCCCCCCGGAATCAAAAGGGGCCGTCGCCTTTGCGACGGCCCCTTTCGACCACCAGCGGTTCCTACTTCTTGCGACGCAGCTTCCGGCGGCCGAACAGCGTCAGGCCGAGGGCGCCGAGCCCGAAGAGGAGGAAGGTGCCCGGCTCCGGAACGAAGTGGACGTTGTCGAGGAAAACACCCGCACCGCCGCCACCTTGTGCGGTGTCAGCCACACGGAACTCGACGAACACCGTCGTGCCGATGTAGTCCTCCACATCGACCGTGAAGGTCTGCCAGCCGGTGTCATAGGTCGTGGTCAGGGTTCCGCCCGGGTTGAACGGGGGGG
>SWCD01006633.1_pt1 | contig 13348 bp, 5 predicted proteins | sample 4693011 | NCBI WGS metagenome assembly SWCD01 (sample SAMN10267278, study PRJNA491770) | bioreactor metagenome | isolation source: DHS bioreactor inoculated with marine | place: Japan: Omine Ridge, Nankai Trough | reverse complement strand
GGGGAAGCTCGGCACGCCTGTGGCGCCGGCACTCATCCTCTCGGGGTCCGTTTCTCTCCCGGACGGCTCGGCGCGGGTGGCCGACGCCCGTGTCCTGGGGGTCGACGACACCTTCTGGTCATTCTCCCCCGGCGGCCTCCCTCCCCTCGACCCGTGGCCCGACAACGGCATCGCCGTAAGCGAACTGGTGGCCCGACGCCTCTCGCTTTCCGTGGGCGATGCGCTGGCGCTGCGCGTGGAGCGGCCGGCCTCCGTTCCGCGCGATGCTCCGCTCGGCACAGACTCCGACGCCACCGCCACGCTCCTCCTCGAAGTGGTGGCAATCTGCGACACCCGGTCTTTCGGTTCCTTCTCTCTTTCGATCGGGCAGGTTCCCCCGGCGAACGTTTTCCTCCCGCTCGGAAGACTGCAACGGGCCGTAGAAGCCCCGGGCCGAACCAACGCCCTGCTCCTCGGCGACGCGAAGGCGGACCTCATCGCCGCGGCGACGCGGGAGACTTTCGTCCTCGAGGACACGGGCTTGACCCTCCGCCCGGTCAACGGCAAGAGGGAATGGGAGCTCCTCTCGCCGCGGGTCTTCCTCGAGGCGCCGGCGGAGCGCGCGGCTCTCGGGATCGACGGGGCGTGGGGCGCCCTCACCTGGTTGGTCAATGACCTTACGGTCGGGGATCGACAGACGCCCTACTCCATGGTGGCCGCGCTGCCCCGCGAACACCCCCTCATCCCCGACGACCTCGGCGACGACGAGATCCTCGTGAACACCTGGCTCGCCGAAGACCTCGGCGCCGCCGCCGGAGACCGGATCTCGCTCGCCTACTACGTCCTCGGCGAGGGCCTCGGCCTGACCGAGCGCACAACGGAATTCCGCATCCGGGCCGTGGTGCCGATTGCGGGCGACGCCGCCGACCGCGACCTGATGCCCGCCTTCCCCGGCCTGACCGACGCGGAAGACTGCCGGGAATGGGATCCAGGCTTCGCCCTCGACCTCTCCCGAATCCGGGACAAGGACGAGGCGTACTGGGACAATTACGAGGGCACGCCCAAGGCGTTCCTCGGTCTGACGACCGGGCAGCGCCTGTGGGGCAATCGCTTCGGAGACCTGACCGCGGTGCGGTTTCCCGGCGACTCGGATCCGGTGGCGCTCGGGGCCGCGATCCGTGCGCGGCTCGATCCGGCGGCGTTCGGGCTCTCCTTCACCGACCTCAACGCGGCTGAGGCCGCCGCGCGGTCGAAGGGCATGGACTTCGGGACTCTCTTCCTCTCTTTCAGCGCTTTCCTGATGGCCGCGGCGCTCCTCCTCAACGGCCTCGTCGTGGCCCTGAACATGGCGATGCGGCAGGGAGAAATCGCCACGCTGCTGGCGCTCGGGTTCGCTCCTGGCCGGATCCGTCGCCTCTTCACCCTGGAGCATCTGCCGGTCGTCCTGGCCGGCGGCGTGGTGGGCGTCCTTCTGGGGATCGCGCTCGCCGCGGGAGCGGTCGCCGCCCTCGGTACCGTCTGGAGCGACGTGGCCGGCTCGCTTCTGATGACGGTGGTGGCGCGTCCGACAACGCTGCTCGCGGGCGCTCTCGGCGGCGCCGCCGTCTCCTTCGCCGCCACGTACCTGGTGATCCGGCGCATCGTCCGGGGATCGGTGAAGGACGCGTTCACAAAGGACGAGGAACTGGCGGCGCGCATCTCCCACGGCCGGGCCCGGGGCGGCCTGGCGGTCTTTCTCGGGCTCGGTTTCCTCGTGGCCGCGACCGCCACCGCGCTCCTCTCCGGCACCGGCCGCGACCCCGCCACCGCCGGCGCGTTCTTCGGCGCAGGCGCCATGCTGCTCATCGCCGCCCTTCTCTTCCTCTGGTACGTGCTGGCTCACCTGGGAGGCGTTCGTGCGGGTGGCAGCATCTCGCTCGGCGGCCTGGCCTGGCGCAACCTCGGTCGGCGGCGGGGGCGCAGTCTGGCCACCATCGGGATCCTCGCCTTCGGGGTGTTCATGTTCCTCGGAGTGACGGTCTTCCGGAGAGATCGCCTCCTCACTTCGGACGACCGCGCAAGCGGGACCGGCGGCTTCGCACTGGTGGGCGAAAGCGCCGTGGCGGTGGCGAAGGATCTCGACACGCCCGAGGGTCGCAGGTTCTTCGCGCTCCTGGATGAGGATCTCAGGGGCGTCCGGGTGGTCGGGCTGTCCGTCCGGGCGGGAGACGACGCCTCCTGCCGCAGTCTGACCCGGGCGCAGGCTCCCGAGATCGTGGGTGTGGACCCGGAGGCGCTCCGAGGTCGGTTCACCTTCGTCAAGGTCCTCGGCACGCCGGCAAACCCCTGGGAGGTGCTCGCCGAGGGAGCGGAGGACGGGCCGGTCCCCGCGGTCATCGACCAGGCGACCTTCTGGACTCTGGGCCGTGGCGTCGGGGACGAAATCGACCTGACCGACGAGGAGGGTCGGACCTTCACGGCCCGAATCGCGGGTGTGATCGACAACGCGGTGCTGCACGGACACCTGATCGTCTCGCGCTCCGCGTTCCAGCGACACTTCCCCTCCGAGGGGGGGGACCGGCGGTTCCTGATCGACGCTCCCGCGGACCGGGTCTCGGCCGTGGCCGCGCTCCTCAGCCGGCAACTCGAGGATCGGGGGCTCATCCTCGAGCGAAGCGAAGTCCGCTTGAATTCCCTGAACGCGGTGGAGAACACCTATCTCGCCATTTTCCAGGCGCTCGGCGGGATCGGCCTGCTCCTCGGCAGCGCCGGCCTCTTCCTGGTGGTCGGCCGCAACACCGCGGAGCGCCGCGGCGAACTCGCGCTCCTCGGGGCCGTGGGATTCACCCGGCGTCGGATCATCCGGCTGGTGAGTCTCGAGCACACGGTGCTTCTGATCCTGGGCCTTCTGACCGGGATCTCGGCCTCGACGGTGAGTCTGCTGCCCGCCCTGCTCTCGCCCGGAGCCGAGGTGGCCACCTTCGAGACCGCCCTGGTTCTCCTCGGCCTCGGCGCGGGGGGAATGCTCTTCACGCACCTGGCCGCGCGGGCGGCACAGAGCGGACCGCTGCTCTCAAATCTGCGCGAGGAGTGACAATTGTGTAGCCTGACTGGGCTTCTTCACCTTGGCACGAACGAGGAAACGACCGAGATGCGATATTCGGGAGGCGCGAGGATGAGACTGCTGATCGCCGTGACGGCCCTGCTGGCGGTTTCCGGGTCGCTCGCCGTGGCCGAGGACTGGCCGCAGTTCCGCGGACTGAACCGCGACGGCATTTCCCCGGAGAAGGGGCTCCTCGTGAAGTGGCCGGCCGACGGTCCGGAACTCCTCTGGCAGTACGACGGCCTCGGCGACGGTTACTCGAGCGTGGCGGTGGTCGATGACGTGGTCTACACCGCGGGCGGCAAGGACGGACAGGTCACGGTCATCGCGCTCGACTCCAAGGGCGCCCTGCTCTGGCAGCAGGCCATCGGCAGAACCGGCGGGGGCGGCTACGCCGGGAGCCGCGCCACCCCGACCGTTACCGGTGAGTTCCTCTACATGCTCGGGGACAACGGCGACCTGGCGTGTCTGAAGACCGCCGACGGCGCCATCGTCTGGAAGAAGAACATCCTCTCCGAGTACGGTGCGCCGAACACCAAGTGGAAGCTCGCGGAGTCGATCCTCGTCGTGGACGACCACGTGATCTGCTCCCCCGGCGGGCGGGCGTCGATGGCCGCGCTCGACAAGGCGACCGGCGAGGAGGTCTGGGCCGCGGAACCCGTGGACGGCACCACCGGCTACGCCGCGGCGGTTCTGATCGACTACGGCGGATTGCGCCAGATCGTCGGCCACAGCGCCTCGCACATCTTCGGCGTGCGCGCCGAGGACGGAGTCCTGCTCTGGAAGCAGCCGCAGGACAACCGTTATCACGTCAACGCCACCAGCGTGGTCTTCGAGAAGGGTGTCCTGATGTCCTCCTGCGGCTACGGCGCCGGAAGCCAGGGGCTCAAGCTGACCGTGTCCGGCAAGAGGGCCGGCGTCGAGCGGATCTGGGCGGAGAAGGCCCTCGACGACCACTTCGGCGGCATCGTGCTCGTCAAGGGCGTGCTCTACGGCACCGCCTCGAAGGGATCGCTCTACGCCCTGAAGCTCACGACCGGCAAGGTCGGCTACAAGAGCGCCGAGGTGGGCAAATCCTCGAACATCTACGCCGACGGGCGCCTCTACTGCCAGGGGGAGAAGGGACAGATCCAACTCGTCAATCCCGGCAACGGCAAGGTGATCAGCAGCTTCACCGAGAAGCCGGCGAAGCCCAAGCAGCTCTGGGCTCACCCGGCCATCTCGGGCGGGAAACTCTACATCCGCAACGGGAGCACCCTGAAGGTCTTCAAGATCTCCAAGCGGTGAGGACGGCCATGAAATCGACCACCGTGGTACTCGCTCTCGCCGGCGCCTTTCTCCTCTTCGGGATCTCCCCGCGGGAGTCCCTGGCCGCTCACGAAACCGGCGACTTCGTGCTGAAGGCGCAAAAGGGGGCGACCTACACGCTGCTCGTGCCCGAGGACTACGACCGCAGGAAGGGCGCGACGCTTCTCTTCTGGCTGCACGGGGCGGGTGACAACCACGCCAACGCCGCCCGCAGCATCAAGGCCCGGGCATTCAAGCCGCAGTGGATCGTCGCCATCCCCGACGCGACGGCGAACGGAAGCTGGCAGCCGGACGAACTGGACCGCGTCATGGACGTGGTCGACGAAGTGGAGAAGGCCTACACGATCCGACGGACCTTCATCGGCGGCTTCTCCCGCGGCGGTTTCTTCACCTTCCAGTTCGGGCTGCAGAGAACCGACCGGTTCGCCGGGTATCTCTGCGTTTCCGGGGGTCTGCCCAATCCGGCGCTCGTCAGGAAGGAGGACGCCGACCGGTTCGCGGTGGCGATCGTCCACGGGGAGGCGGACGGAGTCGTCCCCTTCGACAGCGGCGTGAAGGCGCGGGACGCCTTTCAGAAGGCCGGATGGAAGAAGAAGTTCTTCTTCCGTAGCGTGCCGGGACTGGCGCACACCATCGACCAGGCGGCGACCCAGGCGGCCCTCGACTTCCTCGACGAGAACGCGCAGGTCTTCTCGACTCCGAAGGACTACTACGAGTACGGCATGAAGGTCTATGCGCAGGGGCAGATGGGGCGGGCCTGGTGGGCGTTCTCCCAACTCGACGAAACCGAGAGCGGCCGGGAGAAGTGGTGGTCGAAGGTCAAGAGCACCCGGAAGAAGATCGAGGCGGCAAGCGAGAAGGCCGGCAAGAAGCTCGTGAAGTCGATCACCGCGGACAAGAACCCCAAGTGGGTGCCGGAGTGGGAGACGTACCGAGCGAACTTCGAGGACACGCCGTACTACCCGGAGGCCCTGGCGACCTTCGAGGCGCTGGTGAAGACGCACAACGAGGCTGCCGCCGAGTTCCTCGCCGCGGCAGTGGAGGAGCAGGCCCTGGGAGAGACGAAGACGGCGATCAAGGCGTGCCTCTCAATTCGAGACACGTGCTATGTCGCGGATTCGGAGGCCGTCGCGAAAGCGCGGGAACTCCTCGCCGGTTTCCGCGCCGATCCGGAGATCTCCCGGAAGTTCCGGAGTCAGCTGAAGGGCACCGAGGATTGGAAGTAGGAAGCCGGATGCCAACGACCCACCTTGCCCGGACGCTTTTCTGTCTCCTGCTGATCTGCCTCTCGTCGGCGGCCCTCGGTCAGTCCGCGGATGAGCCGGTGGCCCTTTCGGCCGCCCTGCCGACGGTGGAGGTAACCGCCCGCAAGTTCGAGGAAGACCCCTTCGAGCTTCCCCAGAGCATCACCCTCATTCCCGAATCCCTGATCGAAGACGCCGGGCTCGAGCGCATCCGGGACGCGATGATCTACGTTCCCAATCTCAAACTCATCGAGTTCACCGCGCGCCGATTGAGCTTCCCGTTTCTGCGGGGCATCGGCTCCGGCCAGGGTGAGTCGGCGGTCACGACCTATCTCGACGGTGTTCCCGTGCTCTTCAACGGCGGTGCGAACTTCCCGCTCGTGAACACCGAGCGCATCGAGTTCCTCCGAGGTCCCCAGGGCACGCTTTACGGCCGCAATGCCCTCGGCGGACTGATCCACGTCATCTCGAGAAAGCCCCCCACCTCCCCGGAGTTCCGCGCCGAAGCGACCGTCGGAAACTACGGCCACCGCGCACTGTCGCTCCACTTCGGGGCCCCCCTGGTCGAGGACCGCCTGTCCATGAGCCTCTCGGGACTCCTCCACCGGCGGGACGGATTCACGAAGAACGACTACACCGGGAACCTGGTGGACGACCGCGAGACGTACTTCGGCCAGGCCCAGGTCTTGTGGACGCCCGACGATCGAAACGAGCTTCGGTTCAGCTTCCTCGGCGACAAGACGCGGGACGGCGGGTTCGTCCTCAACGATCTCGACGGGCTTCGGGATCGCCCGCGCCGCATCAACCAGGACTACGAGGGGGAGACCCGGCGGGACGTCTATCTGCCCGCCCTGACCTGGACCCACGCCGGAGACGGGTTCGACCTCACTTCCATCACCTCGTACCAGCACCAGGAGGTGCGCGACACGTCGGACTTCGACTTCTCGGTCCTCGACGGAGTGAGACGAACCACCGAGGAGTCGCTCGGCGCGTTGCTCCAGGAACTGCGCGTCTCGTCTCCCGCCGACGCCGCGCTCGAGCTCGGTCCGGGCGCAGACCTGGTGTGGCAGGCCGGGTTCCTCGCGTTCACCTCCGACTCGGACCGGAGCGCGGCCAACGACCTCCGCCCGGGAGGCGTGGGGATCCTCTTTCCAGTCGCCGGCGTCGACAAGAGCAGCGGCGACTTCACGGACCGGGGCATCGGCATCTTCGGTCACGCCACCCTGACGCTCGACGGGCAGGTCGACCTCGGGGCGGGGCTGCGGTACGACTACGAGAAGAAGTGGGCGTCGCTTGATCGCACCTTCGACTCCGGAGGCTACCGCCTGTCCTCGACGTCCGAACGCTTCGACGAGGACTACAGCGAGCTCCTTCCCCGCTTCGACGTCGCCTGGCGGGCGACCGGAGAGGTGATGCTCTACGGCCTCGCCGCCCGGGCCTTCAAGGCCGGCGGCTTCAACCTCGACGCGCCGCCGGGACTGATCCCCTTCAAGCCGGAGACGAGCTGGACCCTCGAGGGCGGCGTCAAGACCTCCCTCTTCGGCGACCGCCTCCGGATGAACGCCGCGTACTTCCACATCGACTGGGATCGCATGCAGCTCGCCCAGTTCGACAGCCAGTTGGGCGGCTACGTGACCAATGCCGGGGAGTCCACCAGCCGGGGCGTCGAGATCGAAGTGACCGGCCGCCCCCTTACGGGCCTCGACCTCTTCGCCACCCTCGGCGCGGTCGATACCGAATTCGACTCCTACGTCGATCCCTACGGCGTCGAGGTCAAGGGCAACGACCTGCCCTTCGCCCCCAAGACCACCTTCAGCGCCGGCGCCCGCCTGAGCGGGCATCTCTTCGACGGCGTCTCCTACTCCCTCGGCGGCGAGTACGCGTCGGTGGGTTCCTACTTCTACGACGCCGGCAACCTCGAGGACGCCCACTATGGTGTGGCCAACTTCCGCGTCGGCCTTTTCGGGGCCACCTGGCGCATCCAGGGATACGTCCGGAACGCCTTTGCCCGGAACTACGTCCCGCTGGCCTTCCAGCCGAGCCCGATGGACCCGTCGGTCTTCGTCGGCGAAAGCGGCGCGCCGCGGACGTATGGGGTTTCGTTCACGCTGACCTTCTGAGTTCCTCCCAGATCGACCAGAGCCGGCCTTCCGGCGACCGCACCACGGCCTGGTAACGCATCGACGCCGGTTGCAGGTGCCGGTAGTCCCCGTCACGGATCTTCTCGTCCTCCTCGAGGCGAACGAGCAACTCCTCCGCGTTCGGGAAACACAGCACGACGTGTCGGGATTGTAGTCCGGGACCGACGGAGAAGCAGCAGTCCGGAGTGGGACGGTGCTCCGCCGGCGCGCGCCCCGGTCCCCATCTTTTGCGTGCGATCGGCCGGGTTCCGTATGGACTTGCCGAATGGAATCTGAGGGGTAACCTTACGCGTCCCCTGGCTGTCGGAGGTGGTGCGATCAAGATCTCTTTGAAGTCCGCTCTGGTGCTGTCGATTCTCCTTCTGGTTCTTCTTCCCGCCGGTCCGGTGCGGTCGGACGAGGAGGACCCGGTCGTCGGTCAGGTCGCCGGCCCGGGCGGTGCCCCGGCGGCGAAGGCCGCGCCGAAAAACCCGCTCGACGAGATCGTCGGCAACCCGTCCGACTTGTCCACCCCGCTCGAATGGGCGCGAGCCCTCCTCGGGGTCACGAAGCAGATGGGCCGAGAAGAGTCTCTCAATTCCCTGAAAGCCCACGCCGACGGCATGATCCTGAACGTCGGCCTGAACCTCGGACGCAAGGGACTGGTGAAGGCCATCTTCCTCCAGGGCATGGCCTACGGGAATGCGGACCTCGAGGAGCGCAAGCAGTCCCCCATCACCCGTGTGCTCGGCATCAACTGCGGCAGCAGCGGCGACTTCCAGAGAGACAACGACATCACCTGCTACGCCGGCGACGACCTCCGGGAGGAGGCGTTCTTCAGGGGCGTGACCCGGGCCGCGGGCGAGCTGGGACTTAAGGTCAAGATCGCCCCCGGGAGCATCGACATCCCGGAGCTGGAGGTGAGCATCTTCCGCGGGGGCAACGACATTCCGGACGCCCGCTACGCCCGGGACGTCGCCTCCCACGTCAAGCAGTACCAAAAGGCCATCCAGAAGCAGCGGACCTCCAAGGAGGCCTACAAGGGCAAGGCGGTGATGGTCGAACTGGCCGGGAAGATCAGCCAGGGCCAGGCCGAGATCCAGGAGCTGACCTGGAACGCGAAGGCCGGGGAGGCCGAGTTCGACGGACACCTCCCCAAGACGTTCCGCGAAGTCCGGTCCATCCTGCATGGCTCCGCCACCTATCGGGCCGAGAGGTGGGAACTGTCGAGCCACATGGTCAGCAACACGCTGTCCGCGCTCCGCGGAACCCATGGCGACCCCACGAAGGGGGCGCTCAAGTACGCAGGTCGAAGCCTGAAGAGCCTGGCTTCCTTCTACGGTTTCAATCCGTGGGACCGGCTCACCACCGACGACCGCGTCCGCCTGTTGGCCAGGGTCATGACCAACTTCGACGTGACCGTGCCGAATCACCGCCAGACGCTCGAGAAGATGGCCGAGACGCTGGACCTCGGATGGGAGGTCCTCCACAAGCGGGAGACGCTCACCGGGAAATCGGCCGAAGAGGTTTTGCGGGCCGAGCAGGTCGCCGAGATCTTCCTCCGTCGCTCCGTGGCCGCCACCGGCTCGGCGATGGCGATGGCCATGCTCGATCCGCCGCCGTTCACAGGGCTCGACAGTCTGCCCGTCGCGGAGCGCAGGCAGTTCGAGGCGATGTCGCCGGAAAAGCGCTTCGAGTACTGGAGCAGAAAGGACGAGATCTTCCGCTGGTGCACCTCCTACGAGGCCATGGAGGATCTCCTGATGACCATGGTCGAGCTGCGCCAGCTCGACCTCGAACTCCTCCCCCCCGACCCGAAGAACCCGACCGCATCCAGCGGCGGTACCGGCGGTCCGGCAGCCCGCCAGCCGGGGCTCGATGCCATGAAGCTGATGATCGAACAGGCCCCGGCGAAGGCTCGCCCCCTTCTCGCCCTGGCCACGGAATACGCCGAGGTTTACACCGCCAGCGGGCACGCCCGGACGCCCGAGCAATGCATCGAGCAGCTGAACAAGCTGTATGAGATCCGCGGCCGGATGAAGCAGCAGCTCAGGAAGAACACAACGCCCGGCACCGAGCTGACGGAGAAGATGGCGAAGGTCAAGCCGGGGGCCTACCTGAAGAACGAGGCCGCCGGCAAGCCGAGTCTGCTCGGGCGCCCGAGCGCCGAGATCAACCAACGGTTCATGAAGCACGTCCGGGAGGCCTTCCCCTCCACCGCCGACGCGTATCGACGCTTCAAGGCGGACCTCGAGAGCATGGGCAAGGTGAACTACGCGAAACGCCGGCTGGCGGAGGAAATCTGCCAGATGGACACCATCGCGGACGGGCTCACGCTGCTCGAGATGTACCAGCGTGACGCGGACGCGATGGACTACGCATCGTTCGTCACCATCAATGTCCTCTCCCGCTTCCACTGGAGCATCGGGCACCTGATCGCCGCCGCTCAGGTCGGCAATGTCGAGGCCCTTCAAGCCCTCGGGAAGAACGTGTTCTTCGCCACGGCGGCCAGACTCGTTCCTTCCGCGGGACAGATGAAGGTGCTGTTCGATGTGGCTCAGGGCACCGTCACCGTGACCGTCGGCTACGTGGTCCGCGGAGAGAATGCGGAACTCGTGGACGCCCTCTACTGCGGTGATCGCTACCTCGGTCCGGTGGACCAGCCCCGGATCAGGAAGGGCACCGTGGCCAACGCGCGGCGGGAGGCGGGCTTCTCCGTGCTGTCGCCGTCGCACTTCGTCGAGGTGAAGGATCCCGGCACGGGCAAAACCGCCGCGATCGCCCTCGACCGGCAGGCGATCTACCGGGACGCCATGAAGCGCTGGACCGGTACGGACTACGACGCCCTCGAGGATCGGGGACACGCGCCCGCCGCGGCCGCCCGGCTGATCAAGGCCCACGACGACCTGGTGAAGCTGATCGTCCGGCAGGCGGAATCCACGGGCCCCATGTGGGTCACCAAGCCCCGCAAGGACACGCCGAACTTCCACATCGACCCCGACGAGAATGAGTTCGAGGCGAGCATCTCGGCGCTCTACCCGTTGCTCACGGAGCACTGTCGCCTCGAGGCGCAAAAGGTCCTCGCCGAGGGCGCCGCCCGCACCTATGTGAGCTGGCTCGATGCGAAAGACGTCATCGAGGAGGAGCTGGTCCGTCGCTACACGGCAGATGTCTTCGGCGGTCTGATGGAGACCTGGGAGAGCCGGCTCACGGCTCAGCGCCTGGCGAAGCGGGAGATCGAGCGCGCGGCGATGCAGGCCGACCTCGCGGAAATCGCGAAGCACCTGGCCGAGACCGCCTTCGCCTTTCCGATTAAGAAGCCGAAGCCGAAGGTCGAAGTGCGTGTGACACCGCGCGGGGTCAAGCCGGAGCTCGAGCTCTTCAACGACTACGACCTGGATGCCGTCGCCGAGGGGCTGGGACTGGCCGGAGAAACGCTCGCCAAGCTGCTGATCGGAGTCGAGGAGGGCCTGGCGCCCGAGCTGCCGCGGATCCTGGACGGCGCCCTGCCGATCGCCTACGCCCCGATCCTCGAAGGTGTGGGCGATGCGTCCGATGCGGACGAGGTCGTGGTCGAGATGGAGCAGGAGGAGTTCACCGTCGTGGCCCGCACCGACGGGAAGGAGGACGACGGCACCATCGGGCCGGGCGATCTCGTGCTCTCGGAGACGACCTTCGTGGCGAAGGACGAGGAAGGCTCAGGAGAGATCCTCTCCAGGGAGACCGTGGCGGTGCTGATCCGCATGCCGGATGCGCCGAGCGACGGGAAGTACCCCATCCGCCACGCCGAGCGGGAATTGGGAATGGACGGTGACTGGTTCGGGGAGTTCGACTACATCGACATTCCCATGGACGACGACCTCCCCCCCGGCTGGAAGCGGGAAGACTCCACGCGCTCGGTCCTCCACGGGACCTGTGTCGAGACTTACCTGGACGACGGCGAGATATCCCACTTCGACCTGTGTGAGTATCGGTTCGGCAAGCGCCACGGCGTGCGCCAGGTCGCGTTGGCGGATCGAACGGTCGTGCTTCAGGAGCACTACGAGCAGGACCTCCGCCACGGTCAGGCGGCATGTGTCGAGAGCCCCTTCCACGACGCCACCGTGCCGGAAGGCGGGCAATGCCGCGCCACCTTCGAGAGAGGGCATCCCACCCAGGAGGAGGTCTTTGCCCAGGACGGCCGGTGCGTCCAGCGGATCACCTTCCGGCTCCTCGAGGACCGCTTCCCCCGCGAATCGTACTACGCCGGCACGATCGAGCGATGGTTCGAGGATGGAACGCCGTGGCAAAGCGGAGCCTACCTGCAGGGCGAAGGTCTGCCGACGAGCGGAGACACGGACTACGGGGGATTGGGCTTCCGGCGTTTCTACTACACGAAGACGGGTGTCTGGACCACCTGGCACGAGAACGGAAAGGTCGAATCGAAGGTGCAGTACGAGAGAGACGAGCGCAACGGCGCCGCGGAGTACTACGCGGAGAACGGCACCCTCGTCGCACGCGGCCAGACGCGGATGGACAAGGCAACCGGCAAGTGGGAGTTCTGGCACGCAAATGGACTGCTCCTGGCCGTGGGGACTTTTCAAGAGGGTCGGAAGACGGGCACGTGGAAGGTCTACGGCGACACCGAGGACGATCGCGAACCGTTCGAATTCGACAACGAGGAGGACCTGGACGACTACCTGCATCGTCGCCGCTGGTGGCTCTCGGAGTAGGCCCTTCGGGGGGTGGAAAAGGTCGAGGTGAACCCGCCTCCGTATCACCTTGACTCCCTCCCACCACAGGTCTAGTGTCCCCGCTTTTACACCCGGGAGACGTCATGAATAGATCGGCAGCAGGAGTCGCCCTTCTCGCCTTGTTCTTCGCGGCCTGTGGCGGCGAGGGTGCGCCCGCTTCGTCGACGGAAGGCGCGCCGGAAGTCACCGCCCAAGGGAACGTCCCGGGCGCCACGCCGGAAGCCTCCTTCACGGCTCTTCAGAGAGCCTTCGCCGCGAAGGACTGGAGCGCGATCATCGACTTCATGCCTCCCTCGAGCGTGGCCGCGCAGGAAGCCAAGCACAAAGAGAACTTGAGCGGTCCCCTCGGCGAGCTCATGGCCGCCCGGCTGGAACTGGAGCCGGAAGCGGTCAACGCCATGAGTTTCAAGGACTACACCGCCGCGGTGTTCGGCCAGTCGATGGAGATGAACCCGAAGAAGATGAACAGCATCCTGAACTCGACGATCATCGACACGAAGATCGAGGGAGACCGGGCCACGATCAAGGTGAACACCGGCGAGAAGGAGCAGGACGCCTCGTTTCAGTTGGAGGACGGCCTCTGGTACTGGTCCTCACTCGCGGGCCGGGTGAGGTAGTTCCCGGTCAATCGGACCGTTGAGTGCCCCTGATCGGTGACGGTCGGGGCACTCAGCGGGGTTCTTCCGTCCCGGTCGGCTCCTCATCGACGAGCGTGCCCCGGATCACGGCCTCGCCCATGCCGTCATGCGAGCAGGTGATGGAGACCGGGTTCTCTTCCCCGCGGGGCGGTGCCGCGCTCGAGGTAGACCGCCAGGGCCGTCGAGTCTGCGGAACTGCTAGCCCGACTTTACCGAGTTCGGGTTGCGGTTTGATCGAGCAGGC
>SWCD01011443.1_pt1 | contig 13356 bp, 12 predicted proteins | sample 4693011 | NCBI WGS metagenome assembly SWCD01 (sample SAMN10267278, study PRJNA491770) | bioreactor metagenome | isolation source: DHS bioreactor inoculated with marine | place: Japan: Omine Ridge, Nankai Trough | reverse complement strand
CCCAAAAAGACTTTCGTATTGAACAAGTTTGCGATGATGTTATTAAATTGATTTGAACCCAAGGGTGCCACAGATAGCTGATTGATCAGGCGAGTTAAGAAGTGTTGAAGATCTGGATTAAAACTTATTAATCCAATGAATATAATTAATATTAACAATCCGCCAATGATTTCAAAAAAGAATGCGATTGGCGGGCTAACCAACATGCCCCCGCTAAAACTTCCCCAAAAACGTTGAAATGAAATCGTAGTAATCCCTCTGGAACTTACGATCACGAGCCAGGTGATTGGCAAAATAGTTGCAATTATATGGATGGGGGGCAACAACAACCAGGCTAGGTCAGAAGTTCGAATCACCCAATTCCCGATCCATAAAATAATAGGAAATAGAACCAGAAGGATGGACGGGTTGATAAATGGGTTGAGTTTTTTTAACCAATTTGAATTATCAATTGAAAACCCAAATAATTTTCCCGTCGCAGATAATGCAGAAATCATCGCGACGATCCCGCTCAGAAAACAGGCCCCCACAAACATTGAGGTATTGATCAGTTCTAATTCAATATTTGGGTCAATATTTTGAAAATAACCCGCCAGCACCATTAGGGCCCCAATCCCCCAAAGGAGTATGCCAACCACCAGACTTAGACCAAATTGGAGAATGGAAGCCCAGTCCATTTTTGAGGACTGGGCTGGGTTTTCTTCAACAGCATGCTTAACTACGGTCATTTTACATCAATGGAGACATTCAAGATCAGGTTCCCCGGAGGTGCGTTCAGATCATCTGGATCACGCTCCGCGATATTATTTACCACATCCATCCCTTCGAGAACTTCACCAAAGATCGTGTAGTTTCCGTAGAGGTGTTCAGCCGGACCATAAGTGATAAAAAATTGGCTGCCATTCGATGTCGGTCCAGAATTGGCCAGAGCCAAAAGCCCCTCGCGATCAAAATGATAATCGGGGGAAACTTCAATGCTATAAAAATATCCAGGATTACCCGCGCCAGTGCCCGAAGGATCTCCTGCCTGAGCCATAAAGCCCTTGATCACTCGGTGGAATGTCACATCATCATAAAAATCGTTCTCAGCTAAAAAGATAAAACTGTTTACTGCAAAGGGGGCCACTTTCGGGTATAGAGCTACGACGATATCACCAATATCGGTTTCAATGGTTGCTGTATATTGTTTTTCAGGATCGATGGTGATCTCGGGGCATTCCGAAAATTGGTTTTTAGCAAGTTTTCCCAAAGGAATAAAATAATTTTCCAGGATCACAGACAATGAATCATAGGAATAATAATCCGATGGAATGCCCTGCCCATTGATCATCAAGAACGGCGTGCCGGGAATTTCTAATCCGATCGCATCATCGAATGCATTTTGAGTTTTAGCAACAATTGCGTCACTATTAAGATCAGATACGAATTGATCAACATCTAAGCCTAATTCATTGGCTTTGTCCACTAGCCATGTGCCAAATTCTTCCACGCTTAAGGGGGCCCATTCAGTTTGTAAAGCGAAGAGTGCGTCATGGAACTCCCAAAACAAATCTTGCAATCCAGCAGCTTCAGAGGCTTGAGTAGCCAGGGCTGCCTTATCATGCCCAGATAGGGGGAAGTGGCGGTAAATAATTCTTAGATCGTCAGGAAAATCAGCTTTGAGTTGCGCCAACACGGGCGACATATGTGCACAACCAGGTCACTGAAAATCACCATATTCGATGATTGTTACGTTGTAACCCTTTTCTGCCCCAGCCACCCAATCGCCTTCTTGGAGCACATCTTCCACAACTTCCTGTGACTGGGCGGTACATATTGCCTCAGAATGCAGGATTTCTTCAGATTCGGGTACTGAATCTGCAACCTCTACTGTTTCGGGGGTAATTGTTGGGGTGGGTTCTTGGTTCTCGGCCGAGCCGCAAGCACTCAAAAGCAATAACAAGACCAGGAATATTAATATCCGTTTTATTCGCATTTGTTTATAACCTCATTTTTTAAAATAATTTGGATTGTACCATTTTACGAATGTGTAAAATGAAAAAAACTTATCTGTCAATTTGTAAGTTTTCTAGTTCTGTGAGTCTGATGAACAACGTGTTAATAGCCTATGAACTATAATAACCAGACATTAAAAACCAGAAAAGGAATTATGCCAAAAATCGCCTTAGATCGGATCATTCATGGAAATTGTATCGAAGTCTTAGCAGAAATGCCTGCTGAGTCTGTGGATTTGATCTTTGCGGATCCGCCCTATAATTTGCAATTGCGCCGAGACCTATGGCGACCAGACCAATCAAAAGTAGAAGCAGTCAACAATGATTGGGACAAGTTTACCGACTTCCAAGCCTACGATCAATTCACTAAAACTTGGCTGCAAGCCTGCAAAAGAGTTCTCAAACCAAATGGCACACTATGGGTCATCGGAAGCTACCATAATATCCATCGCGTCGGCACCATCCTCCAAAATTTAGGGTTTTGGACCCTGAACGAGATTGCCTGGGTAAAAGTGAACCCCATGCCTAATTTCCGAGGGGTACGATTTGCAAATGCCCATGAAAGCTTGCTTTGGGTGCAGAAAAAAAAGGGCGAGAAATATACTTTTAATCATCATGCTATGAAGGCGCTAAATGGTGAAAAACAGATGAGAAGTGACTGGCTGCTCCCAATCTGCAAAGGCCCAGAACGCCTTCGCGTTAACGGCGAAACTGCCCACCCCACCCAAAAACCTGAAGCCCTGCTCTATCGAGTGATTTCCTCCAGTTCGAATCCAGGCGATATTATCCTTGACCCATTTTTTGGCACTGGCACTACGGGGGCAGTTGCCAAAAAACTACACCGTCATTGGATCGGGATCGAGCAAGATTCCCAATATATCGAAGTCGCCCAAAACAGAATTGATGCAGTTCAAGTAGAAGAATTAAGCAATGAAATTTTCACCACGCCCAACCCAAGAAAATTGCCCCGCATCCCCTTTGGGCGATTAATTGAAGCCGGCCTCCTCCAACCAGGACAATCGCTTTATTTCAGAAAATCCGGCAAACAGGAAGCGCGCGTCACTGCCGATGGCCTGTTAGAAATAAATGGAGAACGGGGGTCGATTCATACCTTTGCGCGAAACCTCACCAACGGGGCCCCCGCAAATGGCTGGGATTATTGGTTTTATGAGAATGATCAAGGTGAGCGTTTTGACATTAATAAACTAAGGGAAGAAATAAGAAAGCGGGAATCTGAAAAAAGTTAGTTAAACGAAAAGTAACCATATATTGAGGTAAAGATGGATACATTTTCCTGAATCCTGACCTTTCAATTAAGAAATAGTATAATATTTACTTGATTTTAAACCTTTAAACATAAAATAGAATTGAAGAATGGAGTAAAAATGACTGAAACCTATCAGACCGGCTCTTGGAACTTAGCTGAATTATTTTCAAGCCCTGAAAGCAAAGAAGTGGAATCCGCTTTTAAAAATCTCGAATCCTTCGCAGAAGAATTTGAAGGATGGCGAGAGAAACTAACCCCAGATATGGATTACGAAGATTTTATGGATTGTTTAGATCTTCAGGAAAAGAGTACAAGGGTAATCGCCCGTTTATTCCAATATTCATATCTCAATTTTTCAGGAGACACCCAAGACCAGAACGCCCAGGCATTCGTCGCCAAAGTGCAACAATTTGGTGCAGACTTAGAGAACCGAACCTTGTTCTTCGGCCTTTGGTGGAAGGCCCTCGATTCTGAAGCTGCAGACCGCTTGATGAAGAACACTGGCGATTATGAGTATTGGCTTAGAAATATGCGAAACTTCAAGCCCTACACGCTCAGCGAGCCAGAAGAAAAGATTATTAATGTCAAAAATGTAACCGGATCTAATGCGTTGCAAAACATCTATACCTCTATCACCAATCGTTATGTCTATAAATTGGAAGTGGATGGCGAAGAAAAGGAGCTGACTCGCGGCGAGTTGATGTCTCATGTTCAATCCCCCGACGCCGACTTACGTGCTAGGGCTTATCAAAAACTCTATCAAGTTTATGGCGATGACGGCCCGATTTTAGGTCAGATCTATCAGGCATTCGTAAAAGATTTCCATAATGAAAATGTAAAACTACGCGGCATGAAAAGCACAATTTCTGCCCGAAACCTAGCAAACGATCTGCCAGATGAGGTTGTAGAAACCTTAATGGATGTTGCTCAAAAAAATGCTGGCATATTTCAAAAATATTTCAAATTGAAAGCAAAATGGCTCAATGTAGACAAATTGCGCCGCTACGATATTTATGCACCAGTTGCCAAAGCAGACAAAAAGTACAGCTATGATGAAGCAGTAAAAATGGTGCTTGAATCTTTTAGAGAATTTGACCCCGAATTTGAAAAATTATCCAAACAGGTTTTTGAAAAAGAACATATTGATAGCAAAGTTGTCAAAGGGAAAATGGGGGGAGCCTATAATTATGGTGCCGACCCTGCCCTATTGCCCTATGTCCTCCTTAACTTTAACGACCAGCCTCGAGACGTTGCCACATTAGCCCATGAGCTCGGTCATTCTCTCCACAGCATTTTGGCCGCCGACCACAATATTTTTGCTGCTGGTTCCTCATTGCCCCTTGCAGAAACAGCCAGCACTTTCGCCGAAATGGTCTTGACCGATAAACTCTTGGCTCAAGAAGAAGACGAAGGGGTTCGTCGGGATATCCTCTTCGCACAAATGGATGACGCCTTTGCCACCATATTGCGCCAGATCTTTTTTGCATTATTCGAACGCGAAGCCCATGATCTGAGCATGAAAGGTGCGACGATCGATGAAATGAACGCCGCTTACCTCAAGAACCTCGAAACTCAATTTGGGGATGCTGTAGAAGTTAGCGATGAATTCAAATGGGAATGGGTCTCGATCCCCCATATTTACGACCGCCCATTTTATGTATATGCCTATGCCTTCGGTCAACTGCTCGTCATGGCCCTTTACCAACAGTTCAAGAAAGAAGGTGCCCCCTTCGTTCCTCGTTATAAGGAACTCCTATCTGCTGGCACTTCAATGGCCCCCATGGATATCCTCGATCGCGCTGGTGTAGATGTCCGCAAAGCAGAGTTTTGGCAGGGTGGATTCGACATGATCGCAGATATGGTGTCTAAATTAGAGAGCATTCCAGTAGAGTAGCTCAAGGCAATGCCAATTAAAATCATTTAATAGTTCGATAATTCAAAAGACTCTTCAGGATAGCTAATTTTGAAGAGTTTTTTGTTATCTACATTTCCCGGATTTGAATATCGGTTACAATATTCATAAATACTATTCACTAATAAAAGAGCAGTAAAAACACAGAAAACTATGACAAAAAACTATCTTTCCCACCGTGTCGCCACTTTGCCCCCCTCCGGAATACGCAAATTTTTTGATATTCTCGCTGACATGCCCGATGTGATTTCTTTGGGCATTGGAGAGCCAGATTTTGTCACTCCTCGACCCATCCTTGAGGCAGGCATTCAATCGTTAAATGATGGAATGACTCAGTACACCTCAAATTCCGGCACGATAGAACTTCGCCAGGCATTGGCTACACATCTAGAAGCGTTTTATCAGGTGAGATATGATCCATTGACCGAAATGGTCATCACCGTCGGCGTATCCGAAGCTTTATACTTAGCTTTGACAGCGACCCTCGATCCTGGCGATGAGGTCATCATCCCCACACCCTGTTTTGTTTCTTATCAAGCGGAGGTCACCTTGGCGGGGGGCGTTCCCATTGAGATCCCCTCCCATATGAAGGATGATTTTCAACCAGATGTGGAAGCAATCAAAGCCGCCATCACCCCAAAAACAAAAGTGATCTTTATTGGTTATCCCAACAATCCAACCGGGGCAGTAGCCAGCAAAGAAACATTAGAAGAAATTGCAAAAATTGCTGAAGCCCACGATCTGATCGTCATATCCGACGAAATTTATGATCAACTGGTCTATGGCGTGGAACATGTTTGTTTTTCTAACCTCCCCGGCATGAAAGAACGCACCATCCTCCTAGGCGGTTTCTCGAAAAACTATGCCATGACTGGCTGGCGGGTGGGTTATGCATGTGCCTCCCAAGAAATCCTTGACGGCATGCTTCGTGTGCACCAATATACGATCATGTCAGCCCCCACCATGAGTCAGGCAGCTGCACTCAAAGCGCTAGAAACGGGTCGGGAACATGTCGAAGTGATGCGTAAAGAATATGACCGCCGTCGCAGATTGATCGTCGATGGCTTTAATCGAATCGGGCTCGAGACTTTCGAGCCAAGGGGAGCTTTCTATGCTTTCCCAAAAATCTCCGGCACAGGTTTGGATGGCGATACCTTTGCCACTCGTCTGCTCAAGGAGCATGGCGTCGCCATGGTGCCCGGCGAGGCTTTTGGACCCGGCGGAGAAGGGTTCATGCGCTGTTCTTACGCCACATCTTATGAGGAAATTGCTGAAGCTATAGAACGAGTTGAAACCTTTATCGGAAAACTTTAATAGGAATAGCTTGGAGAACCAATCATGACCGAAGAAACAACCAATAACAAAAAGTGGATCACCTGCGGTGTGATCTTCATCATCGTAGCATGCCTGGTCGTGGTATTTATTTTTGCCGGGATTGGTCTCAATAACCTATTCTCTTCAAATAATTCTTCGCAGGAACAAAATTCAGGTAACCAAGACTCCACGGCTCTACCATTGGATTCAGTGGTTCCTTTTGAGGCGGTTGTACAAATCTTAGCTCTATATGAAGAACAAGGAGAACTGCAAGTCGGGTGGTCCGGTTCTGGTTCTATCATTTCTCCAGACGGCTTGATCTTAACCAATGCCCATGTGGTTTTATCAGACCGCTATTTTGAAGTCGATGCACTCGCTGTGGCGATCACCGTAGATGATGACCGCCCGCCAGTGATCAGTTATTATGCTGAAGTCCTCCAGGCAGATGAGGCATTGGATATCGCGGTCCTTCAGATCATCGCTGACATTGACGATAATCCAATAAATAGAGATGACCTAAATCTACCCTATGTTCTTTTGGGCGAATCAGAAAACTTAAATCTCGGAGATGAGATATTCATCCTTGGATATCCAGATATTGGTGGGGATACGATCACCCTCACGACCGGAGAAGTAAGTGGATTTACCAGGGAATCTGCATTTGGCAACCGCGCTTTTATAAAAACATCTGCAACGATTGCGGGTGGAAACAGCGGCGGATTAGCCACTGATTCAGATGGAAAATTGATCGGAATTCCCACCCTGCTCGGTTATGGGGGGGATGGGCAATTTATCGACTGTCGCGTATTGGTGGACACCAATCGAGATGGCGTAACTGATGACAAGGATAGCTGTATTCCCACCGGCGGTTTTATCAACGCACTCCGCCCCGTGCGGCTTGCCATCCCTCTAATTGAAGCAGCCCGTGCAGGACAAGTAGCAATTAAATATATTGAAATTCCCACTGAGGATATGGATATTCCAGAACCAGGAGTTGTATTATTCCAGGATGATTTTTCGGATCCAAATTCAGGATGGGGATCACTCTCTGGGGAATATGGCAGTGTGGATTATGTGGACAATCATCTCCAAATCGAAGTTCTTGAGGATAATTATATTATTTGGTCAACGCCTCAAAAATCTTTTAATGGGATTATCGTCGCTGTAGATATTGAAGTGCTCAATCCAGTAGGCGATGGCGAATATGGAATTCTTTGTGGATATCAAGATACCGATAATTATTTTGCACTAGAGATATCTGAAGATGGCTATTTCTCAATTTGGAAATATGTGGACAGCGAATATTTCTCGGTGGTTGATTGGGAGCCCTCTTCGTTGATCCCGACCGGGAACGGTCCTTTTACACTGACAGCCGCCTGCTTAGAAGATTCGATATCTTTAGGGGTCAATGGCGAAGTATTAGTAGAAACATCCGACCCAGATTTTTCATTTGGGGATATCGGTCTAATTGCCAGCACTTTAGAAGCAGCAGGTCTAAAAGTGATATTTGACAATATTGTTGTTACGGATATCACCCCCTAAAGCAGGGTTTTCAGAGTAGGATAACTCCACCTATGTCTATAAAATATCAACCCGTCATCGGATTAGAAATCCATGCAGTCCTTGAAACACGATCAAAAATGTTTTGTGCTTGTGCGGTCTTGGATTCTACGACCCAACAAGCCAATGCCTCAGTTTGTCCGGTCTGTACCGGCATGCCCGGTGTATTACCAGTTGTCAACCAAAAAGTGGTTGAATATGCGGTCAGAGTGGCTGCCGCTCTAAATTGTGAAATTTCCTTAACCAGCATCTTTGCTAGAAAAAGTTATTTTTATCCTGATATTCCGAAGGGATATCAGATCTCGCAATATGAACAGCCCTTAGCTGTCAACGGTTTCCTTAATATTGAAACCTCTGCGGGTGAACAGATTATTAACATTACCCGCGTTCATTTAGAAGAAGACACCGGGAAACTTACCCATATCCACACGGATAAAGAAAACTATTCCCTTGTTGATTTAAATCGTTCTGGTATGCCCCTCCTTGAGATTGTCTCAGAACCCGAAATTCATTCTGCAGAAGAAGCCAGGGCATATGCCTTTGGGCTCAGAAACATTATGAGATATCTAGGTGTGAATTCCGGCAATCTCGAAAAGGGTTTGTTTCGCATCGAACCCAATATCTCCCTCAGACCAGAAGGCAGTGAAAAATTTGGCACCAGAGTAGAGATCAAAAACCTAAATAGCTTTCGAGCATTAGAACGCGGCATAGCCTATGAGATCATCCGGCAAACCGACCTGTTGAACCAGGGAAAACCAGTTATCCAGCAGACTTTAGGCTGGGATGAAGAATTGCAGAAAACGGTTCCCCAACGCTCCAAAGAAGATGCCGAAGATTACCGGTATTTCCCAGAACCAGATCTTCCCCCCTTGGTATTAACTGAAAAATGGGTAGAGGAAATAAAAGTAACCTTACCAGAACTGCCATTTATTAGGTTCAAAAGATTCCAAACGGAATATCAATTATCATCCTATGATGCGCAAGTGTTAACCAATGAAAAAGCGGTCGCCGAATATTTTGAAAATGCTGTAAATGCAGCCAAAGAAGTCTCACCAAAAGCGATTGCAAACTGGCTAACTGGCGATCTATTCGCGCTAATGAATCAAGACAACATCCAAATTGAGGATCTTCAAATATCCCCCCAAGCTTTTGTTAAATTGATTCAGATGATTGAAACGGCTGAAATAACTCAAAATATTGCAAAAAAAGTACTTAAGGAAATGTTGCTTGGTGGAAAAGATCCTTATGAGATCGTTAAGGAAGGGAACCTGAGCCAAGTTTCAGACCTTGGAGAAATAAATGCTCTGGTAGATCAGACCCTAAAAAACAATCCAGAACAATTGAATTCTTTTCTAAATGGGAAAACCAATTTGTCGAACTGGTTATTTGGTCAAGTAATGAAGTTGGCAGAAGGAAAAGCAAATCCTCAGCTATTACGCAAGACATTAAACGAGAAATTGCAAGATCTCCAAGATAAAAAAAGTCCCGAAAAATAAGTGAATTCCGTGGGACAATTGTCTCTTGACGTTTTTGATTTATTTAGGTAACTTTAAGGAGAAATATACTTCTTTGCAACGAGCAAAAGATGATGTTAACGAGAGTATTGGATCAACAACTTAAAGCCTTGTTTATAGCGGACACTTCTTCCGAAGTGTCCGTTTATTTATTATTAAATTCTGGTGAAATACCAAAAGATCAAAAAGGAAAACATGTCTGAAAATTTAAATGCTTTTAAAATGGCACAACAACAGTTTAACAGCGTGGCCGAACTCTTGAACCTCGATCCAGATGTACGAGAAATGCTCCGTTGGCCAACTAGGGAATTTAAATTCCAGATCCCTGTCAAAATGGATGATGGCCGATATAAGGTATTCATGGGTTACCGCGTACAACACAGTGACGCCCGCGGCCCCTCAAAAGGCGGCATTCGCTTCCATTCCTCTGAAACCTTAGATACAGTTCGCGCCTTAGCCATGTGGATGACCTGGAAATGTGCGGTCGCTGATATCCCTCTCGGTGGTGGCAAAGGTGGCGTGGCAGTAGATTCGGCCTCCCTTTCACCTTCTGAAAAAGAGAGATTATGTCGTGGCTGGATCGGTCAGATTTACCGAAACATCGGCCCTCGACAAGACGTTCCAGCGCCCGATGTTGGCACCAATCCCATCATGATGGGCTGGATGATGGATGAGTACTCTCGCCTGGTGGGTGAATATACCCCTGGTGTCATCACCGGAAAACCAGTCGGAAGTGGTGGTTCATTGGGTAGAACAGAAGCCACCGGATTTGGAGTAATCTATACCGTTCGTGAAGCAATGAAACATATAGGCATGGACCCCAAAAAATCTACTGCTGCCCTCCAAGGCTTTGGCAATGTCGCCCAATATGCCGCCATTGGTTTTACAGAATTATTGGGTGGCACAGTTACATGTGTTTCCTATTGGGATGGCGCAGATCGCACAGCCTATACTGTCAGCAAAGAAGATGGCGTGGATACTCGATTTTTAATGACCATCACCGATCAATATGGCGGGATTGATAAAGACAAGGCAATAGAAGCGGGATATGAAATTGAATCTGGCGAAGCATGGATCTCAAAAGATGTCGATGTATTGATCCCTTCCGCACTCGAAGGCCAGATCAATGGCGATTCAGTCAAACTGATCAGTGATAGAGTAAAGATTATTGCCGAAGGAGCCAATGGCCCCACTACCCCAGAAGCTGATGAGGTGTTCAAAGAACGTGGTATTTTTGTTATTCCCGATTTCTTATGCAATGCCGGTGGTGTCACCGTTTCTTACTTTGAGGGTGTCCAGAACGATATGAATTTTTACTGGAGCAAAGAAGAAGTATTTGACCGCTTAGATACCAAAATGACCCGAGCATTCAAATCAGTTTTAGAAGTATCTAAACGTGAGAAAACATTTATGCGTGATGCGGCCTATATGGTTGCCATTGGTAGAGTTGTCGAAGCGATGCAGCTCCGTGGTTGGCTGTAAACAAGTACGTAAAATGACACAGGCCCTATTTAATAGGGCCTGTTTTTTTATTAAATTAACATAAAAATCCTGTCTCAAAGATTTATAATTGTATAATAATAGCAAGGTATGATAGGGTGGCTTAAGTACGTCTACAAGGATGAAAAAATAATTCAAAGGAAAGATTATGTCTGATAAAGAAATTTCTAATGCCCTAAATATGATCCCCTACGGGTTTTACGCCCTAACCAGCAGAAATGGCGATGATCGCAATGTAATGGTACTAAATTGGTTTTCCCAGGTTTCCTTTAAACCCCAACATGTTGTTATCGGTTTGCAAAAAAACTCTTATAGTTTTGGTTTGATCAATCAAAGCAGAAAATTTGTTGTAAATATTTTTCAAAAAGATGGCGCAAAGATCATCAAGAATTTCTCAAAAAGTCGAGAGAAAAACCCAGAAAAATTTGATAACGTTGAGTTTACAGATGGCCCAGTGACGCGTGTGCCCATAATAGATGGGGCAGCGTCCTATATAGAATGCGAAGTCATCGAGATTGTGGATACTACTGCAGGGCATTCTGCTATTGTTGCAACCGTTGTGGGTGGCGGAGTAATGACAGAAGGAAAAGTAGAAGAAACATTAACATTGCAAGATCTTGGCTGGAATTATTCAGGATAAGAGTTAAATGGAATTTAAATTATAAACCGAGGACTTGCCCTAATAGTTCTCGGTTTTTTTCTATTAATTTGTTTCTTCTAAGATCATCACCGGGATTCTTCGATGCTTTGCCCAAACCGCATAATTTTTATACCCAATATAGGCATCGACCGCTTGTTGCCAATACTTCTCCCGTTCTTCCCCCGCTGCCTTTCTAGCTAAATAGCTCTTTTCGACTCCTTCATGCTCCAACTGGCAATTCGGGTTGGCAAGCAAGTTGTAATACCACCCGGGATTGTTTTTCCTCCCAAAACTTGAGCCGATCAATATGAACTTGTTGCCATCAAGGAAGCTAAACAAGGGTAACCGCCGCGAAATACCACTTTTTGCCCCAGTCGTTGTAATTACGACGATAGGTAATCCTGTAAGCATCGAACTAAGCGAAGTCCGCCCTTTTGAGAAATATAAAAAAGGTCGATCCACAATATGAAGAATTTCTGCCAGCCAACCTGAATTAAATCGAGATGCGGCAATATTTTTAATTATGCGAAATAACCAGTTTTCTTTTTTCAGTGAGGTCTCCCAAATCCTAAGTGGATCTGTTCAATGGTTTATAGATCTGGGTTTTCTATGCGAAAGTCACAATATTCTTGCACCGGGCATTCAGAACAGTGGGGTTTTCGAGCAAAACAAATTTCGCGTCCCAATCGGATGATATTCAAATGTGCAGTGAAATAGGTTTCCGGGGGCAGCAAACTTTCCATATACGGATGAGCCTTGTCCGCACTCATTTTCATCGGCCTTAACCCAATTCTGCCCGTAATGCGGTAAACATGGGTATCCACAGGGAATGCCGGCAGCCCCAACGAAAACTGAAGCACGATCGCCGCCGTTTTAGGTCCCACCCCCTTAAACTTAACAAGCCATTTTGTCGCATCTTGCGGCGTAAATTCCTTCAGGAATTCTAAACTTAAATCCCCCCGTTCCTCAGTGATCTGTTGCAGTACGTTTTGTATTCGCTGTGCTCTAATATTTGCCAACCCAGCCGGCCGAATCGCCTCAACGATATCCTCTTCCCTGGCATCCCGCACCGCTTCCCAGGTTTTGAATTTGCCAATCAAGGCATCAAACCCCTTATCTCGGTTAATATCGCTCGTGTTTTGTGAAAGGATCGTGGAAACCAATTCTTGTATCGCAGGCAGTGGCGTGCGCCATTCTGGTTCCCCATAAAATTTTAATAAGCGTTTATGTACCGCGATAGATCTTTCAGATAGGGCTTTTATTTCTTTATCCATAAGTTTTTAGGTAAAGTTTAGTTTAAAGCTTGGTCGCATTTGTCCAACAATAACTTTTCTCCAATTAAGCACATCTCTCACCGGTCCAAAGGTCTTCATTTCGGCCAATACAGACTCCGAGATCGCCCCCAGCTGGCGAAGAACCTCTAAAGAGATAACGGATCGTGCTCGGCTCTGAATATCCCCGTCCGCAACCTTGATTGTGATCCCAAGTGCAGGAGAACCCTCCCCCATCGCCTCAGGAAGCACCCCAATGCCTTGGTAGCCCTCAGCCCCACCCTTTGCAACGATATTACCCTTCCCGGCTTCCATGATCGCTGTGTCAAATCTGTCCGGTCCCGCAACCATAAAGGGAAAGGCCATCATTGCATCTGTGATCGT
>SWCD01022274.1_pt1 | contig 13360 bp, 16 predicted proteins | sample 4693011 | NCBI WGS metagenome assembly SWCD01 (sample SAMN10267278, study PRJNA491770) | bioreactor metagenome | isolation source: DHS bioreactor inoculated with marine | place: Japan: Omine Ridge, Nankai Trough | reverse complement strand
AGATTCAATTGGTCCAAATGGAATTGCGAGGACCTATGATCAACTCTTTGGTGATCCCTGGGAAAATGATGACGCTCATATTCCTGGAAGTTTGGCCCAACCTGGGTTTATATTACCTTTCTCTGCTGGGGATACATGGTCATTAACAGGTGGACCTCATTCCGGTTGGGGAACTGGAGAACCTTTAGCCGCTTTGGATTTTGCTTCCCCTTCGGAAGAAGTAGGATGTGGTCCAACATCAGAATTTTCCTTAGCAATCGCGAGCGGATTGGTGATTCGTTCAGAGACAGGTATCGTGGTCTTAGATCTTGATCAGGATGGAGATGAGCGAACGGGGTGGGTGATCTTCTATTTACATCTGGCAACATTAGACCGGGCTGAGGTAGGTACCGTCTTAAAAATGGGTGAACCGATTGGGCATCCCTCCTGTGAGGGAGGCACCTCCACCGGCACTCATGCTCATCTTGCCAGGAAATATAATGGGGAATGGGTTAGAGCTTCTGGTGCGCTGGCATTTAACATGGAAGGTTGGATTCCAGAGATCGGGAATGAGCCTTATGGGGGGACATTAACTCGTTTCAATCAGGTTGTAACAGCTTGTGAATGTGCAAATTCAGCTTCCCAAATCACATCTTCAGGAAAAATTGATTTTATTATTCCTTGAATGGAAATTAATCATCACCTAGACGGGTGAATCTTCCTACGTATAAATCCTTTAATTCCAAAATCTAAATAGGTTAATTCCCCCCCCCACCAATTCGGGGTTCAGATTTGCATATTCAATTAATGTGGAGATAAATTTCCAGAAGAATTCACGAAGGGGGTTATTTGAGAAAAATACAAACATGATAATTAAGAATGTAAATCGACCCAAGGATGCCAGAGACCTCACCACACCCATGGGTAAAAATGGCATTAGGATGCCAAAACCGTCTAGGGGAGGTAATGGGATCATATTAAAGACGAATGCTGTAATTTGTAAAAATGCTAAAAATGATATCCCAGCCCAAAATTCAAGATGGTTTACAAAAGCATCTGATTTTGTTCCAATGGATATAATGGTGACCAAAAAAAGTGTGAATAAGGCGGTCATTATCGGTCCAGCAGCAGAAACCAAGGACCGCATTTTTTTGTTAGGAATCGCAGCCATATTAATATAGACCACGCCGCCGGGTAGACCTATTCCGCCCATCACAAGGATCACAAGGGGGAGAATGATACTGAGAGTGCCATGGGTATATTTCAGAGGGTTTAAGGTCAAATAGCCTTTATTGATCACAGATTTATCGCCTGCCCAATAGGCCACCAGCGCATGTCCAAATTCGTGCAGACTGACTGAAACTATCCAACCCACCGCTACAAATAGAAACACCGCAATACCAGGATCTACCCAACGGTTATAAGCAGCCAATCCTGACCCTATCAGGATAATTACCATTCCCCAAAAAACCATGCTTGTTTTGCTAAGAATGCTAATAACGCTCAATCTTTCATACTCTTCAGGTTCAGATACTTGTTGAACATTTTGTGGTCTTGAAATTATTTTTGGGGGAAGAGTTTTCAGGCTGGAGAGCACCTGATTATAATTTACGCCTGAACGTCTCAAAATCGTATAGGATTTGCTATTCAAATTACGTAATAAACCGATTAATAGATGTTCAGTCCCAACTTGTCTAACCTGCAAATTGTTTGCAGATTCCATTCCGAGATCGAGAACCTTTTGGGCTGAAAGGGATAATTTCGGTTTTCCCTCTATAGCTTTTTCAATTAATTTTATCCTTTGAAGGAGAATATGTTTAAGATCTTCAATATTGATGCCCAAACGCTGAAGAATATTTATCGCAGAACCTTCATTTTCTTCCAGAAGTCCTAAAAGAAGGTGTTCCGGTTCAACATTTTTACTTCCCAACCGTTCTGCTTCAGCTTGAGTCCATGTTAATACTCTGGCTGCTGCTGGAGAAAATCGATTTTGCATTGCGGACATAATATTAAATCCTTTAGCTGATTATTAATATAATTTTTCCATTCTGTTGGGTATTATACTCGAAACAACTACTTATAATAATTGCTGTGACATTAGATTAAATGAAAAAAATGCCAAACAAAAATCGGCATTTTTTCATATATATTATTAAATAACAGGTTCAGACGCTATAATTTTATAGCTCATTTCGATATCGACTGCTTTCTTAATCATATTTTGAGCCGGACAATATCGGTCATAAGAAAGAGACATCGCTCTTTCAACTGCTTTGGGATCAATATTGTTTCCAGTGACAATATATTCAATATCGACCGAAGTCCAAACGGCAGGATGATTTTCAGCTTTTTCGGTGTGCACTTTTACTTCAAATCCAGTTACATCTTGACGTTTCTTTTGGAGAATCGAAATGACATCCATACCTGTGCATCCCGCCAAGCCTATACCAAATAATTCCATCGGTTCAAAACCAGATTCGCCCTCTTCCGGGGATACTGCAAGATCCAGATTATTACCAGAATCGCCTGTTCCAAAAAATAATAGATCTTTCCCTTTCCAAATAACTTTTGTGTCCACTTTTAGTCTCCTTAGCTTATTTCAGAATAGCCATTCATTTTTTTCTACCTACCCAATAGATGTGTAAAAATAAAGGATTCTTACCATGATATTTTAATGTATATATGATCCTTATAAATCAGAAAATATTCGAAAAATAATTTTTTCTAACTGATCCAATCCTTTTTGCAAAGGATCTGTGAGAATAAATTCATCCTTGGAATGTGCTCTTCCACCTGCCGTTAAACCAATACATATCGCAGGGAGCCCCATGCTTAAGGGTATATTAGCATCGGTTGATCCTACGATTAATTTTGCTATTCCCCCATTTTGTCTAATTACATCCACGGCTAATTTTACTAAGGGATGATTCTGAGAGAGACCCCCTGCTGGGCGATCTCCAATTTTTTCAATATCAAATTGAACTCCTGGATATTCAGAGTCCTGAATAATTCTAATAACCTCAATGACGAGTTCATTCAATTCTGCATCTTTTTCAGATCTTAGATCGAGGTGAAACGAAGCTTCGGAAGCAATCGTATTTATCGATGTTCCCCCGACGATTTTGCCAACGTTCAAACTGGTCCTTGGGTCTTTGGGGAGTTTAATCAATATAATTTTTTGGATTAATTTAACGATTTCGTGGATCGCGGAAGGAGCCCCATAATCGCCCCAGGAATGCCCCCCCAAAGTTTTCGCAATGATGTGAAACCGTTTAACTCCTAATCCCTTATGGTAAATATTGCCCTGCCCCATTCCCTCTAAAACCAAATAGGCCAGCGGTGAGCTTTCAAATTTTTTTACTATCTCCCGCATACCTTTTAGATCCCCTAAACCCTCTTCGCAGGAATTTGCAACTAACCATATATCCCCCGGAAGGAGAATATCTTGAGCACGGATTGACCAGAGCAATCCAAATAATCCTGCTACACCTAAGGAATTGTCACCTAGTCCTGGTCCTAGGATTTTATTTTCCTTTTTTCTGATGGTCAAATCTGTGTGGAATGGAAAGACTGTATCTAAGTGAGCGGAGATTATAATCGGGCGTTTTTCCCCCTTCCCAGGCAGACGAGCATAAACATTATTATTTTCATCGATAGAAACATCCTCAAGTCCTTCTTCTTTAAATTTCTTGACTATCAATTGCGCTCTTTCTTTCTCTTGAAATGTGGGGGAAGGCACCTGTTGGATTTCTATTGCAAGATCAAGTACTTGTTTATTAAATTTCATATCAAACCTCACGAATCGAATCGCGCAATCTTTCTAGGCGGGCTTGGGGTAATCCGGGTAATACGGCATTGGCATAAAATGGACCGCTACCCTCAACCGCGAATGAAGCAGCGACATTCCCATATAAGACGGCTTCTTTTGGATCAAAGGTTTTTTTGTATCCAATCAAAAATCCCCCACAAAATACATCTCCAGCACCAGTTAAGTCCACCATTCTAGAGGGATAAGCAGGAATTTCATATCTCTTTTTTCCAGCTGTATCGAATAAAAATTGTCCTTTCTCCCCTCTTTTTACAACGACAATTTCTGCCCCCCAATTCCCGACCATTTCGATCATTTCCCATATATCATCTGTCTTCCCTTTGAAAAATTCTCTCAAATCCCCTTCTGAGGGTAAAAATGCAGTCAGCCCAGGGATGATCGATGGCAGTCTATCCCAAAATTCAGAATTCATGTAACTAGCGCCAGGATCAAGGGTAATTGAGGTTATTCCCATTTTTCTAAGGATAGAGGGCATGAGACTATGGGTCATAAAATCAACAGCACAAAAATGAGCTGCACTCGCATATTCGTACGTCTTTGGGATATCAGATTCACGGAGGGAGGTTTTTGTTAATATTTCCGAACTATCCATATTTGAATTTGGATCTTTGTAGCCCAAAAGGGATTTCGGAAATGTTATTCCTAATTTTGCAAAATGTCCTATGGGGTCTTGGGTGGTGCTGCTACGAATATCCGAATAAGCTTTGAAAGAACGTAAATCTAATTCTTCGGGAAGGATATTAATCCCTTCAATGTTAAATCTATTATTTTGAAGATTATTGATCCAAGTCCTCGGAAAATCTTCCCCCACCCTGGTAACTAGCCCAATTTTTTCATTTTCAGTCAGCCATAGGGCGGACCCGCCGGCAGCATATAACAAATTCCCCCCCATTATGTCGATGAAATGTTTTTTTTCTGGGGTAATTAAATATTCTCGACGAAATTGACCGAGAAGTAAATAGCTGGGGGAGATGCTCATATATATCTAGGAATACTAAATTTCATTCATTGTCATTGATCCCCCGATATTTTTCTCCGTATTTAGAGATTCGTGATCTGTCTCAAAAGGCCAAGAACCAACATCCCTAATTGAAATCCGCGTGCGGGGGTTATGGCTTGACCGTTTTCATCTTCTTCCACTTCTTTTACCAACATATTTGCAGCAAATACCCCTACCAATGCACCTACCACGCCCCCAATGATCAACGCATTTGTTTTTATTCCTTTTTTTGATTCCATAATTATTGCCTTTATTATTTTCTGCCTAATAGTATATCGATGACGGCGATAAAACTTTGTATTTGAATGATTGGTTTTACAGAAATATCTGCCCCTGACTTGATTTGGTTTTCTAAATTATTGATTGCATCTTGAGTTAATCGGGCATAGGGTGGTAAGGATTTCAATAAATAGCTTACTAACCAGATCAAAGCAATAAATAATATAAAAACTACCAAGCCTAAGAATAATGCGGGGAGAATCAATAGGATCTGGGAAATACTTGACCATTCTTGAATTGTTCCGATATTTTCCATAACCAACCAGGTCACCATTGCAATTGAAACAATAAATACAAAGATGAGAGGGAGCGTTATTTGACGGATCACATCCCGCCGATAAGCCCTTTTTGTGACTGGATTAGGTGCGGGTAATTGTTTTTTTACAGTGGGTACAACTGATTGTTCATCCATAACTTCATTATTTTAGCATGATTATGTCAGATTGATATTAATCTAAGAAATTATTTCCTTATTGCTAGCTATTTGAGCTTGTCAGGCATATTTTTTTAATATTTTGAGTACACTGCCATGATAGCCCATACCAAAAATATTTAGGTGGTTTAGCAAATGATACAAATTATAAATATCTGATCTTTTCCGCCAATCAAATTCTACATCTGTTGAATTCTCATAGGAGGCGTAAAATTCAGGAGGCAAACTTCCAAACAATGTTGTCATTGCAAGTTCTGCCTCTGGCCAGCCATAATGAACAGCAGGGTCAATAATCACAGGCTCACCCTTTGGACCTACTATTAGATTTCCGCTCCATAGATCCCCATGGATCAGGCTTGCATTTTGCTCAGGGATTAATTCTTTTAACTTGTGAGCTATGGATACTAACAAATTAACTTCTGATATATTTAGTTTAGCGTTTTTTGCAGCAAGTTCTCCTTGATAGATAAGCCTTTGATCAGCAAAAAATTCAAAGCCATTTTTGGTTTGAAGATTATTTTGTGCTGTACTCCCAATATAATTATCCTTTGCTAAACCAAAATCTGAATTTGAAATTTGATGAACAGATGCCAAATTCTGACCAAATTCTGTCCAATAGTTATCATTCATTTTCCCATCAGGTAAATACTCTAATAGCAAAAAATTGTCACCAAATAAATGAACCTTTGGAACTCTGGGACCATTATTTATATCTAATAAATGCAAGCCTTCTGACTCCCGAGGAAACATATCTGGGGGACAGCTCTGATTAATTTTCAAGAAAAAATTAGTTTTTGAATTCGTAACTAAACGAAACGCTTGATTGATACTTCCCCCACTCACAGAAGTTAGGGATTCAACTTCCCCTTCGCCTTGATCTCTTAACCAGGTAAATACTGATCTAGGAATCTGAATCTTCAAAATTGAATTTTCCCTTTTCGATTGAATCTAATAATCCTTTGCAAGATCTTTCAACAATTTTGTAAACATTTACAAAACCATCAATACCGCCATAATATGGGTCAGGAACGGAATCATTTTCACTGCCTTTTGGATCAAAATCTCTCATTAAAAAAACCTTTTGTTCTTGTATTAAACTCGAGGCTAATTTAAGTACATTGAATTTATTATCGATGTCCATTGGAATGATCAGATCGAAATCCTTGAAATCTTTGCTAATAAATTGACGCCCCTTGCCATCATATATCAATCCAAATTCCGCAGCTACTTGTCTCATCCGACGATCTGGAGATTCTCCAATATGATATGCTGCTGTGCCTGCGGAATCTGTTTCGTACTTATCTGATATGCCAGCTTGATCTGCTAAGTGCAAAAACATATGCTCTGCAAGTGGACTTCGGACAATGTTCCCTAAACATACAAATAATATGCGTATTGGTTTCATATGGAATTCCTCAAGATGCGGTCTCGAATGATTATAATCAATTTTGAGAAACAATAAGTCAAAATATTTCTTAAATATTGATCGTTAAAACAAAAAACCAAGCTAGTGGCTTGATTTTTTGTTTGGTAAAATCCGAAATTACTTTTTATCTTCAACTATTTCAACGATGTCAGAATCATCAGGTTGTTCAGGAACGATCAACATCATCATAATATAGATCACCCCCCCACCCCCACCTACAAATAACAACACCACGAATAATAATCGAATAATTGTTGGATCCAGATCTAAATAATCGGCCAGCCCACCAGCCACACCGGCGATCATTTTTTCGTTTTTTGAACGGTAAAGGCGCTTAATCTCAGACATCGTATTATTCTCCTAATAATTTTCTTTATTCACTACTATATACGGAGAATTTTTCAATTAGTTGCAAAAGCACATTAAATTTTTCTTGTACTATTTATGTGTCCATCACCTTACAAAAATGCAAACATTCACACATTTTCAGGTTTGAAACTGTCTTGTAATTTGACCGCTATTGGGGGTGATTACGGTTATGATTGGTGAATGAATTAGAATAATAATTGTAACAACAAATGATTAAAGAATTTCTTATCCTTATTGTTCCACTTGGCATTGTGATACTTATCTCCCTCTGGTTAGCATTCGTAGCCTGGAGACGACGAGACGCGCCTGGGGCCAAGTCATTTATGTATTTAATGTTGGCAATTGCGTGGTGGACAGTAGGTTATATTTTTGAAATAGTTTTTGTTGATATCAATCATAAAATCTTTTGGGCAAAATTCGAATATATTGGGATTTTGGGAATTCCAATCGCTTTATTAAATTTTGCGATACGAAATACAAGGCTAAAAAAATATGAAAATGGCAATATTCTAACTCTCTCAGGGTTAATATCCTTTATTTTCCTGGTATTTATTTTTTCAAATCAAATAAACCCTTTGCTTTTTGTTGAATATAGCATTGAATATATCCAGGACATCCCCCTTTTAGTGATTACTTATGGACCGATATTTACGGTGATGATAGCCTCGATTTATATAAGAGTTTTAATTGCTTTTATGATTATGTCCACCGCATTTTCCACAAAAAACAATATTCGTCGAAATCAATTATTGCCACTGATAATTGCAGCTGTTGTCCCATTTATTGCAAATATAAGTTATTTTTCCGGTATTTTCATGAAGCCGTTGATTGATTTTACGCCATTTGCATTTTTGATATCAGGAATCGCATTATATGTAGGGTTTTTCAAATATGATTTTTTAGATATTTCTCCCATTGCTAGAAATCAACTCATTGAAAATATGATGGATGGGGTGCTTGTGCTTACTCCTGATGACATTATCATAGATCTAAACCCGTCTTTTAGAAAAATTCTTGATATTCCAAAAATTGATGTGACAGGATCACATATTTTAAGTATTTTTGAAGAAAACCCCAAAATAAAAAAATTGTTGGGCGAGAATATCAGCACACAGAAATTAATCTTAGATTTTCAAATAGATGGTAAAGAAGCTAAATTTGAAGTCAATATTTCTCCGTTGATTGATTATAAAAAAGAAAACATTGGACGAATGATCGTTTTTCATGATGTTACAAATAAAATATTAATTGAAAAAGGAAGACAGGAAACCGAGGAAAGGTATCAGCAACTTGTTGAACAATCCCCAATCACTGTCGGGATTCATTGTGATGAAAAGATTGTTTATATCAATCCAGCTGGACTTGAATTATTTGGGGCAAAGCATCCAGATGAATTAATTGGGAAAAATATTTATTCCTTAATGCATCCAGATTATTTAGAATTAATCAGGCGAAGAGTTGAAAAAACTTATTTCGATAGAGAAAGTGCAGAAAAATTTGAGGAAAAAATGTTTAGATTGGATGGATCTATCATAGAAGTGGAGGTATTAAATCATCCGATTGACTATATGGGACGACCTGCCTCTCAAGTGATGATCATTGATATTTCTGAGCGAAGAGAAAATGAGAAAAAGCGCCAAAGACAATTTAATGAACTTTCTGTTTTGCATACTATCGCCAATTTAGCTTCCGAAGCCAAAAATGAAAATGAACTGATTGAAAAAGCAACAGTAACGATTGGTGATGTGGTCTACCCTGACAATTTTGGGGTTTTGTTGGTCGAAGATTCAAATATTATCAAAGAGCACCATACGTATAAACGAAAATCTGAAGATGAGGACATATTGTCTTTTGCTTTTGGGGAGGGAGTGACGGGTGAAGTGGCATTAACAGGCAAAGTGATAAATGTTCCAGATGTATCGAAAAATGATAAATATATTCCCATAAATTCCTCAATTTCATCGGAATTATGCGTTCCTATAAAAATATCTAAAAAGGTTGTTGGGGTAGTAAATGCAGAAAGTAATCAATTAAATGCATTTTCTAAGGATGATGAACGGTTTCTATTAACCTTAGCCGATCAATTGGCAATTGCAATTGAAAAATTACGACTTTTTGATGAAATTCAATTGCAAGCAAGAACAGATTTCCTAACTGGTGTTTCAAATAGACGAAATTTCATAGATTTAGCTACCAAAGAATTTGAAAGATCTAAAAGATATAACAATTCATTGACTGCAATCATGATCGACTTGGATAATTTTAAGGCAGTCAATGATTCTTTTGGTCATGCAGTTGGAGATGTTGTGTTGAAGGCGGTAGCAAATAAATGTAAAAACATGCTCAGGGATATCGATCTATTTTGCAGATATGGTGGCGAAGAATTTGCAATATTATTGCCTCAAACTGATCTTGAGAAAGCAAAATCTGTTGCTGAAAAATTATTAAATGAATTTAACAATAATCCAATTCAGGTGGCTGAAGGTTCGATACATTTAACGATTAGCATCGGAGTGGCAACCACGACGAATAATATCATTCACATTGACAATTTGCTAAATAAAGCAGACTTAGCCCTTTATCAAGCCAAAGGAAAGGGGCGAAATACAATCGGCATAGCTGAAATATAAATCGTTTTTCTAATACTTGGAAACAACATTATTTTTAATAAGTAAGGGAGCTTCAAGATTATTTAGAAAGCTCCCTTACTTATTCGTTTTTATTTACTTTCCAAATAGGTGATGACTGCCTGAATAAGTGGAGTACTTAATCCCCCGGCTCCACCGCGTTCTTCAATTAATGCTTCTCTAGTAGCTTGTTGTTCGGGGCTAAGTTCGACACCACCACCAGGTCCCTCACCGGGTACCCCACCTGCATCAGGGCGACCTTGACCAGGGATGCCTCCCCCAGGTCCTCCTCCGGCAGGAAAGCCACCTTCTAAATTATTTCCGCCTTCACCACGCCCAGCAATATTGATTCCTAACTCTTCCATAATTTCGCGTAAATTTGAGGAGTCATATTCCATTTCATTTATGAATGTTAATTGCTCCACCGTCAGCCCTGAATTTATTTCAAGTATTACTGCTTCAATCTCTTCTTGTGCAGCAATGCCGCTGGAGGTTAGGGAATCAAGTAATTTCCAATATGGTAGCAAATTATTTGCTTGTTCAAATTTTACAGCAAGATCCGTATTTTCAAGATTTAAAATTCCGATGACCAACATATTCATATCAGAATTTGTAGCGCGAATTTGTTCTTGCTCACTTGAAACCTCATTTGAAGGTACAGACTGATTTTCCTCAGCATTGGCATTACAAGCTGTAAAGCTCAATCCCAAAAGGGCGATCAAAAGTAAATATTTTATTTTTTTCATTTTTTTATTCCTCAATTTATTATTCGTAACGTAATGCTTCGATTGGGTCTAATAGCGCAGCTGAATTGGCTGGAAAATATCCAAAAAATATACCTACGGCAGCCGATGATAAAAAAGCTAAGAAAATAGAGCTTGGCATGATCACCGTTCTCATGTCACCAAGGTAACCAAACAACCACCCTCCTCCTATTCCAACTATGATGCCAATTACTCCACCTACTAAACTCAGCACTAAGGCTTCGGTTAAAAATTGCCAACGAATATCGTTAGGTGTGGCTCCAACAGACTGTCTGATCCCAATTTCACGAGTTCGTTCTGTGACACTCACCAGCATGATGTTCATGATCCCAATGCCCCCTACCAAAAGGGATACCGCTGCAACCCAAGCAAGGAGAGATCGGAATGCAGCTGTAGTTGCTTCTTGGGTACTGATGATGTCCTGCTGCGTTTGAACGACATAGGGGATTTCTTCCAAGGCAATATCTTTTTGTTTGGATAAGAATAATTGAACTTGCAAAATGACATCTTCCATTTCCATTTCGGGATCCACTTGGGCATAGATCACATTTACCCGATCCCCTATAATTCTGGAAAACTGACTTGGGGTAAATTTCTGAAATACTACAGTGATGGGCATATAAAGGCGGTAATCATAATCAACACCAGAAACCATTCCTTTTTCTTCCATTACCCCAATGATCGTCATTTTTGTAGTGCCCACTGTGATCGTTTGACCAATGGGGTCAATTTCACCAAATAAGTCAATGGCTAAGCCGTACCCTAAGACAACTACTTTTGTTTTTCGATCGATTTCTTGTTTGGTTAAAAAAACGACCCTCATCAATCGGGACTTCACGAACAGAAGGAAAATCTGTTGTGGTGCCAATTATTTCAATTTCATCTAAAATAATATTGTCGTATTTAATCGTTTGGCTTGAGTTTCGTTCTGTAGAAACACCAATCACGCCTTTTACACCTTCCTCTAACGCCAACATATCCTCATAATTCAAGAATTGCGTATTGGAGTTTCCGCCTCCCACTCCCCCGCGACCGCCTGATTGAGAAACAAATAGTAAATTTGCACCCAAGCTATTGATCTGCTCAGAAATGGTTGCCTCTGTTCCAGCACTTATTGATACCATGATGATCACAGCAGAAACACCGATGATCACACCCAACATTGTCAAAAGAGATCTTAATTTATTCCTGGTTAATCCTTTCCAAGCAATTTGGAGAACTTTAAACGGTTTCATTTTTTATTCTCCTTTTAATTTCTTTTTTTTTTTTTTGATTATTATTATCTTGTTTGATATAACCATCAAAAAACTTTATTGTTCGCGATGCTTTTTCTGCAATATATTCTTCGTGAGTGACCATGATGATGGTTCGGCCACGAGCATGTAAATCAGTAAGTAAATCCATAATTTCAGTGCCTGATTTTGAATCTAGATTTCCTGTAGGTTCATCGGCCAACAATATCAGGGGATCATTCACCAAGGCTCTGGCAATTGCAACCCGTTGACGTTGACCGCCAGATAATTCATGGGGCATATGATTCATTCTATCTGCCAAACCAACTGATTCCAGTGTTTCTTGGGCTAAATCTTCAATTTCCTTATCGGTTCTCAATAACTGTCTATCGTAATGTAAGGGAAGCGTTACATTTTCTATTGCAGTGGTCCGGGGGAGTAAATTAAATGTTTGGAAAACAAAACCGATCTGTTTGTTGCGGATATCGGCCAATTCCACTTTGTTCAATTTACTTACAGCTTGATCGCCCAGGTAATATTCACCACTAGTTGGGCGATCTAAGCAACCTATCATATTCATCATTGTGCTTTTCCCTGAACCAGAGGGGCCCATAATAGCGACAAACTCTCCCTGATTGACTTCAAAGCTCACCTTATCTAATGCAACTACTTCAAAATCACCCATCGGATAAATTTTGCTTAAGTCTTTTGTTCTGATTATTGACTTTTCAGCCATTATTCGATCTCCAAAATTCCTGTGGTTACAATATCTCCTACATTGATTCCCGAAATAATTTCTGCATAGGTGATATCGATTAAACCTACCTCGACGATCTTCAATCTAGGTTCACCATTCTCCATTACAAAAACTGCATATTCACCCTCGGAAATTTTACGAATTGCTTCCACCGGGACTAATATTGCACCTTCAGTTCTAGCGGAAATTACATCCACACTTGCGTTTGAACCAATTGGTAATCTTTGGACTACATCAAAGGCTGATTCATTCAATTTGACTAAGCCTGTCACTGTGGGAACTCCCCCAGTTGTTAAAAGGACAGGGTTCACTAAGTCAACTATTCCGGTAAAAATTTCATCTGGAAAAGCATCAAAGATCACTTCAACGGGAAGATCTAAATTAAATTTATCAAAATCACTTTCATCTAAATAAATTTTTAATAAGGGCTGGTCTAGATTTGCAATGGTTACCATCGCCGATGTACCAATTAGCTCGCCAATGTCGGCATTGACTGTTAAAACGGTACCACTCATCGGTGCAGTCAATGTCGCGTCCGCCAAATCTTGTTCTGCTAATGCAAATTTCGCATTTTTATCAGCAATGTTCGCCTCAGCGAGGATCAAATCATAGGGGTTTGGTCCATCTTTTATGGTTTCCCATTCTATTTCGGCTTCTGCTAATAC
>SWCD01007277.1_pt1 | contig 13367 bp, 8 predicted proteins | sample 4693011 | NCBI WGS metagenome assembly SWCD01 (sample SAMN10267278, study PRJNA491770) | bioreactor metagenome | isolation source: DHS bioreactor inoculated with marine | place: Japan: Omine Ridge, Nankai Trough | reverse complement strand
ACCCGCATGCCGCGCGTGGTCGAGGAAGTGACCAAGTTCTTTGGCAAAGAGCCGCATAAGGGTGTGAACCCCGATGAGGTGGTTGCCATGGGTGCGGCCATTCAGGCCGGTGTGCTTCAGGGGGACGTCAAGGATGTGGTCCTGCTCGACGTGACGCCGCTGTCGCTCGGGATCGAGACCCTTGGCGGCGTGTTCACGCGCCTGATCGACCGCAACACGACCATTCCGACCAACAAGAGTCAGATCTTCTCGACCGCCGAAGACAATCAGTCGGCCGTGACGATCCGCGTGTTCCAGGGCGAGCGGGAAATGGCGGCGGACAACAAGATGCTGGGCCAGTTCAATCTGGAACACATCCCGCCCGCACCGCGCGGTATGCCCCAGATCGAGGTGACATTCGACATCGACGCCAACGGCATCGTGTCGGTGTCGGCCAAAGACAAGGGCACCAACAAGGAACAGAAGATCACGATTCAGGCGTCGGGCGGTCTGTCTGACGAAGACATCGAAAAGATGATCAAGGACGCCGAAGAGAATGCCGAGGCCGACAAGGCCCGTCGCGAGTTGGTCGAAGCCCGGAATCAGGCCGAAAGCCTTATCAACGCGACGGAAAAGTCGATCGAGGAGCATGGCGACAAGGTCGATCCGACCACGGTCGAGGCGATCGAACTGGCCATTGCCGCACTCAAGGACGAACTTGAGACCGACAATGTCGGCAAGATCAAATCTGGCATCCAGAACGTGGCCGAAGCGTCGATGAAGCTGGGAGAGGCGATCTACAAGTCAAGCCAGAGCGAGTCTGACGACGAGCCGCGTGCAGCCGATCGTGGCGGCGACGAGGATGATATCCTTGACGCCGATTTCGAGGATCTCGACGACAACAAGCGCGCCTGAGGCCCGTCTTGACCCACTGGGACCGATCCGGAATTGCACCGGACCGGTCCCGACAGGGTTATACCAAGGAGATCCCCGATGGCCAAACGTGACTATTACGAAGTGCTCGGGCTGTCCAAGGGCGCCTCGGCAGACGACATAAAGAAGGCCTATCGCAAGAAGGCCAAGGAACTGCATCCCGACCGCAACGCCGACAATCCCGACTCTGAACGCCAGTTCAAAGAGGCAGGAGAGGCGTATGACGTGCTCAAAGACCCCGACAAGAAAGCGGCTTATGATCGTTTCGGTCATGCGGCCTTTGAGGGCGGCATGGGCGGGGGTGGTGCGCGTCCGGGTGGCTTTGGCGGAGGCGCCGGCCAAGGTGATTTCGCCTCGGCTTTCTCGGATGTGTTCGATGACCTGTTCGGCGATTTCATGGGTGGCGGGCGTGGCGGCGGACGTCAACGCGCGGCCCGTGGCGCAGACCTGCGCTATAACCTTCGCGTGACGCTGGAAGAGGCCTATGCCGGCCTGCAGAAGACGATAAAGGTACCCTCTGCCGTGCCCTGCGATGCCTGCGAGGGCTCCGGGGCCGAAGGTGGTGCACAGCCCAGCACTTGTCCCACCTGTTCGGGCATGGGCAAGGTGCGTGCGCAGCAGGGTTTCTTTACTGTTGAACGGACTTGTCCCACCTGTGGCGGTCTGGGACAGATCATCAAGAACCCTTGCAAAAGCTGTCAGGGTCAAGGCCGCGTGCAAAAGGATCGCGCGCTCTCGGTCAATATCCCGGCCGGGGTGGAAACCGGCACCCGTATCCGGCTTGCGGGTGAGGGCGAGGCAGGCATGCGCGGCGGTCCGTCAGGTGACCTTTATATCTTCATCGAAGTGGCCAAGCATGAGCTGTTCGAGCGCGAGGAAACCAACCTCTTTTGCCGCGTCCCTGTGTCGATGACCAAGGCGGCCCTAGGAGGCGATATCGAAGTGCCCACCATCGACGGGGGACGCAGCCGGGTCAAGATCCCGCCGGGATCGCAATCAGGTCGGCAGATGCGCCTGCGCGGCAAGGGGATGCCCGCGCTGCGTGGCGGGGCTCCTGGCGATATGTTCATCGAGATGGCGGTGGAAACGCCGGTCAACCTTACCGCGCGGCAAACCGAACTCTTGCGCGAGTTCGAGGCTCTGAGCGAGGATAACAGCCCCGAGAGCAAGAGCTTTTTCTCATCGGTCCGAAGTTTCTGGGACTCGATGAAGAGCTAAACCAAGCCCGGCCAGACATGGCCGGGTTTTTTAATGCACCGCGCATTCGTTAACCTTTTGCTAAGGCTCTTGCAACAATGTGGGCGCATGAGCAAACGCCGCGCCTTTTCCGACAGGCCCCTTCCCCTCTTTGCCAATGACGTGGCAGAGGGACAACGGAGTGCGACGCAGCCTTCCTACATTCGCGATCACCGCACCCGTCTGCGCGCTCGCTTTCTTGACGGCGGTGCTGCGGCGATGCCGGATTACGAGTTACTGGAACTCGTGCTCTTTCGCGCCATTCCCCGACGCGATGTGAAACCGTTGGCGCATATGCTGCTGGCGCTATTCGGGGATTTCAACGGGGTCATCTCAGCCCCGATGGACCGGCTTATCGCGCTGCCCGGCGTGGGCGAGGCGGTGGCGAGCGAACTAAAGATCGTCGAAGCCGCGGCGCATCGCCTGGCTCGTGCCCGCGTGCTGCGGCGGCAGGTCATTTCCTCTTGGGACGCGTTGCTCGACTATTGCCACACCACCATGGCCCATGCCGAGATAGAACAGTTCCGCGTATTTTATCTGGACCGCAAGAATACTCTCATCGCGGATGAGGAACAGGCGCGCGGCACCGTGGATCATGTGCCGGTCTATCCGCGTGAGGTGGTCAAACGCGCGCTGCATCTCAATGCAAGCGCGCTCATTCTGGTGCACAACCATCCCTCGGGCGATCCCACGCCCTCTGCCGCTGATATCGACATGACACGACAGGTGCAAACCGCCGCCGAGGCGCTTGGCCTGACGCTGCATGACCATATTGTCATTGGTAAATCCTCTGAGGTCAGCTTGCGTTCGGCGGGCTATCTCTGAGCCTCGTTACCGCACCCAGACTTCGACGCGCCGGTTCACCTGCCGCCCCCAAGCGGTGTCGTCGCAAGCCATTGGCATCGCCTCGCCGAAGGCATCCAACTCCAGCCCGATCCGCTCCAGATTGGCGGTCTCGGCAGCGCGCGTCACGGCACGCTGCACCGTCTCGGCCCGGCGCAGGGCAATGTCGCGATTGGTGCCCGCAGGACCATCCCCATCGGAAAAACCAACAAAGACCAAGCGCCGCGCATCGTAATGGCCCAGTTCCATCGCCCGGGCCAGTTGCTCGGCATTCGAGCGAGATTGCGCGTCAAGCCGGATCGAGCCCGCTTCAAAGCGGAAGGTGGTGGTCAACCGCTTGAGCGGCCCCAGCACCCGCACCATGCGCTGCAACTCCTCCAGCCCCACTTCTACGCCAGCCTGCGCAATTGCATTGGCAAACCGGTCGCCTTGCGCGTTGATCTCGATCTCTTCAGGGGTCTGATCTACGAAACCTGCGCGCCGGATCACCAACTGCGCCGATGGGTCCCGCAGATAGGTCATGAACTCTCGCCCCAGTTTCGGCAGCCGCCGTGCGGGCAAATAGATGAAGAGGGGCGCCGTGAGTGGATAATCCTCTGTCTTGACCGCGCGGCGCGTGGCGCTGAGGGCAAAGCCACAGTCCCCCGTGAGCGCCAATTCCCAAGTGTCGCCCTGCTCCGAGCGCGTGGTCAGACCAATTGCGAAGGGATCGCGCGCGACCGCTTCGGCAAATGCGGAGCCGTCGGGATGACGCACTGCGTTGGCGATAACGTCCCTCCCATCGGGGCGCAGCACCTGATCGACGCTGGCCTGGCCTATGCCGGTGGCTGCGTCCCAGAGATGCACGTCTATCGGCGCATCTGGTCCCCCCAAAGCGACCCAATTGGTAATCTCGCCCGACAGCACCTGCGCCAATTCCCGAAGACTGATGTCCTGAACCGAATTGCTTGGTGCGACCACGGGAATGAGGGCATCAAGCGCCAGCACCCGCACCTGCCCTGGTGCCATCAGGTTGCCCAATCCCGCCTCGCGCGCGCGCGTGATTTCATCCTGTCGCGCCTCGCGCAGGGTCAGGGCAATGTCGGCCTCGTTCGCAAGAAGATCGGCAAATCCCTCATCGGTATTGGTCAAACGAAAGACGAATTCACCGACCAGCGTACCGTCACCCTGATGCAGTGTAAAAAGCAACTCTTGCGGGCTGATGTCATTGCGGGTCACATCATAACCGCCACGGATGCCAAACGCCTCAATCAACGCAGGCATCAACACCCGTCCAATCGTTGGTGCCCCGGAGAACACCAGCCGCGCCACGTAATGTTCCAGATCCGGACAGCCCGGCCCCTCGCAAGCCACGCCCGAACCATCGACCGTCAACTCGCCGTAAATCGTATCTACACGGTAAAATTCACCATCAAAGCCCAAAAGATTGCCGGAAATCTCGACCGCGCCATCGTGTGAGCGCAGTGTGACATCCTGTGCAAGGGCAACGCCCGGCTGGGCCAAAAACCAAAGTGCGGCGATTATCGCCGCACGCAGAATTGTCATAGCTTGCCCCCTGCAAGTCCGCGCTTCAATTGGACGCGATCTTCAGGTCATTGAACAGGTTTTTCAACACAAGAAAGTCTCCGATCCCGTCGCAATCGGGCATCGCCAGCACGATATCCTGCACTTCGAGCCCATTCGCGCCGGTAGCGATGGATTGCGCCTCGAAATCGCGGCTGCAATTGGCGTCTGTCACCTCTGCCTCGACCTGCAAGAGAACGGTGCCATCCCGAGATGCTGCCCCGGTGGGAAACGTATAGACCTCGGCACGCAGCGCCTGATCCATTTCCGGCTCGCCTAGGGATGTTAGGAAACCGCCCTCGCCCTTGAGTGCGCGCGTCATGTCCCGACCCGCACCGGCCCAGACATGCCCGGACCCGCCAAAATCAGCGCCATATTCGAGCGCATGCACATGCAGCGCGGTGCCACCCCGCCATTGCACGACATAGCGGTCATAGAGCGCGAGCGTGTCCACGGTCGCGGTGGCAATGGCCCCCTGTCCATCCTCAAAGGCTGCGATGAACACCGCCGATTCGGTCAGAGCGGGCACGCTCAACGTGCTCTCGCCATTATTATCGGTGACGGCTGTGAACATCATGCCGTTGTGATGCAGCGTAAATCCGGTGTTGGGCTGGCAGGGCGCGCTGAGTGTCACCTCGACCATGGCAGCGGCCTGTGCGCGGGCCTGCATGACATAATCACAGGCGAAACTTGGTGCGACCTCTTCCTTGGGTAACGTGTTGGTCCGCTGGGCCTCTTCTGCCACAGCAAGCGTCACAGGGGCTGCTGGCAGAGCCACAGGCTCTGGCGCGGTCATCGGGGGCACCGCCTCCGCCGAGGTCAGCTCGATCTGTGTGATCTCGACTGGCACCTCAACAGTCTGGGCGGGGACCAGTTCGGCGCTCTGCGCGGGGCTCTGTGCCCCTGCCTGCATGAAATAGCCTATACCCAATGCACAGGCGAGCGTGCCGCCTGCGGTGATGTAACGTCTGGCCTTGGACATACCACTCTCCCTGACACATCAATTGTCTCGGGGAAGCTACATTTCAAAAATGGCCCCCATATGGCGGGGAATGGGTGTCAATCGGGCAGTCGGCGCTAGGCCAGCCGCCCGTGGCAATGCTTGAACTTCTTGCCAGATCCACAAGGACACGGATCGTTGCGGCCCGGATTGCCCCATGTTGCGGGATCATTCTCATCAAAGCCGGGGGACGCGTTCTCATTGACTTCAGCCGGTTCGCCGGTGTCCGCCGCCGCCATCATCGCTGCACGCTGTGCCGCCATTTCTTGCATGAGCTGCTGTTGTTCGGCCTCGCTCATGGGACGGATCTGCGCCAGTTTCTGCGTGACATCCATACGCAGGCTGTCGAGCATGTTCTCGAAGAGCTGGAACGCCTCGTTCTTGTATTCGTTCAGCGGGTCGCGCTGTGCATAGCCACGAAAGCCCACGACGCTGCGCAGATGCTCGAGCGTCAGCAGATGTTCGCGCCATTTGCCGTCAATCGTCTGCAACAGAACCTGCTTCTCGATCATCCGCATCGTGTCGGGACCGAATTGCGCCGCCTTGGCCGCCATCATCTCGTCGGCGGCCTTGTCCAGCCGGGCGACGATATCTTCGTCGTCCACGCCTTCTTCTGCGGCCCAGTCGATCACTGGCAGGTCCATATTTAGTTTTTCGATCACGGCCGCATAGAGCCCTTGGGTATCCCATTGATCGGCATAAGTCTTGGGCGGCATGTATTGATCGACGAGATCGTCGATCACTTCGCCGCGCATGTCCTTGACGATCTCGCTGAGATCCTCGGCGCGCATGATGTCGAGTCGCTGTTTGAAGATCACCTTGCGCTGCTCGTTCATAACGTCGTCGAATTTCAGCAATTGCTTGCGGATGTCAAAATTGCGCCCTTCGACCTTGGCCTGTGCGCGTTCCAGCGACTTGTTGACCCAAGGGTGAATGATCGCCTCGCCCTCTTTCATCCCGAGTGTCGCCAGCACCTTTTCCAGCCGCTCAGAGCCAAAGATGCGCATCAGATCGTCTTCAAGGCTGAGGAAGAAGGCCGATTTGCCCGGATCGCCCTGACGGCCAGAGCGGCCCCGTAGCTGATTGTCGATCCGGCGGCTTTCGTGCCGCTCGGTGGCAAGGACAAAGAGGCCACCCGCGGCTTTGACCGCCTCTTCGTCGGCGGCATGTTCGGATTCGATCCGCTTGCGGATGTCTTCCGGGTCAGCGTCGGGGGCGGCGGCGATGGCCTCCATGATCTTGAATTCGACGTTGCCACCCAGCTTGATGTCGGTGCCGCGTCCGGCCATGTTTGTGGCAATCGTGACCGCCCCCAGCTTGCCCGCATCGGCAACGATCTGGGCCTCTTTCTCGTGCTGGCGCGCATTGAGCACGTTGTGCGCGATCCCGGCATCGGTCAGCAACTTGCTGAGCATCTCGGATTTCTCGATGGACGTGGTACCCACCAGCGTCGGTTGGCCCTTTTCATTGGCGCTGCGAATGGCAGCGACGATAGCATCGAACTTCTCGCGGGCGGTGCGATAAACGGCGTCATCTTTGTCGATCCGTGCGATGGGCCGGTTGGTCGGAACTTCGACCACGCCCAGACCGTAGATTTCGCCAAATTCCTCAGCTTCGGTCAAGGCGGTACCTGTCATGCCCGACAGCCTGTCATATAGGCGGAAGTAATTCTGAAAGGTGACAGAGGCGAGGGTCACGTTCTCAGGTTGGATGGTGCAGCCTTCCTTGGCCTCGATTGCCTGATGCAGCCCGTCCGACAGGCGACGCCCGGCCATCATCCGGCCCGTGAACTCGTCGATCAGCACCACGTCGCCGCCGCGGACAATGTAATCCTTGTCCTTGGTAAACAGCTTGTGCGCGCGCAGACCCTGATTGACGTGATGCACGATGGTCGTGCTTTCGGGATCATAGAGCGATTGTCCTTCGGGCAGAATTCCCCGCGCAACGAGCAGGTTCTCGAGATACTCGTTCCCCTCTTCCGTGAAGGTAACGTTGCGGGTCTTTTCATCCAGCTTGTAGTGCTCATCCTGCAACTCCGGGATGAGCGCATTGATCGTTTGATACAGTTCGCTGCGGTCCTGGCTTGGACCTGAAATAATCAAGGGCGTGCGCGCCTCGTCGATCAGGATACTGTCCACCTCGTCGACCACGGCAAAGTTATGCCCGCGCTGGTTCATATCCTCGAGTGAAGATTTCATGTTGTCGCGCAGGTAGTCAAAGCCGAGTTCGTTATTGGTGGCATAGGTCACGTCGGCGGCATAAGCCGCCTTTTTCTCGGACTCGGGTTGTTGGGGATAGACCACGCCTGTGGTCATGCCAAGCGCGCCAAACACCTTGCCCATCCATTCGGCATCACGCTTGGCGAGGTAGTCGTTGACGGTGACGATATGAACGCCTTTGCCCGAGAGGGCATTGAGGTAGGCGGGGAAGGTTGCGACCAGCGTCTTGCCTTCGCCGGTCTTCATCTCGGCAATATTGCCCTGATGCAGGAAAATTCCACCTATGAGCTGCACGTCAAAGGCTCGGAGGCCCAAGGCCCGACGGGCCCCCTCACGGCAATTGGCAAAAGCTTCGGGCAGGAGGGTATCGAGACTCTCGCCTCCGGCGATCCGAGCTCTGAACTCATTGGTCTTGTCTATCAGCGCTTGATCGCTCAGGCCTTGATATTCGGGTTCCAGCGCGTTGATCTTTGCGATCAGCGGGCGTGTCGCCTTGATCTTGCGGTCATTCGGGGTGCCGAAGATCTTTTTGGCGACCGTTCCAATACCCAACATGTTCTATCCGTTCCGGTGTTTTGACTATCCGTGACAGGCAACCGCTTGCCCCTCTTGCCGCACCACCCTAAAACGGGCGCAAGACGGCGGTTCTGCCTTGGTCTCAAGGCGATGTAAGGGCCAGCCGGTTGAGTGTCAACGCTGCGCACCCGCGCACCCCCGCTCTGCGGGCTCCACCAAAGGATGATTTCATGTTTCGCCCCCTGCTTTCGACCGCAGCCTTCGTGACCGGGCTTGCCCTTGGCACGCAAGCCTTCGCGCAGGACACCCCGAGTGCAGATACGGTGATGGCCACCGTAGGCGGCACCGACATCACTCTTGGGCATATGCTGGCGGTGCGCGCAGCATTGCCCACGCAATATGATCAGGTGCCCCCCGAGGTGCTCTTCAAGGGCGTTCTCGATCAACTGATCCAACAGGAATTGCTGAGCCAGGCGCATGAGGGCGAGATGTCGCGCGCCGCCGCGCTGCAACTCGAGAACGAGCGTCGCGCCGTTCTGGCCGCTGACGTGGCCGAGGACGTGGTCAACGCCGACATGACAGAAGAGCGTCTGCAGGCGGCCTATGAGGCACAATATGCCGGAGCCGAGGAGGAAACCGAATACAAGGCAGCTCATATTCTGGTCGAGACCGAGGAAGCGGCGCAAGAGTTGGTTTCCGAGTTGGAAGGTGGGGCGAATTTTGCTGAGCTTGCAAAAGAGCATTCCATCGGCCCCTCTGGCCCGTCGGGCGGCGATCTGGGATGGTTTGGGGACGGTGTGATGGTGCCCGAGTTTTTTGCTGCTGTTGCAGCGCTTGAGGTGGGCGCCGTTTCGGCCCCGGTGCAAACGCAGTTTGGCTGGCATGTGATCAAGCTCAACGAGACCCGCGTCAAGGAGCGTCCCACCCTTGATGCCGTGCGCGATGAGTTGACCAACACCCTGCGCCAAGAGGCCTTTGACGCCTATATCGCCGCGCGCGAGGCCGCTACCGACGTGACGCGCACCGATACGAGCGCGATGGACCCCGCTGTCATCAACCAAACCAACCTCTTGGAGAACTGAGCCATGGGTGCCAAGCCGCCGCTCTCCCCGCTTGCACCGGCGGGTTTCCCAGAACTGCCTGTGATCGGTGGCGTTAGCTTTGCCACGGCAGAGGCTGGTGTACGCTACAAGAACCGCACCGATTTGCTCTTGGTCAGCCTGGCGCCTGGAACTGCGATTGCCGGGGCCTTCACCCGCTCTGCCACGCGTTCCGCGGCGGTGCTGGATTGTCAGGACAAGATCGGCTGCGATTCGGCCTCTGGTGCCGCGATCGTGGTCAACTCGGGCAATGCCAATGCCTTTACCGGCCGACGCGGGGCCGACTCGGTGCAGGCCATCACCGAGGCGGCGGCCAAGACGCTGGACATCCCCGCGAGCCGCGTCTTTTCCTCTTCGACGGGCGTGATCGGCGAGCCGCTGCCGCATGAGCGTATCATCGACAAGCTCGATGATCTGGTCGCAGCCCTGTCGCCCCACGCGATAGAGACCGCAGCCCGCGCCATCATGACCACCGACACCTTTCCCAAAGGCGCCTCCGAGGTGGTGACGATCGACGGGCAGGCCGTGCATATCGCGGGGATCGCCAAAGGCTCTGGCATGATCGCGCCTGATATGGCGACCATGCTGGTCTACATCTTTACCGATGCCTCGATAGATCAAGAGATCCTTCAGGACATGGTCAGCGCGCTTAATCGCACGACCTTTAACTGCATCACCGTGGATAGCGACACCTCGACCTCTGACACGCTGCTCGTTGCGGCGACGGGTGCCTCTGGCATTCGCGTGACCGAAAACAGCATGGGGTTCATGGAGGGGCTACGCCGCGTCATGCTGGATCTGGCGCATCAGGTGGTACGCGATGGAGAGGGGGCGACGAAGTTCGTTGAAATCTCCGTCACCGGTGCCGCCTCGGACGCAGAGGCGCATGTTCACGCCAAGGCTATCGCCAACTCACCTCTGATCAAGACCGCCATTGCGGGCGAAGATCCCAACTGGGGCCGCGTTGTCATGGCGATCGGTAAATCCGGTGCGCGGGCGGACCGCGATCTTCTCGCGATCTGGTTTGGCGACATGCAGGTGGCCAAGGACGGTTTTGTCAGCCCAAGCTATGACGAGGCCACCGCCGCCGCCTACATGAAGCGCCAGGAGATTGTCATTCATGTCGATCTCGGTCTTGGCGGTGGCACCGCTCGCGTCTGGACCTGCGATCTGACGCATGGCTATATCGACATCAACGCGGATTACCGGTCGTGAAAACCGTTCTGGTTTCGGCGGTCGCCCTGATTGATGTGGACGGTCGTATTCTCTTGACCCAGAGGCCGGAGGGCAAATCCATGGCCGGTCTCTGGGAATTTCCCGGCGGCAAGGTCGAATCGGGCGAGACGCCAGAGGTGGCGCTGATTCGGGAATTACACGAGGAGCTGGGAATCAGTACCTGGGCCAGTTGCTTGGCCCCTCTTACTTTTGCTAGTCACTCCTACCCTGATTTCCATCTGCTGATGCCCCTCTTTGCCTGTCGCAAATGGGAGGGAATCGTACAGGGGCGCGAGGGGCAAGCGCTCAAATGGGTGCGCGCGGCTGACCTTCGATCATACCCGATGCCGCCAGCAGATATTCCGCTGATACCCATCTTGCGCGACTGGCTCTGACGCGCAAACTAGGGTTTCGGCCTCCTTAAATTCAACACTGTCAATCGTTTTGCGCCTGCGGCCCGGCGGGTTTTTGGTAGCTGCAAAAAAATTCGACACTATGCGAATAGCTAGTATCTTTTTCATCAAATATGGAAATACTCATACAACTTTGACAGGCTTGTTACATTCGGGGGGAATGACATGCTGCGAACTGTTCAGTTGGGATCTTGTGTTTCCATACAGGGAATATTCGTTCGGCTTCTCAGCAATGGCTTGATGCAGGTCAGGGTTGGCAGCCGGCTTTACTCTGGTCGCCCGGTGGAACAGCGCACCGCCTGATACCGTATCGTCTGCCTTAACGAACTTTGATATGAAAAAGGGGCCGCCCTCTGGGGCCGCCCCTTTGTTTTTTCCGGCCCTATTGATCAGGCCAGCGTGCGCACGACTTCTTCGCGCTCAAAAATCTCGATCACATCGTTGGGACGGATGTCATCATAATTCTCGAAGGCCATACCGCATTCCTGGCCGGACTGGACCTCGTTGACATCATCCTTGAACCGTTTGAGCGTCTTGAGCGTGCCCTCATGGACCACCACGTCATCGCGCAAGAGACGGACACCCGAAGATTTCCGTGCGACGCCCTCTGTCACCAGACAGCCCGCCACACGACCAATGCCGGTGACCTTGAACACTTCCTTGATCTTGGCATAGCCGATGAACTTCTCACGGATTTCATTACCCAAGAGACCGCTTGCCGCCGCTTTCACATCGTCGACCAGATCGTAGATCACCGAATAATACCGGATCTCGACGCCCTTTTGGTTGGCGGTATTGCGCGCGGGCGCATTGGCGCGGACGTTAAAGCCAAACACCGGCGCGCCTGATGCTTCGGCCAGACCGATGTCAGACTCGGTGATCGCGCCCACACCGGAATGAAGTACGCGCACGCGCACTTCTTCGTTGCCGATCTTTTCCATCGCCTGAACGATAGCCTCGGCAGAGCCCTGCACATCCGCCTTGACGACAATGGGCAGTTCCTTGACGTTCTCGTCTTCCTTGGCCTTGGCCAAAAGCTGTTCAAGAGTGGTGCCTGCACCAACGGCAGCACGCTTTTCCTTGGAGGCATTGGCGCGGTATTCGGCAATCTCGCGGGCCTGCGCTTCAGTTTCGACGACGTTCAGCACGTCACCGGCCTCGGGTGTGCCGTTGAGGCCCAGAACCTCGACCGGCACCGAGGGGCCGGCCTCTTTGATGCGCTCGCCGCGATCATTGATCAACGCACGAACGCGACCATACTGCTCGCCCACGACAAAGATGTCGCCCTGACGCAGCGTGCCCTTCTTGACGAGCACAGTCGCAACCGGGCCGCGACCCACGTCAAGCTGGGCCTCGATCACGGCACCTTCGGCGGCACGGTTCGGATTGGCCTTGAGTTCGAGAATCTCAGCCTGAAGCGCGATCGCCTCAAGCAACTCGTCCAGACCTTGCCCCGTGACGGCCGACACTTCAACATCCTGTACATCGCCGGACATCTGTTCGACGATCACCTCGTGTTGCAAGAGATCGGTGCGCACCTTTTGCGGGTTGGCCTCGTACTTGTCGATCTTGTTGATCGCCACAATCATCGGGACCTTGGCCGCCTTGGCGTGGTTGATTGCCTCGATGGTCTGCGGCATGACCGCGTCATCGGCGGCCACCACCAGCACAACGATATCCGTCACCTGTGCACCACGCGCACGCATGCTGGTAAAGGCCGCGTGACCCGGCGTGTCGAGGAAGGTCAGCAAGGCACCGCTGTCGGTCGTGACCTGATAGGCCCCGATGTGCTGCGTAATACCCCCGGCTTCGCCCGCCACAACCTTGGCATCGCGGATCGCATCCAAAAGAGAGGTCTTGCCGTGGTCGACATGGCCCATGATGGTGATGACTGGCGGGCGCTGCGTGAGGTCCTCGGGCCTGTCATCGACCTGATCAATCACATCTTCGACATCCGAGTCGCTTACGCGGACCACGCGGTGCCCGAACTCCTCGATGATGAGTTCGGCTGTATCGGCATCAATTGACTGGTTCTGCGTTACCATCATGCCATTTTGCATCAGCGCCTTGACCACATCGCCGACGCGTTCGGCCATACGGTTCGCCAATTCCGACACGACAATAGTCTCTGGCAGTTGCACATCACGCACGATCTTTTCGCGCTCTTGCAAACCACCCATTGCCTTTTGACGGGCACGCTCCTGCTTGCGCTTCATCGCAGCCATGGATTTCGGGCGACCGCCCTCGCCCCCAGCCAGAGCTTGATTCAGCGTGAGCTTGCCGCCGCGACGGGCATCTTCGCCCCCACGCGCCTTGCCCCGGCGGGTTTGCTGTTCGTCTTCTTCGCGCT
>SWCD01003415.1_pt1 | contig 13368 bp, 12 predicted proteins | sample 4693011 | NCBI WGS metagenome assembly SWCD01 (sample SAMN10267278, study PRJNA491770) | bioreactor metagenome | isolation source: DHS bioreactor inoculated with marine | place: Japan: Omine Ridge, Nankai Trough | reverse complement strand
CCCCCCCGTCTTATTCGACGTCGAAGCTAAGCGGTGCCACCGACTGGAACTTGCCGGTGTCGCGCAGCGCGGACAGAACATCCTCGCCAATCGCATCATCGACATACAGCAGCGCAATCGCCTGCCCGTCGTCCCGGCCAAGGGTGAAGTTGGCGATGTTGACGCCGTTTTCGCCCAAGGTCTGACCCAGCACACCGATGATGCCCGGCACGTCGTTGTTGGTGGTGTAAAGCATGTGGCGCCCGATCTCGGCGTCGACGTTGATGCCCTTGATCTGGATGAACCGGGGCTTGCCGTCCGAGAAGACCGTGCCCGCGATCGACCGCTCGCGCTTCGAGGTGCGGACCGTCAGCTTCATATAGGCGTCGAAGATGCCCGACTTGTTCTGAGTGGTCTTCGACACGGTAATCCCGCGCTCTTCCGCCACGACGGGGGCCGAGACCATGTTCACGTCGGGGTTCGACGCCTTCATGATGCCCGCCACGGCGGCGCAGTTCAGCGCGGACAGGTTCATCTCGGCCACGGCCCCGTCGTAAAGGATGTTGATCGCCTCGATCGGCTCGTCGGTCATCTGGCCGGCGAAGGCGCCCAGATGCTCGGCCAGCTTGATCCAAGGGCCCATGACGGCGGCTTCCTCGGCGGTGACCGAGGGCATGTTCAGCGCGTTGGTGACGGCCCCCGACAGCAGGTAGTCGGACATCTGTTCCGCGACCTGCAGCGCCACGTTTTCCTGCGCCTCGGTGGTGGCGGCGCCCAGATGCGGGGTGACGACCACGTTGGGCAGGTTAAAGAGCGGGCTGTCGGTGGCAGGCTCGGTCTGGAACACGTCGAAAGCAGCACCTGCAACGCGGCCCTCGGTCAGGGCCTCGGCCAAGGCGGCCTCGTCCACCAGACCGCCACGGGCACAGTTCACGATCCGCACGCCCGGCTTAAGCTTGGCGATGTTCTCGCGCGACAGGATGTTGCGGGTCTTGTCGGTCAGCGGCACATGCAGGGTGATGAAATCGGCGCGCGTCAGCAGATCGTCCAGCTCGACCTTTTCCACGCCCATCTTCTCGGCCCGCTCGTGGCTGAGGAAGGGGTCATAGGCCACCACCTTCATCTTCAGCCCCTGAGCGCGTTCGATCACGATCGAGCCGATGTTGCCCGCACCGATCACACCCAGCGTCTTCGAGGTCAGCTCGACCCCCATGAAGCGGCTCTTTTCCCACTTCCCGGCGTGGGTCGAGGCGCTGGCCTCGGGGATCTGACGCGCTACGGCGAACATCATCGCAACCGCATGCTCGGCCGTGGTGATCGAGTTGCCGAAGGGCGTGTTCATCACGATCACACCCTTGCGGCTGGCGGCGGGAATATCGACATTGTCGACCCCGATCCCGGCGCGGCCAATGACCTTGAGGTTGGTCGCGGCGGCCAGCACCTTGTCGCTGACCTTGGTGGCCGAGCGGATCGCCAGACCGTCATATTGGCCGATCACCTCAAGCAGGCGATCCTTGTCCTTGCCCAGAGCGGGTTCGAAATCGACTTCGATTCCACGGTCGCGAAAGATCTGAACGGCGGTTTCCGAAAGCTTGTCGGAGACGAGTACCTTGGGTGCCATCTGAGAGGCTCCTTGAATGAAAGAAGGGTCAGGCGGGCGCGAAGTGCGCCCTGCACGGGGGAAATGTGGGGGCGGACCATGATCCGCCCCGTCGCTGTGGGATCAGTCGCCCTGCGCGTCGATCTGGGCGTTGAAGGCCCAGTCGAGCCACGGCAGCATCGCTTCGATGTCCGAGGACTCAACCGTGCTGCCGCACCAGATCCGCAGACCGGCGGGGGCATCGCGATAGGCGCCCACGTCCAGCGCCACGCCCTCGGCCTCCAGCCGCTTGGCGACGGCTTTGGCGAAGGCCGCGCCGTCGGTGATCCGCGCATCGGTGAACTTCAGACAGACGCTGGTGGTCGAGCGCGTCGCCGGATCTTCGGCCAAATTCTCGATCCAGTCGTGCTTGGCGACGAAATCGGCCACGGCACCGGCATTGGCATCGGCCCGCGCGATCATCCCCTTCAGACCCCCGACCGAGCGTGCCCAGTCCAGCGCCATCAGATAATCCTCGACGCACAGCATCGACGGGGTGTTGATCGTCTCGCCCTTGAAAATACCCTCGATCAGCTTGCCGCCCTTGGTCATGCGGAAAATCTTGGGAAGGGGCCGGTCGGGCACGTAGCTTTCCAGTCGTTCGACCGCGCGGGGGCTGAGGATCAGCATGCCATGCGCCGCCTCGCCGCCCAGCACCTTCTGCCAAGAGAAGGTCGTCACATCCAGCTTGTCCCACGGCAGATCCATCGCGAAGGCCGCCGAGGTGGCGTCGCAGATGGTCAGCCCGTCGCGATCCGCCGGGATCGCCACGCCGTCGGGCATGCGCACCCCCGAGGTGGTGCCGTTCCATGTGAAAACCACGTCGCGGTCATAGTCCAGCGCCGCCATGTCCACGATTTGGCCATAAGGAGCCTCGTGCACGCGGGCGTCCAGCTTCAACTGCTTGACCGCGTCGGTGACCCAGCCCGCGCCGAAGCTTTCCCACGCGACCATCTCGACCGGGCGCTGGCCCAGCATCGACCACATGGCCATCTCGACCGCGCCAGTGTCCGAGGCGGGCACGATGCCGATGCGATAGTCTGCGGGGATGCCTAGGACCTCGCGGGTGTCCTCGATCGCCTTGCGCAGACGATCCTTGCCCACGGCGGCACGATGCGACCGACCCAAGGGGGCGTCGCGCAACTTGTCCACGGTCCATGCGGGGGGTTTGGCACAGGGGCCAGACGAAAAACGCGGATTGTCCGGCCGCGCGGCCGGTTTGGTGCTATCCAACATTGGATATCCTTCCAGATATTCGCCCTTCGTTGGGGAAGGGTGTCCCACTGACCGAGGTAGCGACATCGCAGCCCTTTCGCAACTGCGAAATCGTCGCTATGACGCGGCAACGGGCTCTTTCGCCATCACGATGCCGCGCGTCATGGACTGTGGCGGCTGGCACCACGGCCCCCCTGTGCGCCCCTGTTGCGAAAGGTTTCCGGCCATGTTCACCGTCTCGCTTCTGACCGATCCCGCAGGCCCGCCGCTGGACCGGGATCTGGCCACCGCCCTGCGCAACGCATGGGGCGGAACCGCGATCCGCTGGCTGCACCCTCGCTGCGCCGCCGAGTTCGATCTGCCCGCCGAGCCCGCCGATTTCGCGCAGCATTGGACCCAGTTACAGGCCCTGAACACCGACCTTGCCATCCAGCCCGGCGCCAACCGCGCCAAGCGCCTGCTGATCGCGGACATGGACAGCACGATGATCCAGCAAGAGTGCATCGACGAGTTGGCCGACATGGCCGGTGTTGGGGCCCATGTGGCCGACATCACCGCCCGCGCCATGAACGGCGAGCTGGATTTCGAGGCCGCGCTGCGCGAGCGTGTGGGCCTGCTGAAGGGCCTTGATCGGTCGGTGATCGCCGAGGTCCTGCGCGACCGGATCACCCTGATGCCCGGAGGCGCCACGCTGATCGCCACGATGGCCGCGCAGGGGCATCACACGCTGCTGGTCTCGGGCGGGTTCACCGATTTCGCCGCCGACATTGCCCGCCAGCTTGGGTTCTCCGAGCATCGGGCCAACGTGCTGCTGACGACGGACGAAACCCTCTCGGGCCTTGTGCAAGAGCCTATTCTGGGGCGCGAGGCCAAGGTCTCCGCCCTGCAGGAGACCGCCGCGAAGCTGGGTCTGACGCCCGAGGATGCCATCGCCGTGGGCGACGGGGCCAACGATCTGGGGATGCTGCAACTGGCCGGCACCGGCGTCGCGCTGCACGCCAAGCCTGCCGTCGCGGCCCAGGCCAAAATCCGCATCAACCACGGCGATCTGTCGGCGCTGCTGTATCTGCAAGGCTACGCCAGCGACAGCCATGTGACGCCGGAAAAACCGGCTCTTTGACAGGCCCCCACGAAAGGAACGTGCATGCAAACCTACGCCATCGGTGACATCCACGGCCAATACGAGGCCCTGCGTGCGGCCCACGACCGGATCGAGGCTGACCGCCAGCGCCACGGCGACGCCGAAGCGCCGGTGATCCACATGGGCGATCTGACCGACCGGGGGCCCGACAGCCGGGGCGTGCTGGACCATCTGATCGGCGGCATCGCGACGGGGCAGCCGTGGCAGGTGGTGCAGGGCAATCACGACCGCATGTTCGCGGGCTTCATGGCCGATGCCGACTACCATGATGCGGGTCTTCGCAAGGAACGTTGGTGGACGCACCCGCGCGTGGGCGGCGACGCGACGCTGGCCTCTTACGGCGTCATGGACACAGCCGAGAGGGACCGCCACCAGATCCACGCTGAGGCCGTTCAGGCCGTCGACCCCGCCCATCCCGAGTTTCTGCGCACGCGCCCAACCCTTCTGTCGCGCGGCGGCCTGCTGTTCGTCCATGCCGGCATCCGGCCCGACGTGCCGCTGGACCGGCAGACCGAGGATGATCTGCTGTGGATACGCGACGATTTCCACGCCGACCCGCGCGACCACGGGGCGCTGATCGTCCACGGTCACACGCCGGTGGATCAGCCGACCCACTATGGCAACCGCGTGAACATCGACACTGGGGCGGGCCACGGCCACCCGCTGACCGCCGTGGTGATCGAAGGCACAACCGTCTTCGTGCTGACGGACGAGGGCCGGAAAGAACTGCGGCCCGCCGGGTAAGGGCAGGCCGCCAAGTCGTCAAAAGCCCTTTGAAAGAGCCTGTTTTCGCGGTCAGATACGCTCGATCGCAAGGGCGATGCCCTGCCCGCCGCCGATGCACATGGTGATCAGGGCGCGGCGCCCGCCGGTCCGCTCCAACTCGTACAGCGCCTTGACGGTGATGATCGCGCCGGTGGCGCCGACCGGGTGGCCCAGGGCGATGGCGCCGCCGTTCGGGTTCACCTTGTCGGGATCAAACCCCAGCTTGCCCGAAACCGCCAGAGCCTGCGCGGCAAACGCCTCGTTCGATTCGATGACGTCGAAGTCGGCGGGCGTCAGCCCTGTCCGCTCCAACAGCTTCTCCACCGCCGGGATCGGGCCGATGCCCATGACCTCGGGGCGCACACCGGCATGGGCATAGCCTAGCACGCGGGCGCGGGGGGTCAGACCGGCGGCCTCGGCAGCCTCGGCGCGGGCCAGCACGATGGCCGCCGCGCCGTCGTTGATCCCCGAGGCGTTGCCCGCCGTCACCGTCCCGTCCTTCTGGAACACCGCCCGCAGCTTGCCCAGCGCGGCGGCGTCGGTGGCCTTGGGATGCTCGTCGGTGGCGAACTCCACCGTTTCGCGGCCCCGGCGCACCTCGACCGGGACGATCTGGTCGACAAAGCGCCCCTCAAGAATCGCCTTGGCGGCGCGGGCCTGACTTTCCAGCGCAAAGCCGTCCTGATCCTCGCGGCTGATGCCGTGTTCGGCGGCGACATTCTCGGCGGTGACGCCCATGTGCCCGGTGCCGAACGGACAGTTGAGCGCGCCCAGCATCATGTCCTGACTGCCCATATCGCCCATCTTCTGACCCCAACGGGCATTGGGCAGGATATAGGGCGAGCGGGACATGTTCTCGGCCCCGCCGGCCAGACCGAAATCGGCGTCGCCCAGCATCAGCGACTGCACCACGGACACGATCGCCTGCACGCCGGACCCGCACAGCCGGTTCACGTTCATCGCCGGCACGCTGTCGGGAATGCCCGCGTCCATCGCCGCCACGCGCGACAGATACATGTCGCGCGGCTCGGTGTTGATGACATGGCCGAAAGCGACGTGGCCAATACGGTCGGGCGCCAGCCCGGCACGGGTCAACGCCGCAGCGGCGACCGTGCTGGCCAGATCGATGGGGGGCGTGCCCGCAAGGGCGCCGCCGAAGGTGCCGATGGCGGTGCGGGCACCGCCGAGGATCACGATATCGCTCATCTGAAGTCTCTCCGATCTGCCGACGCCGTGGGGCGTGCTTGTCCGCCCCTTTCTAATCCGCTGCAGAGATCGGCAAAAGCCCGATGACGGGGTTCCGTTGCGGAGACACGGAACCCCGCCTGTATCAGAGCCTATTTCGCGGGAAACACCACCTGCTCGGCCGCGCCCGGCTGGTAAAGAGGTACGGTCGAAAGTGAGGTCTTGGCCGAGCCGTTCGTCAGTTCGCGCGCATGGACCAGATAGATCAGCGTCTGATTCTCCTGATCGAAGATCCGCTTGATCCGCAGGGATTTCAGGATGATCGAGCGGCGCTCGCGGAAGACCTCTTCACCGTCCTCGCTCAGGTCGATGTCGCCCACCTTGATCGGCCCGGTCTGGCGGCAAGCGATCGAGGCATTGGACGGATCCTCGAACCAGTTTCCCTTGCTGAGCCGGTCGATCAGGCTGCGGTCGAAAAAGGCGATATGACAGGTCACGCCTTCGACCTTGGGGTCCTGAATCGCCTCGATCAGGATGTCGTTGCCGACCCAGTCGACCCCCACCTCACCGACCTGTTCGGCGCGAAGGGGAAGGGCGGCAAGCAGGATCGCCGCCAGAGTTGAAGCGATGGAGCCGAGAAGACGCATGGGAAATCCTTGAGGCTGGAACGCCCTGAAACAGGGCCTTATAGAGGAGAAGACGGGCGAACGGCGGACAGCGCCCAGCCCCCAGCCCGCGACAACACGAACGGCGGGCAAGACACCGCTTTGGCGGGTAACGCCCGGCCTGGCTTACGGGTTCCCGCCCATCTCAGTCGCGCCCCGGAACTGCGTTGACAGTTCCCGCCGCCGGGGACAGGGTCGCCACAACCCGATCGAGGAGACCGTCATGAAAGCTCTGGTCAAGCAGGAACCCGGCCCCGGCCTGTCGCTGATGGACGTGCCCACCCCCGCCCCCGGCCCGGACGAGGTGTTGATCCGCGTCCACAAAACCGGCGTCTGCGGCACCGACATGCACATCTGGAACTGGGATGACTGGGCCGCCCGCACCGTGCCGACGCCGCTTGTGACCGGCCACGAGTTCGCCGGCGAGATCGTCGAGTTGGGCGCCAATGTCACCGACCTGAAGGTCGGCCAGCGGTGCTCGGGCGAGGGGCATCTGATCGGCCACAGCTCGCGTCAGTCGCGGTCCGGGCGGTTCCATCTGGATCCTGAAACCCGGGGCGTCGGCGTCAACGCCCCCGGTGCCTTCGCCGAATTCATGGTGCTTCCGGCCTTCAACGTGATTCCCCTGCCCGATGCCATCGACGACGAGATCGGCGCGATTCTGGACCCGCTGGGCAACGCCGTGCACACCGCCCTGTCCTTCGATCTGGTGGGCGAGGACGTGCTGATCACCGGCGCCGGTCCCATCGGCATCATGGCCGCCGCCGTCGCCCGGCACGTGGGCGCGCGCAACGTTGTGATCACAGACCTGAACGAGGATCGGCTGACCCTTGCCAGCAGCGTGGCCGACGTCGTCACCGTCAACCCCGCGCTCGAGGATCTGGCCGACGTGGCCCACCGGCTGAAGCTGGCGCAAGGCTTCGACGTGGGGCTCGAGATGTCGGGCAGTCAGGCCGCGATGGACCAGATGGTCGAGTCGCTGGTGATGGGCGGGCGCATCGCATTGCTGGGCATTCCGCCCGGGAAATCCCCGGTGGATTGGTCGCGCATCGTGTTCAAGGCGCTGACCATCAAGGGCGTCTATGGCCGCGAGATCTTCGAGACGTGGTACAAGATGATCGCCATGCTGGAAAACGGGCTGGACGTGCGCAAGGTCATCACCGACCGCTTTGCCGCCGATCAATTCGAAACCGCGTTCGAGGTGATGGGCGGCGGCGCATCCGGCAAGGTGGTGCTGGACTGGGGCTGAGTGCGGTCGGGTTCGGCCACGCCCTCGCTGTCCAGCGGGCGCAATTCCTGTGCCACGGTTTCGCGCAGCCATAGCATCGCGGGCGTTCGTTCGGACCGCCGATGCCAGACCATCGACAGGATCGCCGGCGCCACCGAAACCGGCGCGCGGTAGACCTGTAGCGGCAGGAAGCTGGCGGTTCTGTATGCCAGCGGGGTCGGCACCAGCGCCACCAGATCGCTTTGCGCGACCGCGCGGCAAACGCCGGAAAAGAAGGGCATCGTCATCACCACCCGGCGGGCCCGTCCGACGGCCTCCAGCGCGGTGTCGGTATGGGCGGAAAACCGACCCTCGGGCGAGGTCAGGACGTGGTTCAGATCGCAGAACAGATCAAGCGGCACGACCGCGCCGGGCGACACGCCGGCCTGTCGCAGACGCGGGTGACCCTTGCGGGCGATGACGGCGAAGCCGGCGCCAAAGACCGTTTGCTTGCCGACCCAGTCCGGCAGGGGATCCGGCAGGCTTTCACAGGGCAAAAGAGCCAGATCGATGCTGTGGGTCTCCAACCGCTCGACCTTGCCGTCGGGCATCAGATCGACCAGTTGCACCCGCAGACCCGGAGCCTCGTCTGACAGCCGTCGGGCCAGCGCGGGCATCAGCATCTCGGCAAAGAAATCGATGCCCGAGATCCGGAAATCGCGCCTTTCGCTGCGGGGGTCGAACTGGATTGGGGGGTCCAGCACCTGCTCTAGCTCCGTGAGAATCCGGTGCAGCGGATCGGTCAGCGATCGGGCGTAGTCGGTGGGCACCAGACCCTGCCCCCGGCGCAGGAACAGCGGATCGTTCAGGGCATGGCGCAGGCGCGACAGCGCCGCCGATACCGCCGGCTGCGACAGACCGATCCGCCGGGCCGCGCCCACGGTCGAGCCTTCGCGCAAAAGCGCATCGAGAACACGCAGCAGGTTGAAATCGAACGAAGCCAAATTCATCGGACACATCCCTTGGACGGATACTATCCCGAATCCGGATTCGCGCAAATGTCTGGCCGGCGCCCGTTGTGTTAGCGTTCAGTCCGCTCTCAGTCTGCGCTGTCGCGCACGAACACGGGGCGGTCGGGGGCCGATTGGGCGGGGTCGAAAGCATAGCCGCCGCTGTCGAAGTCCAGCAGCCCCTCGGCCGTGGTGACGCGGTGGTCGATCACAAAGCGGGCCATCGCGCCGCGAGCCTTCTTGGCGAAAAAGCTGACGATCTTTTCCTTGCCGTCCCGCCGTTCCAGAAACACCGGAGAGATGACGCGCATGCGCAACGTCTTCGTATCGACAGCACCGAAATATTCGTTCGAGGCACAGTTCACCAGAAGATCCGAGCCCAGCGCCTCGGCCTGTTGATTCAGGCTCTTTGACAGGTCTTTTCGCCAGAAATCATACAGCGAGTCCCCCCGGCGGGTGTGCAAGGCACTGCCCATTTCCAGCCGGTAGGGCTGGATCGCGTCCAAGGGGCGCAACAGACCGTAAAGCCCCGACAGAATGCGCAGATGGTCCTGCGCCCATGCCAGCGCCTCGGCGTCCAGACTGGGGGCGTCTAGGCCGGTGTAGGTATCGCCCGCAAAAGCCAGCGCGGCGGGGCGCGTGGCCTTGGGGTCGGGGCTGTCCTGATAGGCGCGGAAGCGGTCGCGGTTCAGGCGGGCCAGATCCTGACTGATGTCCATCAACTCGCGCAACTCTGCCAAGCCAAGCTGACGGGCGTGGCCGGCCAGCCGCGCGGCCTCTTTCGCAAAATCGGGTGTTGTCATCTCGAGGTCGGCGCCCCGGTCCCAGTCCAGCCGCTTGGCCGGCGATATCACGACCAGCATCGGGCCCCCTTCGCGTCATCCTGTGTCAGATCGTCAATCTAGCAGCAGCGGCGGTGGGGTCCAGTGCCCGGATGGGGTTGATCCGGCTTGCACGGGCCGTCATTCAGCCTGAAGCACCGTCAGAAAAGCCTGCCCGAACCGTTCGGCGCGGCGGTCGCCAAGGATGCGTTCCAATGCGGCGGCATCGCGGGGGCGCTGTTCGGCGACACGGGCCAGTTGCGCGGCAGAGCAGCTCATGGGTTTGCCGGTGCCATCCGCGCCCCGGGTCAGATCGGCCTGCGCTTCCAGCAGCCTGTCATAGACATCCCCCGAGGCATCCCCGGCCATTCGCCTGCGCACGGGGTGCTGCGCCTCGGGGGCGTCGCCGCGGATGATGGTCAGGAAATCGTCGCCGTAGCGTTCCAGTTTCTTGGCGCCGACACCGGTGATTCCGGTCATGGAATCCCTGTCTAGGGGCCGTTTTTCGGCCATTTCGATCAGGGTGCGGTCGTTGAAGATCACATAGGCCGGAACGCCCGCGCGTTCCGCCAGCGCCCGGCGCTTGGCCTTGAGGGCCGACAGCAGCGGCGCATCCTCGTCGCTGACCAGCGCCTTGACGGCGGGGCGGCTGCGGCTGGCCGCCGTCAGGCTTTCGCGGCGCAGCTCGATCCCTGCCTCGCCCTTCAGGATCGGGCGGGCGGCGTGGGTCATGCGCAAGGCGCCGTGACGCTCGGCGTCCGGGCGCATCAGATCGCGACCCATCATCTGCCGGAAAATCGCCTGCCATTGGCGGCGGTCGAATTCGCGGCCCACACCGAAGGTCGGCAGGGCGTCGTGGCCGCGTTGGCGCACCTTTTCGGTGGCGTTGCCGGTCAGGACGTCGATCAGATGGCCGGCCCCGAAATACTCGCCCGTCCGCAGAGCGGCCGAGAGGCCCTTGCGGACAGCCTCGGTGCCGTCGAACACCTTTGGCGGGGTGGCGCAGAGATCGCAATTGCCGCAGGGTTCGGCGGCCTCGCCAAAATAGCCCAGCAGAACGGTGCGGCGACAGCGCAGAGCCTCGGCCAGACCCAGCAGCGCGTTCAGACGACCGTGATCGGCGGCCTTGCGTTCGGGCGGGGCGATCCCTTCGTCGATCTGGCTGCGGCGCAGACGGATGTCATCGGGGCCGAACAGCGTCAGCGTTTCGGCAGGCGCCCCGTCGCGCCCGGCGCGGCCGATTTCCTGATAATAAGCCTCGATCGACTTGGGCAGATCGGCGTGGGCAACCCAGCGGATGTCGGGCTTGTCGATGCCCATGCCAAAAGCGACCGTGGCGACGACGATCAGCCCGTCTTCCTGCTGAAACCGGCGTTCCACGTCGCGCCGGGCGTCCGGGTCCATGCCGCCGTGGTAGAAACAGGCGCTGTGACCGGCGTCGGCCAGCGCCTTCGACAGGGTCTCGGTCTTGGCACGGGTGCCGCAATAGACGATGCCCGACTGGCCCTTGCGGGCACCGGCAAAGTCCATGATCTGTCGGCGCGGCCCGTCCTTGGCCTGAAACGCCAGATGGATGTTGGGGCGGTCAAAGCCGCGCAGGAAGGTCTCGGGCGACTCGCCGTCGAACAGACGGGTGACAATCTCGGCCCGGGTTTCGGCGTCGGCGGTGGCGGTGAAGGCGGCCAGTGGCACGCCCAAGGCGCGACGCAGCTCGCCGATGCGCAGGTAGTCGGGGCGGAAATCATGGCCCCACTGGCTGACGCAATGGGCCTCATCAACGGCGATCAGGCCGCAGCCGATCCGCTGCAACAGCGCCTGCGTCCCGCCCGAGGCCAGCCGTTCGGGCGCCATGTAAAGCAGCTTCAGCCGACCCTCATCCAGCGCGCGGAAGACCGCGTCGCTTTCCTCCTCGGTGTTGCCCGAGGTCAATGCGCCGGCCTCGACCCCCGCTTCGCGCAGGGCGCGGACCTGATCGCGCATCAGGGCGATCAGCGGCGAGATCACGACCGTCACGCCGCCCCGGCACAGCGCGGGAAGCTGGAAACATAAGGATTTGCCGCCACCCGTCGGCATGATCGCCAGCGTGTTGCGGCCCGCCGTGACGGCATCGACAACCTCTTCCTGCCCGGGGCGGAAGGCGTCGAAACCGAAGACCGAGGATAGAATCGCCCCAGCGTCGGGCGGGGGGAGTGTTCCGTCCATGACCTGCCGTATTCTGTTATGCTGCTCTGAGCATCAGGATTTCATACTAAGGAATCCTGAACAAGTGGCGGGCAAGAAAATCGCCGGTCCCCGCCTCAGGCGAAGGCATACATATTGTTCTGGATGGTGTTGCGCAGGATGATCACCACGATCAGCGCCACCAGCGGCGCCAGATCCAGACCGCCCATGCTGGGCAGGATGCGGCGGATCGGGCCGTAAACAGGCTCTAACAAGCGATTCAGCCCATACCAGATCTGCGCGACCATCGGCTGACCAAGGTTCAGCACCTGAAACGAGATCAGCCAACTCATGATCAGATGGGCGATCATGAAGAACCAGACGACGCTGAGCACGAGATCAAGGGCTTGCAGAAGCGAGAGCATGGGGCGGGGTTCCTTCTTGCGTTCGCCCGCAGAGGTAAGGGCGCGCGCCGGGCTTGGCAAGCTGGCAGCTGAAAATGCCGCCGCCTCCGGCCCCTTTGCAGCCACGTCGGGGTTGACGCCCGGACAGGATCGGCGCAGCCCATGCGGGACCGAAACAAGGGACGCCCCGACCGATGTATCCGTTTCTGAGAATGCTGGGCGCCCGCCGGGCCGCCCGCTCCCAACCCCCGATCCGGCCCGGCGAGGTGCATGTTTCGCACCACATTTGCTGGCCGGTCGATCTGGACCCGTGGGTCGAGCTGAACAACGGGCGGACGCTGACCCTGTTCGATCTGGGACGGCTGGGGATGATGGAGCGGACCGGTTTCGTCGAGACGGTTCGCAAGATGGGCTGGGGGATGACCATCGCCGGATCCTCGGTCAGGTATCGGCGCAGGGTGCGGGCCTTCGACCGGATGGAGATGCGCAGCCGTCTGACCGGCAACGACGCGCGGTTTTTCTATATGGAGCAGTCGATCTGGGTGCGCGGCGAATGCTGCTCGCACGCGCTGCTGCGGGTGGCGATGACCGACGGCCATATCGTCCCGCCCGCCCGCGCCGCCGAGGTTCTGCCGGGACTGACCGACCTGCCCCCCCTGCCCGACTGGATCCGCGCTTGGGCCGAGGCCGATGCACAGCGCCCTTGGCCGCCGATGCAGGACAGCGGCCTGTCCTGACGACAAAACCCTTGCGAAGGGCCGCTTTTTGGCGCGTCAGGCCCGTCTTTCAGACGCGGGTCCCGCTTCCACCGGTCCAGTTGCACCTTGTGTGGTCGCGGCTATGCCTGTCTTACTGCCTCCGACACGCAGGGGGGCCGGCAAGGCAATGGCGAATTGAACGGAACATTACGCAAGCGCATCTTTGGCTGGATGATGTTCGACTGGGCCAGCCAGCCCTACAACACCCTGTTGCTGACCTTTATCTTCGCACCCTACTTCGCCTCGGGCGTGGTGGGCGATCCGGTGCGGGCGCAGTCGTTGTGGGGGCTGGGCATCGGCCTCACGGGGATGATTATCGCCGTGCTGGCCCCGATCCTTGGCGCGCTTGCCGACAGCACCGGGCGGCGGATGCCGTGGATCTGGCTGTTCTCGGCGCTGTATGTGGTGGGCGCGGGGGG
>SWCD01003418.1_pt1 | contig 13371 bp, 8 predicted proteins | sample 4693011 | NCBI WGS metagenome assembly SWCD01 (sample SAMN10267278, study PRJNA491770) | bioreactor metagenome | isolation source: DHS bioreactor inoculated with marine | place: Japan: Omine Ridge, Nankai Trough | reverse complement strand
GGGGGGGCGCCGGTGGCGCCGGTGCGGGCAAGACGAGTCAGGAAGAGATCGATCAGCCGGATCAGCAGGCCCAGCTTTTCCTCGGCGCCCCGGGCGGCGGCCCGTTCGGCCAGTGCCAAAGCGCGGGGGCGGTTCAGGCGCGGCAGGCTGTCCATCAGCGCCACCAGATCGCCATAGGTCTTGAGCCCGTCCAGACTGATCATCCCGATCGCGTCGCCGACCGAGCCACCGGCAAGCTGAGCCAAACCTTGCGAGACCTCGTCGGCGCTGGCGCCCTTCGGCCCGGTCAGCGCAACCCCGGCCTGTTCCATCGCCTGCGCCAGCACCGGCGGAGGCAGCGCGGCGCAACGCAGCACCCGGCAGCGGCTGCGGATCGTCGGCAACAGCCGCGAGGGTTGGTGGCTGATCAGCAGCAGCACGGCGTTCGCGGGCGGCTCTTCCAGCAGTTTCAGCAGGGCGTTGGCGGCGGCGGTGTTCATCTCGTCGGCGCTGTCCACGATCACCACGCGGCGGCCCCCGTCGGTCGAGGACAGGGCGAAGAACTCTTTGAGTTTGCGCACCTCGTCCACGACGATCTCGGCCCGCAAGCGGCCCGTCTTATCGTTCACTCCGCGTTTGAGGTGAAACAGCCCCGGCTCGCTTCGCGCCAGAATCCGGTGCGCGACCGGATGCTCGGCCCCGATATCCAGACTGGTGGGGGCGGGGGGCGCACCGAACAATCCGGCATCCGCCACCGGCGGGTTCGCCAGCAGGAACCGCGCGATCCGCCATGCCAGCGTGGCCTTGCCAACCCCGCGCGGGCCGGTGATCAGCCAGCCGTGATGCAGCCGCCCGGTGGTGAAGGCTTCCAGAAAAGCGGCCTCGGCGGCCTCTTGGCCCAGCAGGGAAGTGGTTTCGCGCGGGTGGGGGGCATCGGGCAGGCGGTCGGGTTCGGGAATGTCGCTCATGTCCGGGCCTCGACCGCTTGCCAGACGCGGGTGGCGACGGTGTCTTCGTCGGCCATGCCGTCGATCACCACGCAGCGGGTGGGCTGGCTTTCGGCAAGGGCCAGAAATCCCTGCCGCAGATGGCGCTGGAAATCGGCGCCGAAGTCTTCGAACCGATCCTCGCCGCTGTCGCGGGCCAGACCGCGCGACAGGGCCTGATCGGGGTCCATGTCGATGATCAGGGTCAGGTCAGGCTCTAACCCGATCATCCGTTGGTGCAGATCGTCGACCACGCCGCGCAGGTCGGCGCGGGCGACGCCCTGATAGACACGGGTGGAATCGGCGAAGCGGTCACAGATCACGGTTTGGCCCGCGTCCAGTGCGGGCTGGATCAGCTTTTCGACGTGGTCGCGGCGGGCGGCGGTGAACAGCAGGATCTCGGTCTCGGGGGACCAGCGGTCGGGGGGGCCTTCGACCAGCAGGCGCCGGATCTCTTCGGCGCCGGTCGAGCCGCCGGGTTCGCGGGTGAGGGTGACGGCGCGGCCGTCCTGTTGCAGGCGCTGCGCCAATGCGCGGGCCTGTGTGGACTTGCCGCTGCCGTCGATCCCCTCGAAGCTGATGAAGCGGCCCGGCGCCCCCCGATCCCCTGCCATCAGTTGAAGACCGGAGCCTCTCCGGCCACTTTGCGGAACAGGACCTGAGCCGCGGTCTTCAGACGAATGCCGAAACCACCTGTGGCCACGTCGTTCTGCGCCAAAAGCGGGATCCGCCGTTCGCCCTGATCGGGGATGGCGACGACCAACTCGCCCAGTTTCTGACCCTTCTTGATCGGGGCCTGCACCGGCCCGTCGTATTCCACGGTGGCCTCGACCGTGTCGCCGGCGGCGGCGGGCATCAGCACGGTCAGCGGCTTGTCGGTGACAAGCCCGACGCTGGACTTCGCACCCATCCACAGATCGGCAGAGGCTAGCTGCGTGTCGGCATCCACCAGCGTTTTCTCGACGAACTGGCGGAAGGCCCAGTTGACGATACGCTCGGATTCCTCGGCCCGTTCCTTTTCCGAGGTCAGCCCGCTGATGACAAAGACGATGCGCCGGGTGCCTTGAGTGGCCGAGCCGACAAGCCCGTAACCGGCCTCGTTGGTGTGGCCGGTTTTCAGACCGTCGGCGCCGATGCCAAGGCTCAGCAGCGGGTTGCGGTTGAACCGGTTCTGGGGCGCACGGCCATCGAACTCGAATTCCTTCTGGCTGAAATAGCCGTAGTATTCGGGAAACTCAGAGAGCAGTTGCCGGGCCAGAAGGCCCAGATCCTTCATGCTCATGCGATGCTCGGGGTTGGGCCAGCCGCTGGCATTGGCAAAGTTCGAGCCGGTCATGCCCAGAACCTCGGCCTTTTCGTTCATGGTGCGGGCGAAGGCGCTTTCCGACCCGGCAAGCCCCTCGGCCACCACGACGCAGGCGTCGTTGCCCGACAGCACGATGATGCCCTGAATCAGCTCTTCGACCGTGGGGCGGTCGCGTTCGTTCAGGAACATGGTCGAGCCGCCCATGTTCTTCGCCTTGGACGACACGCCGAAACGGGTGTCCATCGTGACCCGTCCGTCGCGCAGGGCTTCGAACAGCATGTAAAGCGTCATCAGCTTGGACATCGACGCCGGCGGCAGCGGCACCTCGGCGTTCTTTTCCAGAATGACGGTGCCGGTGTTCACGTCGAACACATAGGCGCCGGTTGCGGCGGTCTCATAGGCGCGAAGGGGCAGGGCGGTGACGATCAGAAGCGCGATCGCCACAAGCCGGGTGCCCAGGCCTGACGGTGTAATTCGGTGCAGCATGGTACTCCGCTCGGGATAAGAGTTACGTTTGTCGGCGGTCCGGCCTCGCGGCGGCGCGGGGACGGACCTGCCGGGGATCAGTTCGTGACCAGATAGGCGTCGTTATAGCCTTGTGCCTTGACGGCTTTCAGCAGTTGCGCGCGCTCGCCCGAGGACGAGGCCGGTCCCACCAGCACCCGCCAGAAGGTCTTGCCGCGGGTCGATTGCTTGCGGATCATCGGAACGATGCCGGCCTTGCGCAGGGCGTTGCCCGTGGCGGTGGCGTTGGCCTCGACACTATAGAACCCGATCTGGATATAGGGCTTGGACAGGGCGCTGGCCTGTGCCGCGGTCGCTGCGGGCGCGGGGCGGGACGCAGGTGCCGCGCTGGCGGTCGTCGTGGCGGGAGCAGTGGCGGTGGTAGTGGCAGTGGCAGTGGCGCCAGCGGGGGCCGCAGCCGCGCCAGCAGCCGTGCCCGAGTTTTCGATCGCAGCGGCTGCTGCTGCCATCGGCGCCAGCGGTGTCGCCTCGATCTCAGATTGGGCGCGGACGGCGACGGGGGCCTCGTCCGGCACCTCTTCCTTGCGCAGGGCCGTGACGTTCAGCTTGGTCGGCTGACCCGGCAACGCGCCAAGCGCCGCCGCCGCGTCGGACGAGATCTGAAGCCGGGGGCCGGGATTCTCACGCTCGCGGCGGAACAACGCCCCGATCACGAATTTGCCGTTCGCCTGATTGCGGATGATGACCCGTTCGGGATCCTTGGTGTCGGGATGCGCAACCCAGACCCCGCCAAGCGAGGGGCGGCCATCCCACAGGCCGGTTTCCTCGACCTGAAAGACCTCGGGCGCCTCGATGTCACGCTCGACCAGCCTGACGGCTTCGGTCGTCGATCCGCTGGCCGCGGTCTTGGCGCCGCCTGTCAACATGCCCAGCCCGCCATCTTCGCAGCCCGCCAGAAGCCCGGCCAAAGCCGTGGCCGCGGCAAGGTATCCAATTCGTCTGCCCGTCATTCGTCGCCCCTTTGCTGCACGGTTCTGGCCGCGCTGTATTGGTGGGGTGGGGATCCGAAATCCGCCATGGCCCCCGCTGAACGTGCCGGATGATCCTTGCACGCGCCGCGTATCTTACCGGCTTGGCCGAAACATGAAAAGTCTCGCACGCGGGTTCGGCATGTTTTCGAACATCCCCGCACCGTGCCGTCGCCGGAAAGCGACGATCAGCCGGGCCCTTTGGGGGTAAACCAGTCCCGCTAGGCCAAAAGCGCTTCCAGAATCGACCGCCCGAGGCTACGCATCCCATCGCCGGAGGAGTGGCAGAGTGGTCGATTGCACCGGTCTTGAAAACCGGCGTGCGTGAAAGCGTACCGTGGGTTCGAATCCCACCTCCTCCGCCACCATGAAAGCCGTTGAATTCAGAAAATGTTTTTAGTCGCGCACATAGCGTGTGAATTCCGTGGCTTGCAGGCTGAGCTGTCCCACTTGTGCGAGACGCATCGGCCAGCTGCGGCACGTCTTGAAAGAACTCAGGCCAACTCTAAGGGAAGGCAGAAGGTCTGCGACACGGGATCGTGCTGGTGCAGACCGCCAGTGCGGGGTGCGTTGAGGTCGGTAGGAAGCAGCAGTGCATTGCGGTCAGGAACGCGGAAGCGGCCTGCATCACAAGGCTGGCCATTGCTACTGTGTGTGTTTCTAAGGGTGCGGTCCTTCGAAACGCGAGGAGCCTCCACAACGCCGCCGTTCAGGCCTTCATGCGTTCCGATTTGGGGTCGTACATCGGCCGCAGCGACGCTTCGGCGCGGACGCGGGTTCCCATGACGTCGATCTCGTAGGTCGAGCCAAGCACCTCTGCCGCGCTTTCTCCCTTGCAGGGGACATAGCCCATGCCGATGGCGGCGCCGAGCGTGTGGCCATAGGCGCCAGAACTTAAATACCCCACGTATTCGCCGTCTCTCAGGATCGGTTCGTGGTGATACAGCAAGGGCTCGGCGTCGTTCAGGCAAAATTGCAGCATGCGGAATTCCGGGCCGTTTTCCTTGCGGGCGATGACTGCCTCGCGCCCGATGAAATCGCCCTTGTCGGGTTTCACCGCGAAGCCGAGGCCGGCGTCGATCACGTTGTCCTCGCTGGTGATGTCATGGCCGAAATGGCGGAAGGCCTTTTCGATCCTGCAGGTGTCCATCATGTGCATGCCGCAAAGTTTCAGGCCCAGATCCTGCCCGGCGTCCCACAGGGTCTCGAACACATGCGCGGCCATGTCGGACGAGACATAAAGCTCCCAGCCAAGCTCTCCCACGTAGCTGACGCGGTGCGCGCGGGCCAGACCCATGCCGATCTCGATGTCCTGAGCGGTCCCGAAGGGGTTGACGTCATTGCCGAAGTCGTTGGGCGACACCTTGGTCATAAGCGCGCGTGCGGCCGGACCCATCACCGCAAGCACAGCCTCGGCGGCCGTGACGTCGGTGATGACCAGATTGAAGTCGCCCTTGTGGCGCATCATCCATGTCTGGTCCGCCAAGCGCGTGGCGGCGGGCGTCACCACCATGAATTCGGTTTCGGACAGCCGGGTGACAGTGACGTCGGCCTCGATGCCGCCGCGGGCGTTCAGGAACTGGGTATACACCAGCTTGCCCGCCGGCACCGACATGTCGTTGCCGCAGACATGGTTCAGGAAAGCCTCGGCGTCCGGCCCCGAGACACGCAGTTTGCCGAAGGACGACATGTCGTACATGCCGACGTTCTCGCGCACGGCACGGTGTTCGCGGGCCACATTGTCAAACCACGTCTGGCGCTTCCACGTATAGTCGTAGACAGGCTCTTGCCCCTTTTCGGCGAACCAATTGGCTCGCTCCCAGCCGGCAACCTCGCCGAAAACGGCACCGCGTTCGGCCAGATGCATATGAAACGGAGTGCGGCGGATGCCGCGGGCGGTTTTCTTCTGCAAGAAGGGGAAATGGTCGGCATAAAGCAGGCCCAACGTTTCCTTCGAGCGTTCGAAAAGATAATGCTGGTTGCCCTGAAACGGCTGCATGCGCGAGATGTCGACATCGCCCAGATCGAATGGTTTCTGGCCGTCCTCCATCCATCGGGCCAAGGCCATCCCGGCGCCGCCCGCAGATTGAATGCCGATGGAATTGAAGCCGGCGGCGACCCAGACGTTGTCCATCTCGGGGGCAAGGCCAAGGTGGTAGGCATCGTCGGGGGTGAAGCTTTCTGGCCCGTTAAAGAAGGTGTGGATGCCGGTTTCGGCCAGCATCGGCATGCGGTTGCAGGCAGCCTCGAGGATGGGTTCGAAATGTTCGAAATCGTCGGGTAGCTGATCGAACTCGAACCGGTCGGGAATCCCGTTCATGCCCCACGGCTTCGAGACCGGCTCGAAGGCTCCGAGCAATATCTTCCCCGCATCTTCCTTGTAATAGGCGCATTCATCCGGCACGCGAAGGACTGGCATCTGGCCCAGACCCTTGATCGCCTCGGTCACGATGTAGAAGTGTTCACAGGCGTGCAGCGGCACGTTGACCCCGGCCATCCGGCCCACGTCGCGGCCCCACATCCCGGCGCAGTTCACGATCTGGTCGCAGGCGATGTGGCCGGTCGCCCCATCAGAGTCGGTCCAGTCCACGCCGGTAACCCGTCGTCCGTCTTTCCGGATGCCCGTGGCCTTCACCCGTTCCCGGATCACGGCACCTTTCTGGCGCGCCCCCTTGGCGAGGGCCAGCGCGATGTTGGCCGGATCTGCCTGTCCGTCGGTCGGCAGCCAGACGCCTCCGGTCACGTTTTCAAGGTTGATGTGCTCGTACCGTTCCTTGACCTCGGCTGGCGACAGCTCTTCGACGGGCACGCCGAAGGCGCGGGCCATTCCGGCTTGGCGCAGCAGTTCCTCGCGCCGTTCCATCGTCAAGGCCGCGGCGATCGAGCCGACACGCCGGTAGCCCGTGGCGACCCCGGTCTCTTCTTCCAGGCTGGAGTAAAGCTCGGCCGAGTAGCGTGCCAACCGGGTCATGTTGTCCGACGCGCGCAGTTGGCCGATCAGTCCCGCGGCATGCCATGTCGTGCCGGATGTAAGCTGCTTGCGTTCCAGCAGCACGATGTCCTTCCATCCCTGCCGGGCCAGATGATAGGCGACAGAACAACCGATAATGCCGCCGCCGATGATGACGACGCGCGCATGGGAGGGCAGGGCGTTCATGGGACTCTCCGCTCTGTTGAAACGATTTTTCCCAGCATGGCACGGGACGCGTCCGAAAAATGCTCAATAAGCGGCAGGATTTCCGCAGTTTTCCCCGTGTCTCATCGAAGGGGGCCGTTTCTTTCCGCGTTTGCGCATGCGCAACGGGGTCAGGCCGTACTGGTCGTGGTAGATCGACGAGAACCGTTCGGTGAAGCCGCAGGCAAGGGCAATCGCTTGGATGCTCATGTCGGTGTTCAGCAGCAAGTTGTTGGCCCGCGCCAGCCTTAGCTGACGGTAAAACGTGTTGGGGCTGCAGTTCAGGTGATCGCGAAACCGCCGCTCCAGCGTGCGATTGGAGGTTTGCAAACGCTCGACGATGAACCGGATCGAGATCGGCTCTTCGATGTGTTGCTGCATCAGGGCGATGGCCCGGTCGACCGCATGGTCGCCGGTGAACAGACCCATGTGCCCGGTAAAAGGCTGATTGCTGCGAAAGTCGCGAATCCGTTCATGCAGGAAGATATTCGTCAGCGTCACAAGTTCGGCCGCGGTGACGAAGCGGCCGATGACCGAAAGGACGACGTCAAGCGTGCTGCCCATCCCGGCGCAGGTCACCACCTCGCCATTCTGGCTTGCGATCCTCGTGTCGGCTTCGAACGATCCGCGTTCTCGCAGGATGGCGGCGTTCTCCCAGTGGGTGGACAGGGGGGCTTGGGGGTGGCCCGTCTCGTAGATGTAGCGCGTCGCGGCCTCGGCAAGCAGGAACACTTGCGCGCCGCGGTTGGTATAGGTGCGAACGGTATTGCTAAGCGACAGTTCGGGGGCGTCGGGGTCGCTGTTGCCGACGACAAACAGAAAGCCGGCATCCGGTCTGCCGCCCAAGGGCTGACTTTGAACGACGGCCTGGCTGGAGCTTTCGACAAGGCCGCCGTTTCGGGAAAGCGCCTGCCAGCCAAAGCGCGGTCGGCTGGCGACCCGGTTGGCGATCCTCAGGGCATCGACAAGCGCGGCATACTCGCTAAGCACGAAGCCGGCAGAGACGACGATATCGAACTGCACCTGTGTCTCGCCGGCGTCGGTCATCGCCCTTGTCTTCCTTCGTGAACGCGCCAAGCTGCCCTGTCACAGTCTTCCCGCCACAGTCTTCCCGCCGCCGCGGCGAAGATCAACCACCCCGGCGCTGCTCTCCGTCCTGCGATAGCGAGGTTACGACTCATAAGCATAGAGGATTATTTTGCCACCTTTCATACCAAATTCGGTATTACTTGATCAGTACTCCGCATTGGACAAGAAGAGTGTCATGGCCCGAACATTAAGGGACAATTTTAACCGGGGAAACAATGATGCTTTTTAGGAAAACTCCAATTGCGCTCAAACTTTCCGTGCTGGCCGTCGCGGCGCTGGTCGCGGGTCCGTCCGCGGTGACGGCACAGGACAAGTCTGTGAGCTTCAATGCGAGCAACTGGTTGCCAGCCGGTCACCCGCTGGCAAAACATTCGTATGTCGAGTGGTTGCCACGGCTCGAGGAAGCCTCGGGCGGCACGCTCAAGCCCAAGCTTTTCTCGGGTCCGGTCCTTATGCCGCCGGTCGAGCATCTTAGCGGTATCTCCAGCGGGATCGCGCAGGTCGGCTACCATGCCGGCACCTACACGCCCGCGGCGCTGCCCGAAGACAACGCCATCTCGCAGTTGGCGTTCAACTATTCAAACCCCTATCCGCTGGCCTTCGCCGTCACCGAGGCGAACATGACGATGCCGCGCCTGCTGGATCGCTGGAAAAGCCACAACATCGCCTTCCTCGGCGGGTACTCGACCTCGCCGTACATTCTGCTGTGCTCCAAACGGATCGAGACTTTGGCCGACATGAAAGGCACTAAAATTCGGGTGCCCGGCGCCGCGCAGTCGGACTGGGTCGCCAGCGTCGGCGGGGTTCCGGTGAACGTCCCGTCGAGCGAGATGTACGACGGTCTGGACAAGGGCCAGCTTGACTGTGCCGCGATCACCGCGCTGGATCTGGAAAGCCGGTCGTTGTGGGATGTGACGAAGTACGTCACCGTTCTGGAACTGGGCCTTTACTGGGCCGGGTATTCACAGGGCGTGAACCGTGACTTCTGGCAGGGCCTGTCCGATGCCCAGCGGCAAGCGTTCTTCGACACGCTGCCCGAGGCAATGATCGACGAAACCGTTCACTATGTGTCCGCCGACCGCAAGGCGCTGGACGAGGCGGCAGAACACGGCGTTGAAATCATCGAACCGGCCGAGGATCTCAAAGCGTCCGTCGAGGCGTTCGCAGGGCAGGTCCGCGCCAATGCCGTCACACAGGGCGACGATACCTTCGGCCTGACGGACACCGAGACGATGCTTTCCGATTTCGAGGCCATCGTGGCCAAGTGGGAAAAGCGTCTGAACGGGATGGACGACAGCGATCGCGATGCGCTGGTTGAGATCGCCCGTGACGAGCTGTTCGGCCAGCGGGACGCTTCGACTTACGCTCTCGACTGATCCCGGGGGGGACGGCTGCGCGTCAGGTGCAGGCGTCCCCTTCTCTTGGCTCCAAAGACCGAAAGTCCTTCATGCACTTATACATGTCCGCCATCAGCCGGCTGAACCGCATCGTCCTGTTCATGTCTGGCGCGATCCTTATTGGAATGATGCTGCTTGTCACGCTTGACGTTGCCTCGTCCTACCTGTTGGGGCGACCGATCGAGAACGTGATCGAGGTCGTGGCCTTCTACTTCATGGTCAGCATCGTGTTCCTGCCGTTGGGCAGCGCGGAATTTCACGACGAGCATATCAAGACGGACGTTCTGGTGCAGCGCCTCGGACGCGGGGCGCGGCTGGTTCTGGCGCTGCTGACGGGCAGCCTGACGCTGATCACGCTGGTCGCGTTGGTCTGGGTGTCGATCGACAAGGCGATCTGGGCCACCCGGCAGGGTGAGATGATGATGGGCACGACGCTGATCGAGATCTGGCCAAGCCGCTGGATCCTGCCCATCGGCTTCGGGCTATACCTGCTTGGCGTCATCGTGGTCATCGCCCGCGAGGTGATGGGCGAGCCTGTCACCAAAGACGTTAACCCGGGAGCATGACCTTGGACAGCACCACCATCGGCGCGGTCTGCGTCCTCATCGCGCTTGCGCTCATCCTGTGCCGGATGAGCATCGGGATAGCACTCATACTCGTGTCTTTCGGCGGTTTCGCATGGATCGCCAACTTCACCGCCGCCATCGGCATGTTGTCATCGGTTCCGTTCGCGTTTGTGGGGGATTGGAATCTCTCGGCCATTCCGATGTTCCTTCTGATGGGGTTCATCGTCAGCGCCTCGGGACTGACGGAAAGCCTTTTCAAAGCCGCTCGCCTGTTGCTGGCGGGGCTGCCGGGCGGTCTTGCAGTGGCGACAGTCGGGGCAAGCGGCCTGTTCGCCGCCGCTTCGGGGTCAAGCATTGCAACCTCGGCGGCGATGGCCAAGATCGCCACGCCCGAGATGCTGCGCAATGGCTATCACCCGTCGCTCGCCACGGGCGTGGTCGCGGCTGGTGGCACTCTGGGCTCGATGATCCCGCCCAGCATTCTGCTGCTGTTGTATGGCTATTACGCCGAGGTTTCGGTTGGAAAGCTGTTCATCGCCGGCATCCTGCCGGGCTTGCTGACCGCTTTGCTTTACGCGGTGATGATCATCGCGCGATGCCGGGTGCAGCCGACGCTGGCGCCCCGCGTCACCGCCTCTGCCGAACCCGGAGAACTGCGCGCCGCTCTGCTAGAGATCTGGCCCGTTCCAACGCTGGTCGCCGGCGTGATGATCGGCATCTTCACCGGGACGTTCACCCCGACGCAGGCCGGTGCCGTCGGCGCCTTCATCGCCGCGCTGATCGCGTTCGTGCGGCGCGGGCTCACATGGCAGGTGATCAAGACTTCGGTGGCAGAGACGCTTCACAGCACGTCGGGGATCTTCCTGATCCTGATCGGGACGACCATGCTGACGAACTTTCTGGCGCTGTCGGGCCTGCCGACCGCGATTGCCGAGTTCACCTTGTCGGTCGGCCTGAACCGCTACTTGCTGCTGCTCGCCATCGCGTTGCTGTTCCTGCTGCTTGGCATGTTCGTCGATTCCATCGGCCTGATGCTGCTGACCCTGCCGATCATCATGCCGCTGGCCGACGCCTATTCCCTCGATCTTGTCTGGCTGGGCATCATCATCGTGAAACTTCTCGAGATCGGGCTTCTGACGCCACCCGTCGGGCTGAACGTCTACGTCATCAACAGCGCACTTGGCGGCACCGTCGGTCTGAACACCATCTTCCGTGGCGTTGTCTGGTTCGTCTGCACGGACCTGTTCTGCCTGTCCCTGATCATTGCCATTCCCGCCTTGGCGACATGGCTTCCATCGTTGCTGGTCCAGTAATCGGGACAGCCGACTCTAATCTGTAAGGCAAGACATACATGACTACTCAAATGCGCGTGGGTATCGAGGTGGGGGGCACGTTCACCGACATCGTCAGCGTTCAGGATGGCCGTTTGCGGATCGCCAAGGTCCCCAGCGTGCCCAGCTCTCCGGATGTCGGGGCGATGAACGCCCTGTCCGCTCTTGGAATAGCTCCGTCCACGATCAGCGATCTGGTCCACGGCTCTACCGTTGCGACCAATGCCGTGCTTGAACGCAAAGGCGCCCGCATCGCGATGCTGGTCACCTCTGGCACGCGCGACATTCTGGCCCTGCAACGCCATTCGCGGTCGTCAATCTACAACCTGCATTACCGCAAACCGCAGCCTGTCGTGCCTCGCAACGACATCTTCGAGATTTCGGGCCGGCTTGACGCGATGGGCGCCGAAGTGACGCCCGTGGACATCGATGCCGTGGTGGCACAGGCCGAAGCGGTCGTCGCCGAGGGCGTGCACGAGGTGATCGTGATCTGTTTTCTCAACGCCTACCGTAACCCCGCGCACGAACAGGCCGCGCGCGCTGCGGTCGAACGCGTGGCCCCGGACCTGCCGGTCCTGTGCTCGCACGAGGTGTCGCGCGAGTTCCGTGAATACGAACGCGCCTCGACGACGGTGCTGGCCGGGTTCGTCCAGCCGGTCATCAAGGGCTACCTCGACCGCTTTGCCAAGATGCTGGAAGACGACGGGTTCGAGGGTCGATTCAGCGTCATGCAGTCCAACGGTGGCCGCATGCCCGCCGAAACGATGGCCCGGCAACCCATTACCGCGCTTCTGTCGGGGCCCGCGGCGGGTGTTGTCGGCGCCCTGAAGGCGGCGCAGCAATCGGGGATTTCGGATATCATCACGCTCGACGTCGGCGGCACATCCGCCGACGTGTCGATGGTCGAGGACGGGCGACCGGGTCTCGCGGCAGAGATGCTTATCGACGGGCTGCCGATCCGCACCCCGGTGGTCGATATCGCGACCGTGGGGGCCGGTGGCGGATCCATCGGCTGGATCGACGACGGCGGCATGCTGCGTGTCGGGCCCCAATCTGCCGGGGCGGATCCCGGCCCCGCGAGCTATGGTCGCGGAGGCGTGGTTCCCACCGTCACCGACGCCAACCTTGTGCGTGGAAGCCTGCGGGAAGCCTCGTTCGAGGAGATCGGCTTCAAGGTAAGCCGCTCGGCGGCGGTAAAGGTGTTCGAGGGGTTGGCCAGCGAACTGGACATGAGCTGCGAAGATGCGGCCGAGGCGGTGATCCGCATCGCCGAGGCCAACATCGTCCGCGCGATCCAGCAAGTCTATACCGCTCGTGGGAAAGACCCACGCGACTTCACGCTGGTGGTCTATGGCGGGGCAGGTGCCCTGCACGCGGCGCAGATCGCCGCGGCGCTGGAAATTCCTCGCGTGCTGGTTCCCCCGAACGCGGGCGTGCTGTCGGCCGCCGGGCTGCTTGGGTCGGACTACCAGCACTTCAGCGTCGCCACCGAACGGTTTCCCCTGACCGATGAGACATTGCCGCAAATCCGGTCCATCGCCACCCGGCTGGTGAACGAAGCGGCCGACTATCTTGCCTCGGAAGGGCTGACGGGGACGCCGCAGGTCGAAGTGACCCTCGAGATGCGATACGTCGGGCAGGCGTTCGAGATCTCGGTGCCCGTCAGCGCCGAGGCCGACACATGGTCCGTCGCCACGCTGGCGCAAGGCTTTGCGCAGGCCCATCACAGTATCTTCGAGTTCTCCAAGGACGAGAGCGCGCAGATCGAGGTGGTCTCCTACCGGGTTGGGATGCGGGTGCTTTCCCCCGACATGCCGATCACCCCGCGCGAAGCCGAACAGCAGATCGACCCGGTCATCGCCAAGGACTGGATCGTGCGCGAGAAGGGCACCGACTGTCCGTGCCGGGTTCTTCGTGCGCGCGGGCTGGATTCCGATCCGCAGCCCGGCCCCTTGCTGGTCGAGGACGGCACGACGACCGCTTTCGTCCCGGTCGGCTGGACCGCCCGGCGCGATGAGGCAAGCAACATTATCCTAGAACTCGGGGGGG
>SWCD01023771.1_pt1 | contig 13380 bp, 13 predicted proteins | sample 4693011 | NCBI WGS metagenome assembly SWCD01 (sample SAMN10267278, study PRJNA491770) | bioreactor metagenome | isolation source: DHS bioreactor inoculated with marine | place: Japan: Omine Ridge, Nankai Trough | reverse complement strand
GCGATAACCGCCAGTGAATCCGGCATGGCCTTGGCACACAGTGTCGTGCCTTCCAGCGGGTCCAGCGCAATGTCGATCCTCGGGCCTTTGCCGGTGCCGACCTTTTCACCGATATACAGCATTGGCGCTTCGTCGCGTTCGCCTTCGCCGATCACCACCTTGCCGTCCATTTCAATGTCGTTCAACGCGGTGCGCATGGCGTCGACGGCAAGCTGGTCAGCCTGCTTTTCGTTGCCGCGGCCGCGCATTGTCGCAGCCGCTATCGCAGCGGCCTCTGTCACGCGGGCAATCTCAATGGTCAGCATACGGTTCAGCATGTCTTCATCTTCGCTTCTTGTTCCGGTCTGTGTCACAGTCGTTCAATCCTCACCATGCGTGGATGTGTTGCAACATGCTTGGCGGCTGCGATCTTGTCCAGTGCAGCCCGCATGGCGCTTTCCAGCGTGTCATGGGTTATCAACACAAATGGCGCAATATCCGTGCCAGCCTTTGACCGGCCGACTGCGGGACCACGCTGGATGACGCTTTCAATCGAGATGCCTTCGTCTGCGAAGGCTTTTGCTACCCCGGCCAACTCGCCTGGCCGGTCGAACATGTCCAAGGCTACATAATAGCCTCCCTCGTGGGCGCGCATGGCAGCGCGTTTGAACGGCATGAGGCCGGTTGCCGGCACGCCAAACACCGGCAGAACCGTACCGCGTGCAATATCGCATATGTCGGCCATGACAGACGATGCCGTCGGATGACCGCCCGCGCCGCGGCCTTCAAGAAACAGCGTGTCGGCAAAATCACCTTCCAGCACGACGGCATTGAAGGTATCGTTGACGTCGGCAATGGGTGAACCCAGCGGCACCAGGGCGGGGTGAACGCGCTGTTCGATACCGTCCTCGGTGCGGTTTGCCACACCGAGCAGCTTGAACTTGTAGCCCAGTGAATGCGCATTGCGAATATCGGCCAGCGTGATGTCCTCGATGCCTTCGATGTACATGTCATCGAGGGCCACTTCGGTGCCGAACGCCAGCGATGTCAGGATGGCCAGCTTGTGGGCCGTGTCGAAGCCGCCGATGTCGAAGGTCGGATCCGCCTCGGCATAACCGAGATCCTGTGCTTCTTTCAGTACTTCATCGAAGTCGCGGCCCTCATGTTCCATCTTGGTGAGGATGAAATTGCAGGTGCCGTTCAGGATGCCGAACAGGCGCGACACAGAATTGCCTGCCAGATTTTCGCGCACCGTCTTTACAACCGGAATGGCACCGGCAATGGCAGCTTCATAGTTCAGCGCCACATTGCCGGCTTCTGCCAGCCTGGCCAGTCCAACACCATGATGCGCCAGCAGCGCCTTGTTGGCGGTGACCACGTGGCGACCAGCTTTCAGGGCCGCTTCCACACAGGCGCGCGCGGCACCTTCTTCGCCGCCGATCAACTCCACCAGCACATCGATATCGCCGTTGGCTGCCATATCGGCAGCATCATCGTACCAGGCAAAACCGGAGATATCATGCTGCCCGCGCGTCTTCGACCTTGTCCGCGCGCACACGGCAGTCACCTTCACGGAACGACCGCAACGCGCAGCCAACAGCTCGCCATGGCGGGCAAATGCATCCAGCACGCCGGTTCCGACAGTGCCCAGTCCGGCAATACCAATTCGCAAAGGGTCACTCATCGGGTGATCAAGCTCGCATCAATTGTGGAAAGTCATGTGAATTTGCGCCTTCTATGCGCTGTTTGGCGAGGGTTTTCAAGCAGTGGAGACCTGACGGTCAACAGTTGCGGAAAGCAGCATGGATGATATGCACCAGAATTTGGACAATTGCACCGAGCCACAATTTGAGAATACGCTGAGCAGATGATTACATTTGATTATTCGAATCGTGTTGCGGTCGTGACCGGCGCCGGCGGCGGCATGGGCCAACAGATCGCAAACCTGATCCTGGAGTCCGGGGGATCAGTGATCATGATCGACATAAAGCCGGAGCCCCACGATCTCGGTGGCGCACCCGAGCGGCGGATGTATGCGCGCGGAGACCTGACCGAGCCTGATTTCGTCAATGCCACGATCGCTGCCGGTGCCGAGCGGTTTGGACGGATTGACTATCTTGCCAATGTCGCCGGCGTCTTGTGGTTTGACCGTGATGCTTCCCTGCTCGATATGGATATGGACGTCTGGGACCAGGTCTTCGATATAAACCTGAAATCGATGGTGTACACGGCCCGGGCCTGCGTCCCGCACATGCGCAAGTCAAAGGGCGGTGCGATGGTGCATTTCTCCACCACCCAGTGCCTGCGCGGTGACCCGCTGCCACAAGATGCGTATTCGACTGCGAAAGCCGGGGTCGGCGCGCTGTCACGTTCGCTGGCCATGCAGCTTGCCGCCGACAATATCCGCTCGAACGCCATCTACCCCGGCCTGACGCAAACGCCTTTGCAGGCCCGCTGGGACACGCCCGACCGGATCGCCGAGGCGGGCAGCTTCGTGCCGCTCGGTCGCATCGCCACCCCCGGGGAACTTGCAACAGCCGCGGTCTTCCTGCTGTCTGACGGGGCGTCCTATATTACCGGCATAGACCTGGTGGTTGACGGCGGGCTGCTGCTGAAGTGACGAGGCCTCATCTCAGGCGGTCGCCTTGTTCAGCAGAATGCTGGTTTCGCTGTTCATCACGCCCTTGATTTCGCGCACCTCGCGCAGCACCCGGTCAAACTCCGGCAGGCTGGATGTTTCGACGTGTGCGACCAGGTCCCAGGTGCCATTGGTCGTGTGCAGGGAGACAATCTCGGCCAGGCGCTGCAGGGAACTGGTGACCGATCTGGCCAGCGTACCCTCAAGCTCGATCATCATCACGGCCCGAACCACTTCCACTTCTGCCGAGGCATCCACCTCGATGGTAAAGCGCTGGATGACGCCGGCACTTACCAGTCGCTCCATGTGGCTTTGCACGGTCGCGCGCGACACCCTCAGCAGACCGGCCAGCGTCGTAACCGATGCGCGTCCATCCTGTTTGAGCGCATAGAGCAGACGCTTGTCGGTGGTTGAAAGATCGACCATTGCACCAATCACTTTGTATTATTGATCTATCATAATGCAAGATATTATACATAATTTGCGCATTTTTTCAACTATCTGATCATTCAAGGATATCCGAAACTGGAGGCATGCAAAAAAGGAAAACTTCAATGTCGCTCAATTGTTATCTTGTCGGTGCACCGGTGCAATCCGGCGCAAGTCAGCTTGGCTGCCTGATGGGGCCGGACGCATTCCGGACCGCCGGTATCGCATCCACCTTGCAGGCGCTGGGTCACCAGGTTGTCGATCACGGCAATGTTTCACCGCACGCGGTCGAGCGGCCCAGTCCCGGCAACCACGCGGTGCATCACCTCAATGAAACTGTCGGTTGGGCGCTGGCCTTGAACGAGGTCGCCAATGCGGCAATCGAGCGTTGTGACTTTCCCATCTTTCTGGGCGGTGACCATTCCTTGTCGATCGGTTCGGTGTCGGGTGTTACCAAGGCAGCCCGGCAGAACGACCGCGAACAATTCGTGCTGTGGCTTGATGCGCATCCTGATTTTCATTCGCTGGAAACAACCGAAAGCGGCAATCTGCACGGCACGCCGATGGCCTATCTGACCGGACACAGCGGATTTGAAGACAGCTATCCGGAACTGACCGCCAAAGTGACACCCGCCAATGTCTGCATGATGGGCCTGCGCTCGGTAGACCAGGCGGAAAAGGCGCTGCTGGCGCAAAGCGACATCCAGGTTTACGACATGCGTGCAATCGACGAGCATGGCGTGGCCAATCCGTTGCGGGCGTTTCTGGAGAAAGTCAAAGCAGCCGATGGCGCGCTGCATGTCAGCCTTGATGTGGATTTTCTGGAGCCCAATATTGCACCGGCAGTCGGCACCACGGTACCAGGCGGAGCGACGTTCCGCGAGGCCCACCTGATCATGGAAATGCTGTGCGACAGCGGCATGGTCACGTCACTCGACCTGGTTGAACTCAACCCGTTCCTTGATGATCGCGGCCGCACCGCCAAATTGATGGTCGACCTGTGCGCCAGCCTTCTCGGCCGCAAGGTGCTTGATCGTCCCACCAGGAGCTACTGACCGTAAGCAGGCAGCCGCGCGAAACCTCCTGCAACACCAAATTCATGCTGACCGGCATTCGCCTTTCCCAGCGTTAGAAAGACAACCACCATGACCAAACTTCCACCAGCCCCCTCCAAGCTTGCCTTCGTGCCGTTTGTCAGCGTTGAAAACATGATGCGCATCGTCAATACCATCGGTGCTGCCAAAATGATCGCGGAAATGGCCGATTACATTGAGGCCGATTTTGTACGCTGGGACAAGTTCGACAAGACACCGCGCGTTGCAGCACATTCGCACGAAGGCGTCATCGAACTGATGCCGACCAGCGATGGCGAAACCTACGGGTTCAAGTACGTCAACGGTCATCCCGCCAATATGGCACGCGGCTTCCAGACCGTGACCGCCTTTGGTGTGCTGGCGAGAGTGGACAATGGCTATCCCATCCTGTTGTCGGAGATGACCGTTCTGACCGCGCTTCGCACTGCTGCCACGTCTGCCGTTGCGGCGAAACATCTGGCCCCGAAGAATGCCAGGACAATGGCGATGATCGGCAATGGGGCACAATGCGAATTTCAGGCCCTGGCGATGCAGGAAATTGTCGGCATCGAAACCGTCCGGCTTTATGACATTGATGCAGGCGCTACAAAAAAGGCCGTCAGGAACCTGGCCGATACCGGTCTCAAGGTGGTTGCCTGCTCATCAGCCGAAGATGCCATGACCGGTGCTGAAATCATCACCACGTGTACCGCAGACAAACAGTGCGCAACCATCCTGACCGACAACATGGTCGGCTCCGGCGTTCATATCAATGCCATCGGCGGCGATTGCCCCGGCAAGACGGAACTGCACAGGGATATCCTGCTGCGCTCCAGCATTTTTGTGGAATACCCGCCGCAAACTCGCATTGAGGGCGAGATCCAGCAACTGGATGCAGACCACCCGGTGACCGAACTGTGGCAGGTGATTACCGGTAAAACCAGCGGACGCACCTCGAGCGACCAGATCACCCTGTTTGACAGCGTCGGCTTCGCCACGGAGGATTTTTCCGCACTGCGTTATGTCTACGACCAGCTCGACAGCACCGGGCATTTTGACGAACTGGACATGATCGCTGACCCGGATGACCCACGCGACCTGTTCGGCATGGTGCAAAGAGCAAAGGTCTAGGGTCAGGACCCATTAATCTTATGCAATTCTGTTTGAAAGAAAACATTCGAATGATGATGAAAAAGCGCAAGACAAGGCTTTGTGCCTTTTCGAGCATTTTTCGCCTTCAGGCGAGTGTTTCCTTTCAAACCCGAAGGGCGGGGTCTATTTTGCCCATGACAGTGTTGAAAGGTCTTGAAAACCGGACGGTTTCCTGCGCCCTTTCGCCTTGTCACCGGCAAAATATCCTCCCGCAGAATGGATAACATTAATGGGTCCTGACCCTGGAGTCACGCTCCTGGATCACGGCAACAATATTTTTCTGTCGGTTCTTTGCGCCGGTGTAAACCATGCCCAAAAGCTGCCCTTGTCATGCATAAGACTTGCTTTACTGTCATGAAGTAAACTTGTTCGAGCTTAATCTGGATTGGACGATCAACGCATGTCAAAAAGCCCTGCCCCACAGGATTCTGCCGGCTTTATCCTGCCTGATCCCATCAAGCTGATGGACAATCTCTCCAAGGCGCTGCAGGTCGGGGCGGCAATCGCCCAGAACATGGCCGAGCATCGGCAGGAAGATGCAGGCGCTCCCGACGCGGCTGCGTTCAAACCCATTGAACCGGTGTTGAAGACATTTTCCGAAATTGCCCAGTCCTATGCCCAGCACCCCGAGCGCTGGGCCGAAGCCAGTTACCAGCTGTGGCAGGGTTATTCACAGCTGTGGCAGAATTCATTTGCGCGCATGAGGGGCGAACAGCCCGATCCGGTCGCAGCACCGGCGCGAGGCGACAAGCGTTTCAGTGATCCCGACTGGTCGCGCAACCAGGTGTTTGATTTTTTCAAGCAGGCCTACCTGCTGACCGCCCGTTGGGCACATGACACCATCGCCAACACTGCAGACACCGACGAGGCAACACGGCACCGGGCAAATTTCTATTTCGACCAGATCGCCAATGCCATGTCGCCTTCCAATTTTGCGGTCACCAATCCGGAAGTGCTAAAACAGACGCTTGCCTCGAACGGCCAGAACCTGCTGGACGGCATGAACAATCTTGCCCGCGACCTGGAAGCCGGCCATGGCTCGCTGCGCATCAAGCAAACCGACATGAGTGCCTTTGCGCTGGGTGAAAACATCGCTCTTTCACCGGGCCAGGTGGTGTACCAGAACGAGTTGATGCAGCTCATTCAGTACGCGCCCGCGACGGACAAGGTGTACCAGACCCCGCTGCTTATCGTGCCGCCGTGGATCAACAAGTTCTACATTCTCGACCTCAACCCGAAAAAGTCGTTCATCCGCTGGTGTGTGGAGCAGGGCCAGACGGTATTTGTCATCTCCTGGGTCAACCCGGATGCCCGGCTGGCCGCAAAGGGGTTTGCCGATTACATGCATCAAGGTATTCTGGAAGCCGTCAACCAGATTGAAAATCAGACCGGCGAAAGCAAGGTCAATGCCATCGGCTACTGCATTGGCGGCACGCTGCTCGCCTCGACGCTTGGCTTCATGGCTGCCCGCAAGGACAAGCGCATCAAGTCTGCAACATTCTTCACGACCCAGGTTGATTTCACCTATGCGGGTGACCTGAAAGTGTTTGCCGATGAAGACCAGATCGCCCTGGTCGAACAGCGCATGGCAAAGGACGGCTTCCTGGACGGGAAGGAAATGTCGAATGCTTTCAACCTGTTGCGTTCAAATGACCTGATCTGGTCGTACGTGGTGAACAATTACCTCAAGGGCAAGGACCCGATGCCCTTCGATCTTCTGTACTGGAATGCCGACCCGACACGCATGCCGGCAGCCACCCATTCGTTCTATCTGCGCGAGTGTTACCTGTACAATAACCTCAGTCGGGACAAGATGACGCTCGACCAGGTGCGCATCAAACTGGGCAAGGTCAAAATCCCGGTCTACAATCTCGCCACGCGCGAAGACCATATCGCGCCGCTGAAATCAGTGTTCAAGATCGGCGAAATTCTTGGCGGTGACACACAGCTGGTTGTGGCTGGGTCCGGCCATATCGCCGGTGTGGTCAACCCGCCTGAAGGTGGAAAATACCAGTACTGGACCAACGAGAAGGGTGCTGACACGGTGGAAAGCTGGCTGGCCAGTGCCGAAGAACACCCGGGCTCATGGTGGCCGCACTGGATGGAATGGCTGACCGAAAAGTCCGGCAAAATGGTTGCGGCGCGTGACCCGGAACTCGGCAAACTGCAGCCCATAGAGCCCGCACCGGGGTCATATGTGAAGGTAAAGGGCGACTAAAGCGGTTTGCGTTTGATGTGCACTATTTGAACTGCTTTAGTTCTTGTCTTGACGTGCTTTCTGGTCCGAAAACCGTTCCACACTTTTCGGAAAACGCTTTAGATTCGGATGATCGGTCCAGTTGAAACCATGCTGCCTCAGAGAATGCCCTCTTCGGCTGATTCCACCGAAATACCCATCCTGTCGAGACCCTCTTCCAGATAATCCGCCAGCAGGGGCACACCCAGCAGGTAATCCTCGGTCTTGTTGACCCGTTCGGCGCGAGCGGTATCCAGTGCTTCTTGAATATCATCAGGGTCGTAAGTGCCTCGCCCGATCCACATCAGCGCAACCAGTGCCACCTGCTCGTCTACATTCATGTCGTCAATGAACCCGCGCAGTTCTGCTTCTGTAGGGTCGTCCCGGCGGGCCTCCAGAATGCTGCTGGCATCTGCTTCATCACCGGCGCCATCCCACGCGGCAACCTTGCCATCCAGTTCGCGCGCCCGCACGATGACGTGGGCAACCTTTTCCGAAGATATATCGAGCATGGGCGTATTCTCCTGTCACGTGCCGCAGCATACAGCACGGACAACAGACTGCATGAACGCTGCCAGTGCTTCATTGATCCAGCGCAAATCCGCAAGACTTCGAATCTCAATGAAACCCGGGCCGCGCTGCCAGAGGTGAAGACAGCATCGTCACGGGAACAGCGTCACCTGTTCAAGGCCGGCTGTTTCCGGCAATCCGAACATCAGGTTGAAGTTCTGCACAGCCTGACCGGCCGAGCCTTTAACCAGATTGTCCAGCGTCGACAGAAGCACCACCCGACCTTCTATCCGGTCGGGAACCACGCCCATCATCACCCGGTTTGAGCCACGCACAAACTGCGTCGCCGGCAGTACACCGTCCGGCGCCATATTCACGAACGGCTCGGCCGCATAGCGATCGGACAGCACGGTCTGGCAATCCTGCGCGGTTTTACCGGGGCTGAGTTTCGCATAGGCGGTGATGAATTCTCCACGGCTCATCGGCACCAAGTGCGGTGTAAAATTCACGATCACCTCCCGGCCTGCAGCAATCGACAGTTCCTGCTCGATTTCCGGTGCATGGCGATGCTTGCCGATGGCATACGGCCCCATGCCCTCACCTGATTCGCAAAACAGCGTGTTTTGCTTCAGTGCACGCCCGGCACCCGACACGCCCGACTTGGCGTCGATGACCAGATCAGATGCATCAATCAGCCCGGCGGCAACCAGCGGCAGCAGCAGCATCAGAACAGCGGTCGGATAACATCCCGGACAGGCAACCAGCCTGGCACCGGCAATCTGGTCGCGATAATGTTCGCTCAGCCCGTAAACCGCTCCGGCCTGCAGATCGAGCGCGGCGTGTTCATTGCCGTACCATTGCTTGTAGGTTTCCGGATCGCGCAGCCGGAAGTCAGCCGACATGTCAATGATCTTGAGATGCTCGGGCAACGCCTTGATGACCTGCTGGCTGGTGGCGTGCGGCAATCCGCAAAACACCGCGTCAATGCTTGACCAGTCAACATCATCATTGGTGACCAGACCAGGAAGTCCCAGTCCGCTCAGATGGGGGAACACCGATTCCAGCGGCTTTCCGGCGTGGGAATTGGCCGTCAGCGCCACGATGTCCATGTTTGGATGAGCATACGCCAGTCGCACGAGATCAGCGCCGGTATAGCCTGATGCTCCGATCACCGCGATGCGGATTTTTTGTGCGCTGCTCATGTTGAATAACTCCGGGGAATATGAACTGTGCCTGCAATAACCGGTTCATTGGTTTGCGTAAAGCCGGTATGTTGGTGTTGAGTGTTTTCCATTGCTGTTGCATCCATCCAGGGCGTCAAAAATCCATGCGGTTGTTGTTTGTCAGTTCCGCCGGTCATTTCGGCGGTACCGAGCGCTGGGCCAGCATGGCCATCGCCGAGATGGAACGGCGCGGTCACCACGTCTGGATGGCGTGTCCCGGCAAACCTCATGCCTGCAACTTCACCCGCCCGGAGCGCTTGTTGCATGACGGTCCCGCTTCCATGTGGGACAGGTCCGGCATGGAGCGGATGGCCGCGTTCTGCCGCGATGAGCAGATAGACTGCATCATTCCGCTCAGCCAGAATATGTACTTCACCTGTGGCCGTCTCGCCCGGCAACTGGGCATACGCCTTGTGCTGCGGCTGGGTATTGTGCGGCTGCCGTGGCGACCGGTTATCGACTGGTACGGATACGGCATTTATCCGGACGCCATAATCGTCAACACCCGGCGCATCAGGCAGGTTTTGTCGCGAGCCCCTTTCGTCAGGCCCGACCGTATACATGTCATCTACAATGGTATTGTCGAGCGCCCCGCAACAGGAGTGGCCCGGCGGCCTGACGGATTCACCATCACCAGCGTGGGCACACTGTCCTGGCGCAAGGGAATGGAACACCTGATCAGGGCGGTGGCCCTGCTGCCGGATGACTTGCGCGACAAGATTCATGTCAAGCTGATCGGCGATGGTCCGGCACGCGATAAACTTGCAGCCCTTGCAACAAAACTGAACCTTGCTGGCCAGGTTGAGTTTACCGGGCATGTCCAAAACCCCACGGCCCACATAGCTGCAAGTGACCTGTTCGTGCTGCTGTCTGCCCAGGAAGGCATCTCAAACGCTCTGCTGGAAGCCATGAATTGCGCGGTTCCAGCCTATGCAACGCTGGTTGGCGGGCATGGCGAGTTCATCGAACACGGCATCAATGCGTATGCCGCCCGCTCGCGCAAACCGTCTGATGTCGCGGCGGATCTCGCCGGTATCATGGCGGATCAGAACATCACTGCGATCGGCGTGGCCGGGCGCACGACCGTGCGCGAAAAATTCTCCATGACGGTCATGGGTGACAGGCTGGAAGAGGTTCTGACGGCGGGCACAAGAGGCCCCACCGGATAACCGATGGGGCCAGTTCATGTGCAGGGGAAGACTTGCATCAACCCTGGATTGCAGCAAATTCGTCTGCACTCAACTCGCCGCTCTGGTCGCCGTCAGCAGCGTTGAAGGCATCATCGGCAAGATCAGGCATGGCGGCCTTGGCTTCTTCCATCGACACCGAACCGTTCTGGTCGGCATCTACAGCCGTAAAGTCGGCAGCAAGGGCTGCGGTGGAAGCGAAACCGGCGGCAAGTGCGATTGCGAGAAATTTTTTCATGTTGGAGTCTCCTGTTGGACTTTTCCCGATCTGCACGACCTGTCTCAGTGAGCAGCGTGCAAGATCGTTTGGCTGCCGTCCACGAGAGACAAGATGACCTGCCAATGCGGCGGGTAAAAGCAGGCCGCAAGGAATTGTCGGGACCAAGTTGTGATGGATTGTGGCGTGTAGCGATGCAGTCCGGAACCGGTTTTCAGGTCCCCGCGACCCGTGCCCACAATCTTTTGAGCGAGAAATACAATCGCTTGTAAAATGGCGTTCCTGCTCCCCCATCCCGGGAATAGTTGACCCTGGCCAATTCAGGCACTTTGCCAACATCGAGATTGAGATACTCCAGAACGGATGCGATGGTTGCATCGCTGTCAGTGGTCAATTGATGATAGCTGACAACCAATGCGTTTCCGGGACTGGCTTTCCAGCGCTGATTGAACGCGTCCAGTTCTGCGGTCAGTCCAATATCGATTGCGGTTTGCATCCATTGCTCGAGACTCTTGCAGCGGGCAATTTCCTTCACCGAGGTAGTCCAGGTCGCGGTTTCCATGCCTCGCCAGTAAGCAGCTACCACGTCTTCTGCCGGACGCAACAGGACAATTTTTGGAACCTCGCGCAGCCGCGTCAAATTGTTCTCTGTGGGCACAATATGCAACTTGGCAATTTGTTCGGGTTGCACAAGTGCTGCCACAGCATCATCCGTCAACTCGGCAACCTCACTGTGAAATCGCTTGAGCTGGCTATACTGTGCTGGTGGCGGTGCCGATGTCAGAAAGTCCTTGCGGATATCAGCGTTGCTGCGCGCATACCCGGTAACCGCCTGCAGGCTGGCTACAAGACTGGAACTTGCGCTCTTGGGAATTGCGATGATCAGCACTATTGCTCGGTTTCCTGAATATGCCGGGTCTTCATGATATCAAGACCAGCGATTACGCTCCGCCAGTATGGTTCATCAAGGCTGACTTGCCAAAGCCATTAATGCACTGGAGTTGCCCGCCATCTTCGGTCCACCCTGAGCCGGAGCTTCCGGGAATGCAGGCCCCTATCAGGCAGCAAGAACAGACTTATTCTGGACACTCATACGTACAGCTGAAATTACTTCACTTCCAATAACCTGGTTTCAAAGTCAAACGTACGCCTGATCAGATCCATCTGCTGCGCATTAATCAATTTCTGAAAATCTCCAGGCGGGCGCTGCGCAGATTTAAATCGCGGAAGAGTAATTTCATCGCAATCAATACCCAAATGAGCCATGATTTCAGCAACAGACTCTTCCAAGCGACCATAGTCGATGATACGATCAACCACCGGATTGTTATTAATTGCTACAATGTCGTGACTCTTATACTTAAGCGCCTTGAAATACCGACTTTCTAGAAATTTATCAAATCTTACACTAAAATCAGATGCCGCATCATCCCAATTCTTATTTGCCGCAGTCCAGAAATATTGGGACAGAACCCTGTCAACGGGATTTCTTAGTATGCAGAACTTGTAATAAGAGTTCCAGATATCGTCACCCACGTACTGCTTTACGTCATGCGCAGATGAATGAGCATAAATACAACATCTCTGGATGGCTTTCTTGTCTCCAAGCGCGATTTTTACCCGATCAATTATTGATGCCTGGCCCCGTATCGTCTTGAAACCCATGGGAGGGCATAAGCCAAGCGACCGGATTTCATATTCCTCATGCTTGTTGAGAGGCGTAACAACATCGCCCTCCTGACAAAATTTCCTGAGGAATGCCTCAACCGATGAACCAGCGGCTTTGCTGACTTTTAGAAATATGAACTTGTGCTTGTGGTTTACGATCAAAGGGGCCTGCCGTTTGGTAAGTACACGTTAAAAATCAATTTTCTTAGCCGGATTCCAGGCTCTTTCTGGCTATCAGAACCTTCTTTACTTCAGAGTCCACTGTGCATCTGGGACCGATTGCCGGTTTGCTACGCAGCCCATTCCAATCGACTAAAACCGACCGACTATCGGGGTAGAAGTGACCTTGAGTTTGGTATTTGTCAAGGTGGTTAACCGACCGTGCGATAGTTGCCACACCATTCAAAATGAGGTGAACCTGCCCTGGTTCAGCGGAGAGATATTCACTCAGCGTTGCCCTGACGACCTCGGACCTGATCGGCGATTGGCAACCTGACATCGAGTGCCGTACCCGGGGATTTCAGACTCCATCGATGTGTCGCCAAGCGGGTTCATTGCCGGCCGGCAGTGATACCTTCCCCATGCAAGCCTTACATACATAGGTGGCGCGCCGCAGGTTTCATTGCAACGCGCAGATTGTACGCGGATGCAGTGCCAGACGGTGGGACCTGCTGCGGGTACTTACACGGTCCGGGCACGCGGGTATTGCGGCAGGACTGGACGAAGGTAATTGTTTCCTGTTAATGGTCTGCGCCCGCCCGTTGCGGTAATGGTACCCCTTCTGACAGACAGATTCGCTACCCGGCACTGTGGTAAATGTGAAATTGGTCGACCGAAATGCCCCGCACGCTTCTGATCCCTGTAGAAACCGCCGCGCGCGAGTTTGATGCAAAACTGCTTCTTGCCCTGACCGCGCGTGAGCGTGGATGGGATGTCTTCCTGGGAAGCCAGGGAGCGATGCGCCATCGATATGCCAGTTTGCCGAAGGGCGTGTACCTGTCAAAAAGCGCAAGGCGGGACAACAACAAGTATTTTTCCAGGATGCGCGCCTATGGGCATCGCATTGCC
>SWCD01005218.1_pt1 | contig 13390 bp, 15 predicted proteins | sample 4693011 | NCBI WGS metagenome assembly SWCD01 (sample SAMN10267278, study PRJNA491770) | bioreactor metagenome | isolation source: DHS bioreactor inoculated with marine | place: Japan: Omine Ridge, Nankai Trough | reverse complement strand
TCATGTATAGACTTGCTGATTATGATGAAAGTCCTGAATATTATCACCATTTAAATGAACTCCTTGAAGTATGTGATAATGACTCCTTGAAGTCACTTTACAATCTTATTGAACAACTTGATGTTAATAAACATAAGTTTGGATGGATTGGTGATTATGATAGTTTTCTATACGCACAAATTCTGCCTCATATTAAGAAAACATTAGAGAATTTAGATGAAGGATACCTTGATACTATGCTTCAGTATATAGATATGTTTTTAAGTGAATATAGAAAGATGGTGCTTTATGAGTGTTCCAAAAGTACACGAACAACTCTTAAAGAAACTTTTGCTAAATGTAAAGAGTCTTTACAAGAGTGTGCCTTACGTTTTTTAATTGAGAGAGAAAATATTGACTATATACTAGTGGGGATGCGAAAGCCTAGTTACGTTGAGGAAATTATGGCTTTAAAAGCATAAGTAAAAAATATTTTTAGGACTTGTTAAGCCTTTTTGTCCTATTTTATGTTCAGTATATTTTATCAATATGATAGAGATTTTAAAAGAGATTAATTTAAAGGATTACAATGATTCCGTTTTCAGATGAAGAGTTATTATCACCGGTGAAAAATGTTATAGATAAAGTTCGCCCTTCTTTAGCGCTTGATGGTGGTGACATTGACTTTGTTACAGTAAAAAATGGTACGGTATATGTACAATTAAAAGGTGCATGTGTAGGCTGTGCGAGTAGTGGAAGTACACTTAAGTACGGTGTTGAACGCCAACTTAGAATGGACATCCATCCAGAGTTAAATGTCATTAATGTTCCTGTCGGTATGGAAAATGACATAGATAGTTTATAGAGAGAAGAATGAGCATAATCAGTAAGTATAAAATATTAACGCAAGCAAAAGATAGCTTTTCAAAAGCGGAGTATAAAACTGCTTTAGACAAATTTGCAGAAGTGCTACAGAGTTATCCAAACTCAAAAGAGGCTTATAATGGCGTTATTCTTTCTGAAATGGCTATGAGTGGTGAGGGTGGAGCTGAAGCTTTATTTGACTATTATGAGATACTTAAAGAAGAAGATCGAGAGCAAGCAGATAATATTATGAGCGAAATACTTAAAGATATGGATGGATCACTTGAAGAACTTGGTCAAGTTTTTGCTCAGCCACTTCGAGAGAGACTTGAGTTAGAAGATGGGATTTTATATAGTGACTTTAAAGCACTTCTTAATGATGGTGCTGATTTTAAAGAGACATTTGAAAATATCATGTTTTCTACTCGTGTAATTATTACGGAAAAGGATGATTTTGTAGATTTTTTAGAGAGATTGATAGAGCATGGTTTTGCAGAGATGGCACTTACTTATTTAGAAAATGCTCTAAGTGTCTATCCTAGTGATAAGTTGCTACGTAAACTCTTGAAAAAATTGGCAAAAGGCAAAACAGTTGAAAATTGAACTGCCAAACCACTCCTTTAAATATGTAACTGAAAATTCTACTGAGTGTGATGCTGAGACTGCTTTTGTTTTAACCACTCAAAATGAAAAATATCTTCAAAATGCGAAAGAGAATTCTGCGCATTCAATCATTAAAATCAAAGATATTGCTGAACTTTTTGGTGTAAATAGAATAAAATTGGTAGGTATTACCGGTACAAATGGTAAAACAACTACTGCAAGTGCTATTTACTCCTTTTTGCTTGACCTAGGTTATAAGGTTGCTATGCAAGGAACACGTGGCCTTTTCATGAATGATGAAGTGGCAGAAGGAAAGACGCTCACAACACCATCTGTTTTAAATACATATAGACATATTTATCAAGCTGTAGCTGCTGGATGTGAATACTTTATAATGGAAGTAAGTTCACACGCTATAGCACAAAAAAGGATTGAAGGGTTGGATTTTGAACTGAAAATCCTTACAAATATTACTCAAGATCATTTGGATTATCATAAGACGCTTGAAGAGTACATCTATGTGAAGAATTCATTTTTTCAAGATGAGGGTAAAAAACTTATAAACAAAGATGAACCAAAAGCAAAATTTAATTTTAAAAACACATACACATATGGTATTGAAAATCCAGCGACATATAGACTTATGGCGTATTCACTTAACGATGGAAGCAGTGGAATAATCCAGCACTTTCAAGAAATAGTTCCTTTTACAGCCTCTACACATGGTTTTTTTAACCTTTATAACCTTATGGCTGCAATTTCAGCTGTACATATTTTGACAGGCAAAAAACTTGAAGAGGTTGCAGATGTAGTAGACAATTTTGCAGGTGTAAGTGGAAGAATGGAGCAAGTAAGCGTTCTGCCGAATGTCATTGTCGATTTTGCACATACTCCAGATGGGATGCAACAGGTTTTAAATGCACTCAAAGAGAAAGAGCTCTTAGTCGTTTTTGGAGCTGGTGGCGATAGAGATGCACTTAAGCGTCCGCTGATGGGAAGAGTTGCAGCGAGCCTTGCAAAAAAAGTTTTTATAACGAGCGACAATCCACGACATGAAGATCCGCAAAAGATTGTCGATGATATTGTCAATGGTATTGACGATACAACAAACGTCGTAGTTGAACTCAACAGAAAAAAAGCGATTGAACTCGCCCTAGATTCTCAAGAGAATGACGAAGTAGTCGTTATTTTGGGAAAGGGTGATGAAACATTCCAAATCATTTATGATGAGAAACTCCCTTTTGATGACAGAAGAGTTGTAAGAGAGCTTTTAAACCTCTAATCTACTAGTACTATTGAACTTATATCTAAAATCTAACATTGAAACCAAGATATGCAAGGTTCACATGAGAAGCTCTACTCTCTGTTCCCTCCAATTCATTCACTTTTTCGTACGAACGATTTTTGTACTCATAAGAGAATTCAAGATCAAAGTGTTCACCCATAGGAATGTATATACCGCCCCCCAGATTAAATGAACCGTAAGTAAGTGACTTATTCGCATTGTCTCTGTTGTCTAATATTCCTGCACCAAATCCAGCTTTTACAAAAGGATTGACATATATACCCCAGTCAAAGGCTTTAATCAAGGAGATATCAAAAGCATATTTCTTTGGATTTGAGTTTATATAGTCTATAGAAAATTCCACCGCATATGCTTCTCTTATACCGTAACCCGCTTTAACTCTTATGAGGTCAGATGATGTTGTTTGTTCTACTGAAGAGTTAGCAAAATTTGTTTGTGTATTTGTATATCCGTAACCAGTTCCCATGTAAATTTTTGATTCAGCAAAGACGAAGGAGCTAAGCAGTAGTGATAGTAGTATGATTTTATTCAAAATGATTCCTAATATTTTTATGAAATTATATCTTAAATATATAAACTTCTTTTGGAGCATTAGAATAAAGGGTTAGAATTTTGATATAATTGCGAAAAAATTAAGGATCATTAATCATGGGAATTCCTCAACCAGCGTTTTATATATTTAAATGTGAGCAGTCAGCTCCTCCAGGTATGCCAAAACCATCATGTGTGACACCAGATACACAAGACCTATTTCAATATACAGCTCAAAAGCTAATGAAAGAGGGTATCATGATGACAGCTCCAATCGTTCGTACTTCATGCATGAATCGTTGTCAGCAAGGTCCAGTTATGTTAGTAGAACCAGGTCATACAATGTATGTTGGTTTAAATAAAGAGAAAATAGACAGAATAATCACTGAACACATCATCGGCGGAAACGTTGTAGAAGAGTATGTGATAAGCGACGAGATGTGGGATGCTCCTATCTCACCAGCTGATGCTAAAAAACAGATGGGAATGTAAGGAAATAGTATGTTAATTGATATGTTGTACAGCAAAATCCATCGCGCTACTGTTACAGATGCCAACTTAAACTATGTTGGTTCTATTACAATAGACGAGGAGCTACTAGAAGCTTCTAAGATGAGGGTTGGACAAAAAGTTGAAATTCTTAACATAAATAATGGTGAGCGTTTTTCTACCTATATTATTTTAGGTGAACGTGGAAAACGTGACATTTGTCTTAATGGTGCAGCAGCTCGTAAAGTACATAAAGGTGATAAAGTTATTATCGTTTCGTATGCTACTTACAATGAAAAAGAGTTAGAGACATACCAGCCTAAAGTTGTTATTCTTGATGACAATAATGATATAGAGACTATAGCGGATAGTATCTAATTATGTTTGGAATGGGCGACATGGGAAAAATGCTTGAAGGTATGCAGGAAAATGCTGCAAAAATGCAAGCTGAACTTGAGTCCAAGACATTTAATGTCAAAAGTGGCGGTGGTTTAATTGACTTGAGTGTTAATGGTAAAGGTGAAGTCCTTGACTTGAATATTGACGACTCACTTTTGAGTGATAAACCCAGCCTTGAGATACTTCTCATTGGTGCCATAAATGACGCAAACAAGATGGTCCAGCAGAACCAACAAAGCAGTGCTTTTAATCTCTTTGGTGGAGCGAAATAGGTGTTACGCCTATTTTTGCTCTCCAATCTTTTACTTCTTAATTTACTCGCTTGTAAAGGCGGATATGACTCTTGCATAAAAAAAGTTAACGATTCAAATACAATTCAAAAAAAATCACTTTCAATTCCTGTCAAAAATAACAAAAGACTTATTTACTCTTCTGCTCAACCCAATGCTAAGATTTTGAAACATGATCCTTTTCTTGGACTCTATTTGATAGAAGATAAAAGTAAGTTCGCTTATGACTTTGAGATAAATATGCGCTTACAACTCGGTTCTGCAATAGTAGATAAAAAAAGAGCGATAGAGGCAAAGGTACTCAAAAATCAAGTAGGCTTGAATAGTCTAGCAAGATTTAGCGGAAAGTATAAAGTACCAGCTTTAGTAACGAGTAGTTGTTGTGCACTTGAGGGTATAGTAACACACAGAGGGATTATTCAAAAAGAGTATATACAAAGGTTCTTATTATCCAAGACTATTGATTATGGAGATATTGGAATACGTGTAAATAATGAGAAAGGTTCTGTTCTTGTAACAGCTCGTGACCCTTATATGAGTAAAAATCCTTTTCAAAAAGGGGATTGTATTGTTATGTTTGATGGTAAAAAAATGAAGGCAGCTTCTGTCTTAATGCGACAAATACTTTTTGCAAAAATTGGTTCAAAACATAAAGTGAAAGTAAAGCGTGGTACTAAATTTTTAAACTTTAACGTCATAGTACATAAAAGATATGGCGGTGGAAACGTTAGTGATACCTTTTTAGAATCCAAAGGCATTTATTTTGATGAGAATATGAAGATTGTTAAACTTTCTGAAGACTTTAAAGAGTATGGTTTACTCATAGGAGATAGACTTATTCAAGTAAATGGTGTTTTTGTAAAAACAGAAGATGAACTTCGTAAATATATTGAAGATTTTAAAGATTTTTCATCGCTTCTCTTTGAGCGAAAGAACTTCCAGTTTTTTGTAAATATTAAGTAGAAAAAGACTACAATTTCAGATGCAAAAATTCGAACAATTTTTAACTGAACATTTACCAACATCTAAAAGTATTCACCCTACATATGAGAGTGCTCTGCAAAATATGCTTATTGCAGGTGGTAAGCGTTTTCGACCTGCACTTTTACTTGGTGTGGTTAAAGCTTATAACTCATTGATGCTAGAAAGTGCGAGACATGCGGCCTATGCGGTAGAACTTTTGCATACATATTCGCTTATACATGATGATCTACCAGCTATGGACAACTCTCCACTTCGACGTGGACACCCTACACTCCATGTTAGTTTTGATGAAGTGACTGCCATTTTAGTCGGAGACGCTCTCAATACTTACTCGTTTGAAGTACTCAGTAAGGCACCTTTTTCAGACTATACGAAGGTTGAACTTATACGAGAGTTAGCAAGTAATGGCGGATTGAACGGCATGGTTTTGGGTCAGGCAATAGATTGTTATTTTGAAAACCAACCCTTAAAAGTGGAAGATATAAAAATTTTGCATACGAATAAAACTGCAAAACTTATAGCGGCTTCACTTAAGATGGGTGCAATTATCGTAGGTCGTGAAGATTTAGGTGAGAAATTATATGAGTTTGGCATTAAACTTGGGCTTTTGTTCCAAATCCAAGATGACATCCTGGATGTAACACAGACGAGTGAGGAAGCTGGCAAGCTTACAAATAATGATGAAGATAAAAATAGTTTCGTGACTATTTTGGGACTTGAGGAAACATTAAGAGAAGCAAATACTTTAGCGGATGAATTGACTCAAGAGATGGATAGTTTTGACGAGAACTTACAGCGTGAGTTGTCACCACTCTTAACGAAATATATAAACCGACACAAATAAAACCAAAACAGGAAGAAGAAAATGAGTAATACTATGCGTCAAAAGATGGCAGATTCGATTAGATTTTTAGCAGCAGATATGGTTCAAGCGGCAAACTCAGGGCACCCTGGTGCACCTATGGGACTTGCAGATATCGCAACAGTTTTAAGTGAACACTTAAATCATAATCCGAAGAACCCTTCATGGTTAAACCGTGATAGACTTGTTTTTTCTGGTGGACATGCAACGGGTCTTATCTATTCTCTTTATTATCTTTGGGGATATGGTCTTGATGTAGAAGACTTGAAAAACTTTAGACAACTAGACTCTAAAACTCCAGGACATCCAGAATTTGGTCACACTGCAGGGATTGAGATAACTACTGGTCCACTTGGGCAAGGTATTGCAAATGCAGTTGGTTTTTCAATGGCATCTAAGTTTGTTGGCGCTCAAGTAAATTCTGATACTGCAGATTTAATCGACCATAATGTCTACTGTCTCTGTGGTGATGGCGACCTTGAAGAGGGGATATCTTATGAGGCTGCATCTATTGCAGGACATAACAAGCTTGATAACCTTATCGTAATTTATGATTCAAACCGTATCACGATTGAGGGTTCAACTGACTTAAGTATCTCAGAAAATATCACTATGCGTTTTGAGTCTCAAGGTTGGGATGTTTTAGAGATAGATGGTCATAACTTTGATGAGATAGATAAGGCACTTACAACTGCAAAAGCAAATACAAAACCGACGATCATCATAGCAAACACTATCATCGCTAAGGGTGCTGGTGAGTTAGAAGGTTCTCATCATTCACATGGTGCTCCTTTAGGTAATGAGATTATTGCAAAAGCTAAAGTTGCTGCTGGATTTGATCCAGAAAAGAGTTTTCATGTAGATGAAGATGTTATGGCGCGTTTTAGGTGTGCTATAGAAGAGGGTGACTTAGTTGAACGTGAGTGGATTCATAGACAAAAGACTTTGCCACTTATGGAGCAAAATGAAGCTTTAGCGGCACTTGAAAATCCAGACTTCTCTCGTATTGACTATCCAGTTTTTGAAAAAGCAGAAGCTACACGTGGAACGAATGGTAAGATTATGAATGCTATCGCTCGTGGAGTTCCAAGTTTCTTAGGTGGTTCAGCCGACCTCTCTCCTTCTAACAAGACGAACCTTAATGATATGGGGATTTTTCCAAAAGGGAGAAATATCTACTTTGGTATTCGCGAGCATGCTATGGCATCTATCGTAAACGCTATGGCACTTTATGGTCCACTTATGCCATTCTCGGCTACTTTCTTTGTGTTTTCTGACTACTTAAAACCAGCAGCTCGTATTGCTGCTCTTACTGGAATTCAGCAGTTTTTCATCTGGACACATGATAGTATCGGTGTAGGTGAAGATGGTCCAACGCACCAGCCAATTGAGCATTTATCACAATTTCGCGCACTTCCAAACTTCTATGTATGGCGTCCGGCAGATGGTGCGGAAAATGTTGCAGCTTGGAAAACAGCTTTAGAGATGAGAAAATCTCCCTCTGCATTTGTATGTTCACGTCAAAATCTTGCACAGTTACCAAGACCTGTATTTGGTGAAATGAGTCGTGGTGGTTACATGCTTGCTAAAGATGAAAACGCATCGGTAACACTTATGGCCTCTGGAAGTGAAGTTGAACTCGCTCTTAATGTAAAAGAGAGTCTCAACAAAGAGGGTGTTGCCGTGAACGTTGTTTCTGTTCCATGTTATGATCTTTTTATAGAACAAGATAGAGAGTATATGAATGCTGTTATCATTCCAGGTACAAAAACGGTAGCTATAGAAGCTGCACGTGGCTTAGAGTGGTATAGACTTGCAGATACAGTAATAGCTATGGATAGTTTTGGTGCTTCAGCTCCGGCTGGAAAACTTTTTGAGAAGTTTGGCTTTTCAGTAGATGCTGTTGTAGCAAAAATAAAATAAGGAAAAAATATGAAATTACTAGTTAAGTTTATCGCAGTAGCAGGTTTTATGGCATTTACAAGTGGCTGCTCAACAACATCCAATACGGCGCTACCAACTATGGAAGGTGGCGTTTGTAACAACCCTAAGTGTCAATGTCCAAAACCATGTCAATGTGGTGCTGATTGTCAATGTGGAATGAACGGAAATTCAACTGCAATGGAAAAATAGCATTTCGCTATTTTTCATCCTCTTTTCTACTTCTCAAGCTCTGCCTCTTTTTTAATCCCTCTTGTAATCTACTTGAGAACACTTTTTGCTATACTCATTTACGGATACACACACATGTTTATTTTTATACTAAGTATCGCAGAGGCGATGGCTTTATAAGTTAAGGATAAGTTATGAAAGATGGTTTGGTTTGTATAGATATCTCAAGTGCCTTGTGCCCAAAGGTAGATCACAATAAACGCTTTGTAAAAATGGTGCATATCAATCGGATGTTTGATGATGGAGGAGGATGATCCTTCGGTCTAAGAAAAACTACTAAAGTCTACTTCTGTGTAGGCTTTGTCTGCTTAGTAGCGTTTTTATCTAAAAACATTTTCATACCAAAAGAGGGCGATTGAAAGTCTCTCTTTTTTTCATACTCATGATACTCTTTTCCACCATGCATATCTATCTTGCCCTTTTCATATTCTGCTAAACTGAGGCTAAAGAGAAGTGAGATGAAAAGTACTAATTTCATCTCTCATCTCCATAAGGTGCTCGTGTTTGGATTCTACTATCGACATAGCCACGACCGACTGTAAAGTGATAGAGTGTTTGAAACCTATTGTCTTTAAGACCTAGTGTTGAGTGAAACATATCATCTAAGAAACAACCTATTCCTGTCCCACTTAGACCCATAGAAGTAGCATCAAGATAGAGTTGCTGACCGATAGCGCCACACTCCCAGTAGAGCTCTTTATATCGGTGGGGACCATGCTCCATAATCTGCTCTGAGAAGTTACATAACATTCCTAAAGAAAATGCTCCGTCACTTGCTATAGCTTGATTACAACTTATAGCTTGACTTGCCATCTTCACATCACGTTTTTCTAATAGGTAGAGTCCCTCTAATTCACAGCACTCCCAGCTAAATGCAGAGTGCATACTTTCTTGAAGTGTTTTTTTGTCTCTCTCGTTTCTTATTAAGATGTAAATTCCTTCATCCATCTCTTCTACTCTCTCTACAAGTAAGACTAAATGTGCAGAATTTTCTTTAGCGTCAAGTGAGTCACTCACGCCACGAAGTATGGTAAAAAACTGCTCTTGTGTGATAAGCGAACGTACTGTATCCATCACATGAATACTTCTACGTTTAAGGATAACTTCTTTTGCTTCTTGTGTCTCTTTGGGTGCATTCAGTGAGCGTTTCGCTTTTTGTTGTGGAATTTGTACTTCTGCTGTTGCCTCTTCTATAGCGGGAATTATTTCCCAGTTTTCCATAGTTGGACTAAGCTTATTTGCCTTACCTGCATAAACTAAAGGAAGGTCTTCAAGTAGTGAATCTATGCAAAGGGAAGCCTCAGTGTACTCAGGAGAGACCACTAAAACCATATCACCGATTTCATGTTCATGAAATCTATTCTCTTGTGAAACACCAAGAAGCTTACTAATATCATCCGTACTTACACTATCAAGCCTTGTTACTTTCCAGCCGAGCATTTTTGCAGATACTACGAGAGATTGCCAAGCATGACCGGCATCTAGGTTGACATATCTAAAGGCACGTTCTCCATACTTCCACACTTCACGCCAAGAGATACTTGAGACTCCTATAAGAAAACTATCTTTAGGCAGTTGTTTCCAAAAGTCTGTATCAAAGGAGACCAACTCTTCGAGTTCATGGTTCTTGGGTGCATAGTGGTAAATAGTAGATACATTTTTTTGTTCTTCTAAGAGAGGGGGGAGAATGAGATAGGACTCTGTTGGATGTAGGTTTCCGCTTGAGGCATTACAGCGAACAGCCCAAGAAGCACCGTCAGAGACTTTCCAAGCAGCAATCCCCATAGAAAACTGCATAAGTTGTGAGAGTGACTCTTTAAGAACTGGTGCAGATGGAAGTGCAGAATCCAGAAGATGATACGGTGGAGTAGGATGATTTAGTGCCAAGGGGAGAACTAATTTTTCCGCTCCAATGTACTCTCGAAAAGGGTTGGGTTGTGTCGACCAGTCCATATAGCCCAAAGACCGGGCATATCTTTGTTGTGAGTGTTTTGTAACTTCATGGTACATAAATGTTGTTTGTAGTTTATTATTCATGTGCCAATTTTAATGAACTTGCCTTAATGATGAATATAAAAATATTGCTAACTTTAAACTAGAAGTTTTTTGAATACTTTGAGAAAAAATGCAAAGTTTAACTTTATCTCTTTATCTTTAAGCCATAAATCAATAATATGTTTTTGTACACTTTTTGACCTATAGAGTTTTATCATAATGGCAACTGTAAAATCATTATAGAGAAATATTTTTTGAAGTTTTTTGAGTGTTTCAAACTTTTTAAGATATTTTTTATTCCATTCATTTTCATATTCAGTTGGTTCAGAATTACTCGCTAAAACATCAGCTAAAATCTTTGCTGAACTCATCGCATAGTATATTCCCTCGTATGTAAAGGGAAGAACTTGTCCTGCAGAGTCCCCAACAAAAAAGACTCTCTCTTTATAAAAAAGTACTTTTTTATATTTTGGGATTTTATAACCATACACTTTATGATCTTCGAAGACGTCTAGAGACTCTTCAAAGTTTTTCATATAAGGAGTCTTTCCTTGTGCTATAGTACCAATATTTGTGCCGTTTGACTCCGGAAAAGACCAAGCATATTCTTTTGATGCTATATTTTCTCCAAAGTGAAACTCACAATCTTTACAGTTTAAGTGTTCTAGGTCTGCATAAGAGGTCATCATGCTCTGTGTGTAATCATTATTTATAAGTCTACGGACTTTGGAGTTTACCCCATCTGCTCCTACGAGATATTTTGACTTTATAGTTTTTGTTTCATTGCCTATTTTGATAGTAGTGATTACTGAGTCTTTTTGAACTACAGCATTAACAAATGTCGCCTCATAAAGGTGAGAACCACTCTTTTGCGCTTCTACTCTTAAGTAGTGGTCAAACTCTCTTCGTTCTACAATGGCTAAGGGAGTCTTATCTATATCAACAGATACTCTTGTATCTTTAAAGGCTAAGATAACCTTATTTATATCTTTTTTTATCTGCTTTGTATCAAGTCTAAATTCACGAAAAGCATCAGCTCTTAAACCACCACCACAAGGTTTTTTAAAGTCGAAGTTTCTTTGTATAATGATATTGTCTATTTTGTTTTCAGAGAGTTCTCTTGCAAGTGTTGCACCTGCTGGTCCTGCTCCAACAATAAGGATTTCACATTCTGTTTTCATGCAAAAATTGTAGTGTAAAGTTACTTGGATACCCCTTTTACAAAGATAAAAAGAAAAAGAGAAACATGAGTCATATAGGCTTAAAAAAAACTCATTAAAAAAGTTTAGCTTAGATATCTATGTAGGTTTTTCATCTTGCTTTGTTAAAAACTAAATATGAAATTTTCAAACTTAAAACTTACAACACCTTATCTGGAACTTGATCCGATTTTTTACCAAAAAGTAGATCCAACACCACTACACAAACCTTTCCTTATTTCTACTTCACAGGATGCAGCAAAACTTCTTGGGGTAGATGAAGATTTAAAGCTTGATGAAGAGCTCATAAGCATCGTGAATGGAAAAAGAAAACTTGAGGGAAGTGAAACCTTTGCTATGTGTTATGCAGGACATCAGTTTGGTTACTTTGCCGGACGACTAGGTGATGGGAGAGCTATAAACTTAGGAAAAGTCAATGGGCAAAACCTACAAGTAAAAGGTGCAGGTTTAACAGAGTACTCGCGTCAAGGAGATGGTAGAGCAGTTCTACGTTCCTCTATAAGAGAATATCTTATGAGTGAGGCTATGTATGGGTTAGGTATAGAAACTTCACGTGCATTGGCTCTCATTGGAAGTGATACAGATGTTGCACGTGAGAGATGGGAGAAAGGCGCTATCGTGCTTCGCCTTTCACCTTCTTGGGTACGTTTTGGAACCTTTGAGTATTTCAATGCTTCAGGTGAATATGAGAAAATGCAAAAGCTTGCTGACTATGTAATAGATGAGAGTTTTTCTCATCTTAAAGGGGTTGAAGATATTTATCTTAAGATGTACGGCGAGATAGTTAAAAACACAGCTACAACCATAGCAAAGTGGCAGAGTGTAGGTTTTAACCATGGAGTGATGAACACTGACAATATGTGTATTGATGGAAGAACTATAGACTATGGTCCTTTTGCATTTTTGGATGATTATGACAGGTATTATGTCTGTAATCACACCGACAGGGAAGGAAGATATAGCTTTTCAAGTCAGCCAGGGGTTGCATACTGGAATTTAGAGATGCTTGCTCGTGTACTCGCTCCAATAGTTAATCATGATGCTTCTCAAGAGTTACTCGAGGATGTTTTTAAAACTACTTACGAGAGTGTATTCTCAGAGATAATGTACGCAAAAATGGGTTTAGAATCAGAAGATGAAGATGACAGGGAACTTTTTCAGTGGATGCTCAAAGCCTTAGAGAATGCTACAATAGACTACACCATGTTCTTTAGAAAGCTCTCACATTTTAATGGAAATAAATCAGACATACTCGACTTGTGCGTCAATAGGGCTCCATTAGATGACTGGCTCGATGCTTATGCCTTACGTTTAGAAAAAGAGAGACTTTCATTGGACAAACGTCATACAAGAATGTTAGCAGTCAACCCAAAGTATGTCCTTAAAAACCATATACTACAAGAGGCGATAGAAAAAGCAAGTGAACACGATTTTAGTATGGTTAATGAACTTTTAACAGTTGCACTTACACCATTTGATGAGCATCCAGAGTTAGAACATCTTTGTAAGCCAACTCCGATGGAAGCGAAAAACAAAAGACTCTCTTGTTCGTCTTGAGAGTCTAAGGTAGCTAACAAATCGCTAACGTTTCATCGTTACAATATGGAAGTTTAAAACAAAGGATTAACATGAAAAAATTTACAGCGACATTATTAGTATTAGCGGCTTTAGCTTCAAGTGCATTTGCACATCACCC
>SWCD01024521.1_pt1 | contig 13404 bp, 11 predicted proteins | sample 4693011 | NCBI WGS metagenome assembly SWCD01 (sample SAMN10267278, study PRJNA491770) | bioreactor metagenome | isolation source: DHS bioreactor inoculated with marine | place: Japan: Omine Ridge, Nankai Trough | reverse complement strand
CAGACCCGGGGCGACCTGGACGGCGCCGAGGCGATGTACCGAAAGTCGCTGGAGATCAACGAGAAACTCGGGCGGCTGGTTGGCATGGCCAGCGACTACGGTAACCTTGGGAACTTGCGCTTCCGTCGCAACGACCTCGAAGGTGCAGCCCAGATGTACGAAGCGGCGTTGAGGGTAAGTAGCGAAGCGCAACGTCGAGACGCGATCGCTCGCGCATCTGCCAATCTGGCTCTCGTACACGAGTACCTTGGCCACCGAGACAAGGCTCGCGAGCTACTCGACGGATCACTCGCGCTATTCGTCGAGATAGGAGACCACCTCTCTGCGGATCAGACAAGATCTTGGATCGAAGCGTTCGACGACCCAGCCAGCGAGGCCACAGGACTCGGGGATGAAGCATGACAGAGCCGACGCCAATCAGGCAAGAGCCGTTTCAGTTCCCCATGCCGGATGCATCTGAGGCTCCCACCAAGGCTGGAGCTCCATACTGGGCAGCATGGCAGATTGCGCTCACACGCGCTGCCTCGTTAGAAGACGAAAACAAGCAACTTCGTGACGAACTCAGATCCGTCGACACCAAGAGAGCTCTGATGCAGGAGCGTGTTGACGCGATCAATGAACGAGCGAGGCTCTCAGCCGTACTCTCGACTGGGCTTCTCACTCTCGCGACTTTCGCGTTTGCAGTACTGCTGTACTTGGTGAGCGAGTACCGCACTGAGACCTGGCTTATCGGCGTGATTGCCGGTCTTGCAATACTCCTCTTTGTGGTAGGAGTCGCCGTTCAATGGGTGTTTTTTGGCAGGCGAACGAAGTCACGTGAGTGACCTGAGCCCAGAACGGCCATCACAGGCATTCCCATCTGAGCGAGAGGAGGGCGCTGCCCTCCCTTCACACCCCATACCCCAACTCGCCCATCACCGGTTCCAACGTCGGCAGGATCGGCTCGATGTACTTCTCGTAGTGCCGCCAACGCTGCACCGCGCGCGTGTACACCGGCTGGGTCACATCCGCATACGTCGGCGACATCGCCGGCCGATCCTTGGCTCGCTCGCGGTAGCTCATCACCTCGTCCCTCCAGGGCAGCTCCAGGTAGTCGAGCACCCGCCGCACTTGCGACTCCAGGTCCGCCACCATGTCTTCGTAGCGCACCTCGATGTAATCCTCGCCCAGCACGGCGCGGTATTGCAACCAGATGCGCAGCGTGCGCGTGAAGTGCCGAGCCGTCTCCTCCCAATCCAGGAAGGCGACGTTGAAAGGCGTGGTGGAGGCCGCGTGCATCATGAAACAGCTAATGCAGATATCGCGCGGATCGCGCAGCATGGTGATCGTCTTGGCCCGCGGAAACAGCCGCTTGAGAAAGGGCACCGCGTGCGTGTAGGCCGGGTTCTTGTCGAGCACGAAGCGGTCGCCGATCTTCGCGCGCATGTAAGTTTCCAGCGAGGTGAGGTATTGGGCCCGGCAGACATGCGCTTGCTGCGGCGTCATCTGCCGCACCAAGTCGATCGGCGAACGACCCTGCGGCCCCATCTTGGCGAGCGGCCGCACGATCGCTGCCGCCAGGGCCGGCGTCTCTTCCGCGGTGATCATGCCGGGATGGCGATCCAGGGCGCTCTCGAGCAAGGTCGAGCCCGTGCGCGGGAAGCCGACCATCAGGCCCACCGCTGTCAACTCCTCCGCCTCCACGCCCCGAAAGTCGTTGGCGGTGATTGCCTTGCCCATGGCTTCGTTCTGGCGATTGAGCACTCGCGCCTGCTGCACCGCGACCAGGCAGCCCGGCTTTTGCAGGGTCTTGGCCCGCTTGAGCGCTTCCATCGCCTCGTCGTAGCGTCCCAGGCGATCCAGCGTTCGGCCCAGTTCGTAGCCCGCGCGCACGCGCAGTTCCACGGACGCCCCCGCCGCCTCAACGAGAAACTGGAAGCGCTGCTCCGCCCGCTCGTAGTCCTTCTCGCGGGCGTGCAAGAGCCCGTCGGTGAGATGCGCTGCCGGCAGGTCCGGCTGCAGTTCCAGGGCCCGGGTGACCGCCTCGCGCGCTTCGGCCAGGCGATGCACCCGCTCGAAGACCGAGGCCAGGTCCGCCAGGATCGGGGCGGGATCCGCCGCCATCTCCGCCGCCCGCCGGGCTTGTTCGATGGCCGCCTCGTTGTTGTGGATCTGGTCGTAGAGGCGGGCGGCGGCGTGGATGGCCTGGGCGGACTTGGGGAAGCGCTTGATGATCTCCGCCGCCTGGGCTTCGCAGTCGTCGAGCTTGCCTTGCTGCAGCAGGGCTCGCCCCAGGCCGCCCCGCGCCTCGAGATCGCCGGGCCGTACCTTGAGAAGCTCGCGCAGGCACTTCTCCGCCTCCTCGAAGCCGCCTTGGGCCAGGGCCCGCCGCGCCTGCTCCCGCAGGGCTTCCGCCCCGGCGTCGCGGGCGCTCATCCGCTTCGCTTTCTTCGCCTGTCCCGGCCGTGGTCTTGCCATGGCCCAGATGATACCGCCGCGATCCGGCGCGGTATGCACTCCGGGCCATCACCTTGCGGCAAGAGGCCCCCGAGGCGCTGACACGCCTGACGGCGGGGCCGGCTCTCCTGCGGGGAACATCGCCCAACGGCTCGGCGCTCACTACCATACGCGCAACATGACAGCGAGAAGCCAAGCGACATCCTCCTTCAACCTCTCACCCGGGCGAGTCATCGGGGGCAAGTACATCGTCGAGGGCCTGCTCGGCGCCGGCTGGGAGGGGGAGGTCTATCGGGTCATGGATCACCGCACCGAGACGGTGCGGGCGGCGAAGCTCTTCTTCCCGACCAGAAACAAGAACGACCGAGCCGTCCGATTCTACTCGCGCAAGCTCGAGGCCCTCCGCACCTGCCCGATCGTGATCAAGTACATCCACACCGAGACGCTGCGCTGCCGCGGCGAACAGATCAGCGTGCTCATCAGCGACTTGATCGATGGCGAAGTCCTGGAGGACTTCATCGAGGCACGTCCGGGCAAGCGTCTCCCCGAGTACGAAGCCCTGCGAATCTTCTACAACCTCACGATCGGACTCGAGCAGATCCATGCCGAACGCGAATACCACGGCGATCTGCACGCCTGCAATGTGCTCATCCACCGCCGTGGAGTCCACTTCGATGTCCGGCTCATCGACCTGTTCGACCTGGGCCGCCCCTCGCGGAGCCATGCCCAGCACGATGTGGTCTTACTCGTCCGGTTGCTCTACGACATGCTCGGCGGACAGAAGCGGTATGCCGGTCAGCGTCCGGAGGTCAAGAGCGTGATCTGCGGCTTGAAACGGTCACTGATCCTGGCCAAGTTCCCCACCGCCAGCCGTCTGCGACAGCACTTGGAGAGCTTCCGCTGGGAGAGCTGACCGCCGCGCCGCTAGCCGCGTCGATGGGCGACCGGCCGATAGAGAAGCAGTGTCAGATCGTCGGGGTGGCCGGCTGACTCATCGTGCATGTGCCGGCGGACCGTCACCGCAAGAGCTTCCACCGCGGCTTCACAGCGACCAATCCGCATGCCCTCCACGATGCGGTCGGTGACGAGGTTGTCGGAGAGGCCGTCCGAGGCCAGCAGCACGCTGTCGCGCGGCCTGAGCCGCACCGGCTGGCTGACATGCACGAACATCTCCGGCGAGCCCAGGATGTTCAGCACGATCGAGCGATCGTCGTGCGCCATCGCTTCCCGCTCTGACAGGAGACCGGCCTCCACTCCGAAACCGGTTGGTGAGTGCGGCTGAGCGTTGTAGCGCACGGCCCCGCGCTGGCCCACAATCAGAGCGGGCGAATCGCCGGCATAGAAGACGCGGGCCTCGTCGCCCTCGATCAGGACCGCCGTGAGTGTCGTGCCGGCCCCAACCCGCATCTCAGTGACGGCCTGATTGGCGGCGTCAAAACCGGCAAGCACCAGCGACGTTGTCTCCGGCGGTTCGGCCTCAGCCACGACTCCTCGCAGCGCCGTCAGCGCCAGCCGCGATGCTTCACCGCCGGCCGGCATGCCGCCACAACCGTCCGCCACCGCCAGCAGCAACCCTCCACCGTTCAGCGGCACGATCAGGGCTGAGTCTTCGTTGGCGCTCTCCTTGAAGGGAGCGGTACAAGAATAGAGCGCGATCGCTCCTTGATCCCAGGCGAAAGCCGAGGGGCGTTCGTCCTGCCCCTCGGTGTGGACAAGTCCCTCGGCCGGGACAACTCGCCTTGTCGATGATGGCCGCACTGCTTTGGCTCCTGGAGTCATGCCCGTCGGCTGCGAACTCCCGAACGATTCTAGCCGACGATGCCGGCCCGCCGCTGGGCCGCATCCTCCGGCGCCGTGCCGGACCGCGGCGAGGCCGCTCGGGCCGCCTCGTCAGGCAGCGACGGAAACGCCATTCCGCAAGCGGCAAGAGAACGACATCGCTCCGCCGTGACTACAATGAACGGCGGCGATCTGGCCCGGACCGGAAACGACAGGCAGCGCGAGGCCAGACAGGGCCAGCCGGGGGCCTGGCATTCCACGCCCCTACACTCGCCTCCCTGGAGGGGCACGAACATGGCAACGAACAGCGATCCGGCAACGATTGGGTGGCGAGAGCTCGTCGACTTCCCCGACTGGGGTCTTCGCAGGGTGCGGGCGAAGGTGGACACCGGTGCGCGAACCAGCGTGGTCGACGTCGCTCAGATCGAGAGGCTGCCGGATGGATCCATCCGTTTCGAGGTCGTCGCCCGCCTGAAGCCAATCAGAAAGACCAAGTGGATCACCGCCCGGCCGGTTCGCGCCAGCATTGTCAAGCCCAGCCACGGTCAATCACAAGAACGTCACGTCTGCCTCACGCGCATCCGCATCGGAGAGCACGAGCAGGAAATCGAACTCAGCCTGATCTGCCGGGCGGGCATGCTCTGCCGTATGCTGCTGGGGCGTTCCGCTCTGGCGGGGCACTTTGTTGTGGATTCATCACAGAAGTATCTGCTGAGCAAGGCAAAGAGGCCAGCTCAAGACGAGGTTCAATCATGAAGCTGGCCATTCTCTCCACTTCCTTGAAAGCCTACAGCACCAGACGCCTCCGCCAGGCGGCCGAAGAACGGGGCCACAAGGTCAAGGTGCTCAACACGCTCCGGTTCACCATCGACCTCGAGGAGGGGGCGCCGGATCTGTACTTTCGATCCAAACCCCTCACGGAGTACGACGCCGTCCTGCCCCGCATCGGCGCTTCCATCACCTATTTCGGCACCGCCGTGGTGCGTCAGTTCGAGCAGATGGACGTCTACACGCCCAACACCGCCAATGGCATCTCCAACTCCCGCGACAAGCTTCGCTCGCTGCAGGTCCTGAGCCGACACGAAATCGGCATCCCGAGGACAGCGTTCGTGCGCGATCGGGCCGACGTCCTGCCCGCGATTGATCGCCTCGGTGGCGCGCCCATCATCATCAAGATCCTGGAGGGCACGCAGGGCATCGGCGTGATCCTCGCGGAGTCCACCAAGACGGCCGAGGCGATCATCGAAACGCTGCAGACCGCCAAGCAGAACGTCCTCATCCAGGAATTCGTCAAGGAAAGCAAGGGCCGGGACATCCGGGCCCTGGTCGTCGGGGACACCGTCGTCGCCGCCATGCGCCGCGTCGCTCAGGGCGATGAGTTTCGCAGCAATGTTCATCGGGGCGGTCGGGCCGAGCGGGTGGTGCTCGACCCCACCTACGAGGAGACCGCCGTCCGCGCCGCCCAGATCATGGGCCTGCGCGTCGCCGGCGTCGACTTGCTGGAGGGCGCTGAGGGGCCGTTGGTCATGGAAGTCAATTCCTCGCCCGGACTGGAGGGGATCGAGGGGGCGACCGGGCTCGACATCGCCGGCGCCATCGTCGAATACATGGCCAACCAGGTGAACTTCCCCGAGATCGACCTTCGACAACGACTGACGGTTTCCAAGGGGTACGGCGTCGCCGATCTGATAATCCCGGCTGGGTCGGATCTCGTCGGCAAGACCATCACCGACTCCGGCCTGCGCGAGCGCGACATCGTCATCCTCAATCTGCATCGAGGCACCTCCGTGATTTCCAACCCCAAGGGATCGCGGAATCTCATTGCCGGCGACACGCTGCTCTGCTACGGCAAGCTGGAAGAGATGCGGAGCTTGACGCCCGAAAGACAGCGGCGGGGAAGAAAGGTTAAGGCCAAGAAACTCGACCCGCAGCTGCTCGAGGACCTGGAGACCGACTCATGACGACAGAGTCAGACCCCGCGACCTGGTTCGGAGAAACGGTGCGGCCGGGCGAGCGCGTCATCACCTCTCTCCGGCTCTCGGAAAGCTACTCCGGCGCCGACGTGTCGATCCCACTCTTCGTCTGGCGCGGACGCCGCGACGGACCAACCGTCTGTGTCACCGCCGCCGTGCACGGCGACGAGATCAACGGCACCGGCGCCATCCGCCACCTTATCCGTGAACAGCCCTTCGAGCTGACCCGCGGCACCCTGGTCCTGGCCCCGGTGGTGAACATTCTCGGCTTCGAGCGACACACGCGCTACACGCCCGATCGACGAGATATGAACCGCTCGTTTCCAGGGGCCCGCGAGGGAAGTCTTACCTCGCGAATGACCTGGTTGTTCTTCAAGCAGGTCATTGAACGCTGTGAATACGGCATCGATCTGCACACGGCGGCGGTGCGCCGAACCAACTTTCCCAACGTGCGGGCCGACATGACCGACGAGAAGCTGGCGCCCTTCGCCCGAGCCTTCGGCGCGGAGTTGATCGTCAGCTGCCAGGGGCCGAAGGGCTCGCTGCGCGCCAGCGCCTGCGCCGCGGGCTGCGCGATGCTGATCCTCGAAGCCGGAGAGGTCTGGAAAGTGGAGCCCGGCGTGGTCGAATACGCCGCCCGCGGCATCACCAACTGCCTGCGCTCCCTGGGTATGGTGAAAGGCAAGCCGGTGGAGCCCGCCTACCGCATCGAGACGGACACCACCAAATGGGTTCGCGCCTCCAATGGCGGCTTCCTGGAGTTCCACATCGCGCCGGGAGACATTGTCCGCAAAGGCGAGCCCATCGCCACCAACACCGACCTCACCGGGGAGGAACAGAACATCCTCCGGTCCCCGAGAGACGGCGTCGTGCTGGGCATGACCACCATTCCCTCCGTGGCCCCGGGTGACCCGGTCTGCCATCTGGCCTTCCCCCGCAAAGGCGCCCTGAAGAAGATCGGCCTGGCGGTCGACGAACTGCGCTCCGACTCTCTGCACGAGCGGATGCGCGGCGATCTCGCCAGCAACATCATGGTGACCAGCCCCGACGACGAAGCGTCGTAAGCGACACCGCACTCTCCCGATCGGAGCAAGACGGCACGCGGAGGCTCGCAGACCCCGGTAGAAACCTCTCCGGCAGATGACCTCGACCACCTGGATGGGAGCACGGCTGGGGCGGACAGGCACGGACCCCCAACGGATGATTCCGTAGGATCCGCCTGACCCACTCACTCGTCGTTGCTCTCAGCGCCCGCGTGGGGCCCGCCGACTCACTTGTGCGTGGCGCACCACACGATCCCCACCAGGAGTCCCAAGGCGGCCCCCAGCGCCACCCCAATGCCCGCCCCGAGGCCCATGCTGTCCAAGGCGGCGCCGACGCCCGTCCCCAGCGCCACGCCGATGCCTGCCCCGAGGGATAAGCACACGCCGACGGCGGCTCCTGCCACACTCTCATTCGTTTCTTCGGTCATACGTTGCTCCAATCACGTGTCGATCTCGCCTCGCCGGTGCCTGGCGATGCCGCCAGATGCGGCCGGCGTGGGAGTCGGGTTGGGCAGATGTCCGATTCTCAGCCTACCCCCTGATTGGGGTTGATTCCAGAAAAATCTGCCTTTCTATCCGATTAGCAGCGCCCCACCGCCACGCGGGATTCAGCCCTGTAGCCGCCCTGAAGCCGTATTGGGCTACCATGCGCCCCATTCCCCGGCTGGCCACGCACACCCAATCGCAGAAAGAGACGACCCCGTGAAGTACCTCGCTTGCCTCGCGCTTCTGCTGCTCGCCGTCCCCGCTCGGACGCAAGAGCCCACCAACCCCGACCTCGCCCAGCCGCCCCCTGCCACCCTCCACTCCCGCGGCCTGCACGGCTACATCGGCTTCACCGCCGTCAAACCGCCCGATCAACATCGCTACAGCGCCGGCATCGGTTTCTACTCCGCTGTCTGGCCGCTCATCGATCGGCCGCTCGCCAACTTCCAGATCGGCCTGGCCAGCACTTGGATCATGCCCGACAACGCCGACAACAAAGACACCCCCCTCGCCCCCGAAGGAACGCTGGCCCGCAACTGGCCCGAGCGCGGCCCGACCTGGAGCAGCGTCTTCCAAACCGTCGAAGGCGGCATCGGCTACTGGGCCCGCAACCACTTCCGCTACGGCCCGCCCAAGTTCAGCATGAACGCCACGCCCCAGTGCTACGACTACGAAGTCGGCTCGCCCGGCTGGTCCTTCTTCTACAGCAACGAAGCGCTCCCCGACCACCAACTCGGCATCGCCCAACTCACGAACCGCCTGCTCATCCCGCCCGATGGCCTGCCCTTCCAGGGCAATCCCAACGGCGAGTTCCTGGGCTACACCTGGATGGCCCTGCCCTTCACCGACGCTTACGAAGGCGATCCACCGACCGGCGACCAGAGTTGGACCTGCTTTATGCACACCGCCAACTTCAAGGGGCCCATCGCCTACTACATCCCCGAGACCTGGAGCAAGATCGGCAAGATCTTCGACTATCCCTTCCTCCACGGCCGGGGCCTCGACACCCGCCCCGGCGTCGCGGGCGGAGGGGCGATGGAGATCAACACCGTGCCCCGTCTCGAAGCGGTGGACAGCAAGGGCGTGCGCTACTCCAAGATCCCCAAGCTGCAGTTCCCGGTCGACGACCAGGGCCGCTCGCTCATCGTCCAGGACGTCATCTACTACTCCAAGGCAGCCCTGTACGACGAGTTCAAAGCCTGGCGCGATGACGGCGAGTCATGCAGCGGCGTGTTCGACGCTGGCGGCGCCTGGAAGTGCGCCCTGACCACCCGCACCACGCATTACGACCAGGCGGGCCAGAAGATGGCGGGCGTCGAGCGCGTCTTCGACACCAAGGTCTACGAGGGCGACATCTGGGGACTGCAGTGGTTCGATAGCGATGCCAGTGAACAGGGCACCTTCCCGCAGTACTACAAACAAGTCGGCGAGGAGCGCGTAGCGGTTGCCGCAAAGGATGTGCCGCAGGAAACAGGCCTGCTCACGCAGGAATTCCCCCTCGCAGGCAAAGGCGCGCCCTACACCTCGCCATCCGTCGGCGCCTGGAGCGAGCCGGGCCCCAGCAGCAAGCCGTACACGGTCACACTCGCCGACGGTTCCATCGTGACCTACAAGTGGTACCGCTTCGTCGATCAACCTTCCTTTCAGCAGTACAACTGGAGCCAGGCGAAGAAGGACAAGCTGCAAGCCCTGGTGGAGAAGATCCACGCCAACTGGCCCATCGATCGCAACTACATGGCGCCGCCGAGCCGCGGCAAGTTGGTAACACTCGACCCGGCCCTGCTGGTGACGCCGCCCAAGGGCATGGAGGTGGGCTACGTGCCGATCGTGACCGGCCAGAAGGGGCGGTGAGCATCCCGAGTGAGGTGGAGCAAGGCTCAACGCCCGCTGGATAGAAATCCCGGCACCAACAATCGGAACCAGCAAAGGGCCCACCGTCCATCCGCGGCGTCTCCCAAGGGCCCCCGAATGACACAGGTCAACAGGAACACGTCACGCCGGCCATCCGGCAGCGTGCGGAATCGCCCCGACACGGAGTGCAGCAAATGACACATCGTGCCCTTGCGAAGTATGGGGCATTGACCGTTGCTCTTTTGAGCGTCCTTGCCTTACTGCGAGCGGTGTCAGCCGGCCCGGAAGGCGCATCGCTCAAATGGACGGACAACCCCAAACTGCCGCCCGTCTTCAAGCAGACCGAGGCAACCCGAGAAGACGGGAGCCGGGCCACGGTCTTCGTGGCTGACTTCGACAACGACTTGACCCAGCGAAAGGGCCTGCTGGTCTACCTGGACGGCTCCGGCGCCCAGTCGCTCTTCACCATCAGAGATGGCAAGACCGGCGTGGGCATGTTCGGCCTCCTAGCCCGGGCGGCAACGCAGCACTACCACACCGCGGCGGTCGAGAAACGCGGCGTGGACTTCGGGGCCAGCGGTCGACCCGGCTCCGGGGAAGGCGCCTCCGAGGAATACACCGCCCACGCCACCCGCCACGAGCGCATCGCCGATGTCCGCCTGCTCCTGGACATCCTGATCGGCGAACTGAACATCGATCCACAGCGCATCGTCCTGGTCGGGCACTCGGAAGGCGCTGATGTCGCGGCGGGCGTGGCCGCAGCCGACCCGCGGGTGACGCACGTGGCGTTTCTCTCCGGGGGTGGGGCGAGCCAGATGTTCGACTTGATCGTGCTGACTCGGCATCGCCTGGCCCAGCAGGGCAAGTCGGCCGACGAGATCGAGCAAGCCGTCCGCCGCTTGGAGAAAGACTATCGCGACATTCTCGCTGATCCCGAGAGCGTGACGAAGTTCTTCATGGGGCATGCCTATCGCCGCTGGTCCAGCTTCTTTGCGCATCCAGCCGCTGAGGATCTGCTGCGGACAGAAGCCAACCTGTTCGTAGCGCACGGCACGGAGGACCAGTCGGTGCCCATCGAGTCCTTTGACTTCCTGACGGCCGAACTTCTCCGTGAGGGAAAGGACAATGTCGTGGTTCGTCGCTACCCCGGTCGCGACCACGGCCTGAGCGCCCCCAATCGCCCCCAGAACAAGCCACCCCTGACAGACGTGTTCGAAGAGATCATCTCTTGGACACTTGAGTGACGCACCGCACGGGCGGAGGAAAAGAGAGGTCGGGCGCGCTTCGTGTGCTCAGCGCGCTGAACGCGCGCCAAGCCCAGCATTGACCCAGCAACCCGTCTCCCCGATGATGATGCCATGACTCGCCTGGGCGGCCCAACTCGCTGGCGGCGTCGCGTGATCACACTCGCGGTGCTCTCGATCGTGCTGGGGTTCGTGACGACCTGGGTCGTGGCCTGGACCTGCGGCGTGTACGTCACCGCCAGGCACGAGACGGCCAAGACGTGGGAGGGCCCAGACCAAGTCGAACCATCATGGTCCTTTCAACCGAGTCGACGAGTGACCGTCTCACACGGCTTCGGTGTGGAACGGCTCAATGTCATTCTTCTCCGCCGGGAGAACAACGAACTCAGCCCCGATTGGCTTCGCAGTGGCGGCCCCGTCCCGAAGTGGAGCCGCACCTATGCGAGTTGGAGTGTAGGCGAACCCCGCCCTGCCGCCACGCGCGAGATCGAAGCGCCTGGTTCCCGTAGCGCCTTCGACCCAGACTTCCCGGCACTGCTCATGACGTCCTGGTCGGAGGCCTGCTACGGCTGGCCCCTCCCCTGCCTCAACTGTTCCTGGCCGCGAGCGGAGAAAGTCCGCGATGCCTTCATCCCTCCGCGCTGGCTGCGCGAGACCTCGAAGCGAGAAAGGTACGCGGCGTTCCCCTACCGACCCTACTGGTCGGCCCTGATCTGCAACACCATCTTCTACACGGCGTTCTGGGCACTCATGCTCGTCGCGCCCCGGACGACCCGCCGCATCTACCGACGCCTGCGCCGGCGCTGCCCCAACTGCGGCTACGACATCCGTCACTGCGAAGACCCGGGCTGCCCGGAATGCGGCTGGGGTCGGCAGATGCCGGACTCTACGGACTCAGATGAAACCCCACCCGCTACGATGCTCCCATGAGCGACCTCGACCATTTCCGCACCTTCGTCGCTGACCGGGATGTGCCTTGCCCTTCCTGCAACTACTCCCTGCGCGACCTGACCGAAGCACGCTGCCCGGAGTGCGGCGAACGGCTGACGCTCGGCGTCACACTCAGCGAACCGCACATCGGCCGCTTCATCGCCATCTGGATTCCGCTCCTCGCCGGCCTCGGCTTCGGCGGCGTCTTATCGCTCTGGGGCTTGTCAGCGGGCGCGGCTGCCCATGAACTGGCGCCGCTCCTGCTGCTGGTCCTTTGCACCGCACCCGGCGCGACCGTCGCCGTGCTGCTCCGCCGCCGCCTTCGCCGGCTCAATCTCGCGGGATTCGCCCTGCTGCTCGCTGCCGCCTGGCTGGTGCCGGTGCTGCTGACCTGCTGGTTCATCGCCAGCATCCCCTAGACCGCGGCATCTCTCTCCTGCGATGCACGACGAGTTACCTGACGCTCTTCTGGCGTCAATCACCCGCCCGCGATGCGGCGTCCAGCCAATCGATGCCGCGCCGGATGTTGGCGAAGACGTCACCGTGCCAGCCGTGGCCACCGGCGTAGGTCTGGAGCTCGACGTTGGCGCCGTTCTCGCCCAGCATCCGTGCGGCAACCGCAGCATGCTCGTCGAACTTGATCCAGTCGTCCGGCGAATGCAGGATGTAGTAGGGGTGCCCGTTGGCGGCGGCCAGGTCGGGGAGCAGTTGGGGTCTGAATACGCTCATGGCAACGAACGTGCCGGTCACCGGCGAGTCGGGATGGAGTGACATGGCGTAGAGCGGCGGGCCGCTCGACGACCAACCGAGGGTGAAGATCCGCTTGGGATCGATGTCCAGGCGCTCCCGGACGTCCTCGACGACGGAGGCGATGAAGACTTCGGTCGTGAACTCCGCCGCCGCGTCGGGAAGCTTGAGCGTGGGCCAGACCACGCGATCCCGCGCGTCGGTCCACACCGGAGCCACAAGATGAGCCGCCACGAACCCGGGCGGCATGGCGTGCTGCAGAATGCGCCTGCAGAACGGATGGAAGTCGGCGCTGCCGTCTCCTCCGGCGAGGATCAGCACCAGACCGAAGCCGCCGGCAGGTGCGTCGAGGCCTTCGTGCGGACCCATCAGGAAGTAGCGCATACGCGGATTCCCCGCCGCGGTGAGGTCCTGATCCGGCAGTCCCGCGAACTCCTCCGCGAGCGACCGCGCTTGCCGCTCCGCCTCGGCCCGACGCATCCGGTGGACAGCTTCCGTCATGTCCGGGATCTCGAGCGAGCGCACATCCTCTGAAAACCGCTGGTTGTTCTCTTCCCACCACCTGCGCCACCAGGCGCCATCATGCGTCTCGTCGTAGTCGACACCGGTCAGCGGGGTGAGCCCGAAGTACCCCACGCCGTAGATCGTGTCGGAGGTGTTGTCCGCTTCGATGAAGCCGATGAGCACCGGGATGGCGCGTGGGTCATCGTGCTCGGCGATCTGCCTGGCAGCCTGCGTTAGGTCCGGGTAGGCGACCGATCCGACCTTGTCCCGCACCCACCGGAGCTTCCCGTCGAGCGTGTCGATGTCCTCCGGGAAGGGAACGTGGTTGTGTCCGGCGGCAGTCTTCGGCAGGTCGGGAATCGGAATGTCCTGCACTTCTTGCGGGAACCGAGCCTTGTTGGCCTCCCACCA
>SWCD01004799.1_pt1 | contig 13407 bp, 10 predicted proteins | sample 4693011 | NCBI WGS metagenome assembly SWCD01 (sample SAMN10267278, study PRJNA491770) | bioreactor metagenome | isolation source: DHS bioreactor inoculated with marine | place: Japan: Omine Ridge, Nankai Trough | reverse complement strand
TCGCGACTTGCGCTTTTCAGCGGCACGATCTGGCTCAACATGACACCTAAGCAGTTCCAGCCCCGTCCATCAACCCAACCCCGCCCCCCTTGGGCTTGCGCGTTCGGTGTCGTGGCCCCACATGGTGCGCCCGACCGCGGACGTGGAGGGCCGACCGCCGTGTCGGCCGCGGCGCCAGCCGCAGAATTCCGACCAAAAAGGCCCGGCACAGTAGGTCGGAAATCGACCAAAAAGGCCCGGCACGGTAAGTCGGAATTACTCCTCGAACCGCCCACCCAGATGGTCCGCCAGGAACCGCTCCGCCTTCGCGTAGAAGACCATCCGGTTCTCCGGCTTGGCGAAGCCGTGGCCCTCGTCGTCGAACTCCAGGAACTGAACCGTCTTCCCGCGGGCTTGAAGGGCGTCCCGGATCTGGATGCTCTCGTCGCGGTTCACGCGGGGGTCGTTGCGGCCCTGCACGATGAGGAGGGGGGCCTCGATCCGGTCCACCATGAACAGCGGGGAGCGTGACTTCAGGAAGTCCTCCTCGGTCTCGACGTCGCCGACGCGGCGGACGAAGAGCGCCCGGAGCGGCTCCCAGTAGGGGGGGATGGTGTTCGAGAAGGTGATCAGGTTGGACGGGCCGACGATGTCCACGCCGCAGGCGAAGAGTTCGGGGGTCTTCGTCAGGCCGGAGAGCACCGCGTAGCCGCCGTAGGATCCGCCGTAGATCGCGGTGCGATCCGGGTCGGCGATGCCCCTTTCGATCAACCACTTGACGGCGTCGGTGATGTCGTCCTGCATCTTCCCGCCCCACTCCCGGTCGCCGGCGTTGACGAACTCCTTGCCGTAGCCGGTGGAGCCCCGGAAGTTCACCTGCAGGCAGGCGTACCCGCGGTTGGCGAGCCACTGCGCCTCGGGGTGGAGTCCCCAGACGTCCCGGTGCCAGGGGCCGCCGTGAATGTTCAGCACGGTGGGCAGTCCCTTCGGCTCGACCCCCGCGGGCAGCGAAAGGTAGCCGTGGATCGTCAGACCGTCCCGGGCGGTGAAGGACACCGGATTCATCGGGACCAGCGGCTGGTCGTCCAGATCCGGGCGGGCGGAGAAGAGGAAGGAGGCCTCCCCGGTTTCGCGGTCGAAGGCGTGGTAGACGACCGCCCCGAGGTCCCTGGTGTGCGCCACCAGCCACTGGCGGTCCTCGCGGTCGCGGTCGATCACGTGGAGGTCGCCGTCCACCAGTGCTTCGAGCTTTTCGAGGTCCGCGCGGATCGCCTCGTCGAGGACCCGGACGACCTTCCGCTCCTTGTAGAAGATCACCGCCTGCGGCACGTGCGTGTCGGGGTGGGTGAGGACGTCCTCCACGTCCGAATCGGGGTCGCCGGCAAGCACCGTCACCTCGCCGGTCCCGGTGTTCATGGCCCGGAGTTCACCGGCGTTGACCCCCTCGCAGGAGGTGAAGTAGAGCGTCACATCGTCTCCCGCGAAGCCGAAGACGTTCGAGGCCATGGCGTCGTCCGCGGCGAAGGTGAGAAGCTCCGCCCACTCGCCATCCTCTCCGCTTCGGTGGAGGACCAGGAATCCGCCCTCCGGCGTCGGCAGGGTGGCGCAGCGGATCCGCTGCTCGTGGTCCGCCGTCCAGTCGATCGCGCCGATCTCGTTTCGGATGGCCAGCGTTCGCTCGCCGGTCGTGAGATCGACCCGGTACACGTCGTGCAGCTGCGGATCCCGGTCGTTCACCGCCACGAGGATGGTGTTCGGGTGGCGCCGATCCACGGCCACGATGCGGGCTTGCACGTCGTCGATGGGGGTGAGGTCGACATCGTCGCCCCCCGCCTCCGTCACCTTGTAGACGTGCCAGTTCTCGTCTCCGGCCTTGTCCTGCACGTAGAGCAGGTGCACGTTGTCCTCGGCCCAGGCGTAGTCCCTCACTCCCCGATCCCGATCCCTCGTCACCGGGCGGTCGTCCTCCTGCCCGATCGTCCGCACCCAGACGTTCAGCACGCCCTCGTCCGGGGCGATGTAGGCCAGGCGCAGGCCGTCCGGCGAGAGTTGGGGAGCCACGCGGCTGGGATTGCCGAACAAGAGATCGCGGGGAATCAGTGGAATCATCAGTGCCTCCAGTGAGGGGGTGGATCAGCGTAGGTTGCCCTCAAAGCCGAAATGGGCCAAGGAATGTCAGTTCGCCCTCACCGGAGAATCATCAGCAGGACGACCACCGCCAGGATGACCAGGAGTCCGATCACCAGGAGCATCTCGGGCTGGACTCGCGGCCGCTTCGTCGGGGGCCGGGGCTGGCGCGTGGACTTGATGCCGCGTACCGCCGCGGGATCCACGCGAGACTGCTGGTCCGCGATCGCCACCCTACCGGAGCGGATCAGCGTGAGATCCTCCACCACGCGCTCCATGGACGGGTAGCGGTCGGTCTGCTTCTTGGCCAGCATCTTCTCGATGGTGTTGGAGAGCGGCTTCGGCAGGCCGTCGACGATCGAAATGGGGGGGACCAGCTCGCCCACGACGTGCTGCTTCATGATCTTGCTGCGGGATTCCCCGGTGAAGGGCGGTCGGCCGCAGACCATGCGGTAGAAGGTGGCGCCGAGGGAGTAGATGTCGGTGGCGGCGTCCAGGCGCTTGTTCATGCATTGCTCGGGCGAGGCGTAGGCGGCGGTTCCCACCCGGCGTCCCTTCACCAGGAAACCCTTCAGCGAGCTGATGTCCTTTACGATGCCGAAGTCCGTCAGGCGGGCGCTGCCGGACTTTGTGAGCAGGACGTTCTCGGGCTTGACATCGCGGTGGATCAGGCCCTTGCCGTGGGCGCAGTGAAGCGCCCGAGCCACCTGGATCATGATCTCGAGGGCCTCTTCCCACGGGAGTCGGCCGCGCTCTTCGAGGAGTCTGTCCAGGGGGGGGCCGTCGACAAACTCCATCAGGATGAAGTGTCGGCCGTTCTCCTCGCCCTGGCCCAGCACGGTGACCACGTGCTCGTGATCGACGGATCCCGTCGCATCCGCCTCGTCCTTCAGTTCGCGGACGAAGTCGGGGGCGGCGGCCTTCTCCGGGCGGAGAACCTTCAGGGCGAAGCGCCGTCCGAGCCGGTCCTCGACCTCGTACACAATCCCCATGCCGCCCTCGCCGGCCACCGAGAGGATCGTATGATTCACGATCACATCGCCGATTTTGGGTAGCGGTGTCGCCTTCAACGTCTCCTCCAAAGCCCGCCGCATTCTACACGATCGGACCCGGAGGAGGTGGGGTCAGCTTGTCGGCTGGATCCGCACTTCGCCGGGAGCGCCGCCCTCCCCGGTGATTTCGATCTTCACCGGGAGGAAATGGCGGATGACCTGGGCGCAATCGGTCAACTCCTGGCTCACGCGGGAGACGGTGAAGAGCGATGGCCCGTCGGCGAACGAGAGCGGGAGGAGGAGTTGGTCCGCCTCGCGGCCCGGTACCCCGGCTCCGGAATCGAACCACTCGAACAGGCCGTTGACCCCGTCCCGCGCCACGCGCTCCGCCTCGCGCTTGCCACCCGAGAGGGAGGAGAAGCCGACTATCGTGTCCTCGGTCATCACCGCCTCGAGGTGCAGGCAGCAACCCGAACCGGCGGCCCGTCTCTCGACGAGATCCACCCGGACGGCCACGCCCGCGCGCCGCAGCTGGCGCCGGGCCTCGCGCGCCACGTAGTCGGAGAACTCCGGGTCGACCTTCGAGTAGAGGACCCGGCCACGAATCGACCGCAGGTTGCCCCGAACCTTCAACTGGAGGGGCTTGAATCTGGCCCCGCCCGGGATCAGCGCCATGAGCGCCCCGCCTCCGGCGGGGGGATAGCCGGTCTGCTGCACCTTCAGCGTGACGGGCGTGCCGATGCGCCGCATCGCGGGGACCCAGTTCGAGAGCAGGGCGTCGGAGGTGGGGCTGTTGAGAACGTGGGTGGAGCCCGAGAATGCCGCGCGGCTGGGGCCTTCCGCGAGCATCAGCGGGAGCGCCGCGGTGAGCAGGACCGGAGTCACCGCTCCACCGTCGGGGATCGCCATGCGGAGGTCACCGGATTTGAGCGCGCCCGGCTCGAAGTAGAGCTCCGTCGACCCGATGAGCGCTCCGGCGGCCTTGCCGCCGCAGGCGATGCCCGCTGCCTGGATCGCGGCGAGGTGCTCGCTCTGGATGCCCGGGATCTTGGCTCCCGCCCGGATGTTCGAGAGGCGAACCGGAGTGCCGGTGGCGGCGGAAAGCGAGACCGCGGTGCGAAGGGCTTGATCTCCCGCGCGAAAGCGGGAGCAGTCCAGGTGAACACCCTTCGCGTTGACCAAGGCTACTTCCCGTCCGTGGTGCGTGGCGCGCCGATCGTGGTGTAGGACACCGCCACGCCGGCTCCGCCCGTGCCGAGCACGTTGCCGTACCCCTCACGCTGGTACTTCTCGTACTGCTGTTCGGAGAGCAGGTTCTTCACTTTCTCATCCGCGTGGCGACGGGCCTCCATGATCTTTTTGAGGTCGATCCGGCCCGCGAGCGTACCGGTGTCCGGGTCGATCTTGAAGATGTCCTTGATCTCGGCCTGCATCTCATCGCGGATCAGCTTCAACTCGCGCTCCTGGCAGGAGCGGACTGGAGCTCCTCGACCTGCGCCCGGAGTTCGTCGTCTCCCCGGGGCGCCGTGGCCGTGGCCGACTGAGAAAACCCCGCCGTTGCAGCCGCCGCCACGCCGACTGAGAAAAAACCCGCCGTTCATCCGCCGCCAACGGCGGTCGGCGGCAACGGCGCGACAGCCCCAAATGCGAAGTTGGCCGGCATCGTATGGACCGGGAAAGACCCACCGCTTATGATGTGCGGCTACGGCAAGGAGGGCTTTGTGATGAGCAGGCGGCGCAGGCGCGAGCAGTACGACGAATACGATGACCAGGGCCAACCGGAGCGCCCGGTGCGCAAGAAGTCCGGCAACGAGGGGCTTTACATCGCCCTCGGGGTTGCGGGTCTGATCGGGTTGATCATCGTCCTGATCATCGCCGGCAGTTCCAGCACCGAGCAGGACACGGGGGCGGCTCTCGGCACGCTGCAGACCTTCCTTCGTGCCTGCATCGAGGACAACGAGAAGGAAGGGATGAAGATGATCGTGGCTCGCGAGCTTCTTCGCGACCAGAACACCAACGACACCAAGGTGTGGTCCAGCCTCTCGCCGGAGCGCCGCGAGGCCCTGACCAGGCAGGCGTTCCGCTGGGTGCGCGGGCGGGTCATCCAGGACCTGCAACTCATGAACATGGAGCAGGTCGACAACATCCTGCGCGCGTCGACCCCGGTGACCTTCGGCGGCGAGCCCCGGATCGACTTCCAGTGGGTCTACGCCGGCGAGAAGTGGAATGCCAGCCTGGTCCTGGCGGGCGAGGTCTGGCGGGTCCAGCGGTTCGACAAGCGGGGTGGTTGAGCGCTTGAAGTGCCGGGTGCGGGAACTCACGCGGGGCATCCACCTCGACGTGACCGTCGTCCTCCTCTCGGTGACGATCTCGCTTCTGGTCCTCGAGTACTTCGCGATCCAGCCCATCTTCCTCGCCCCCCGGCGGGGGCCGATTCCGCTGGCCGCCCTGACGAAGTGGAGCCTCACCTGCTTCTTCCTGTGGTTCGTGGGCCCGGCCCTGCTTACGCGGCTGGTGCTGAAGGTCCGGCTTTCGGACATCGGCCTCTCGGTCAAGGGAATCCACCGCCACCTGCCGCTCTACCTGTTGATGTACCTCCTGGTGCTGCCTCTGGTGTGGGTCGCCTCGAAGAACCCCGAGTTCCTCCGCACCTACCCCTTCGCCGACTCCGCGCGCGACGGCCCCCTGGCCCTCGCGAAGTGGGAGCTCGTCTACGGCCTGCAGTTCTTCTCGCTCGAGTTCTTCTTCCGGGGCTTCGTGATCTTCCTTCTGGCGAAGCGCTTCGGCCCGAACGCGGTCTTCGTGATGGTGGTGCCCTACTGCATGCTCCACTTCCACAAGCCGCTGCCGGAGGCGGCCGGCGCGATCGGCGCGGGCGTGATTCTCGGCCTGCTGGCGCTTCGGACCGGTTCCATCCTGGGCGGAGTGCTGATCCACTGGGCGGTCGCGATCACGATGGATGTGTTCGCGATCCTCGGGAGCGGGGGTTTCCGGCAGGTTTCCTGATTCCCGGCCCGTCCCGTGGACTACCATTGCCGCCTCCGTCGTCCTTTTGGAGCCAGTCATGAGCCAGACCAGAGTCCGATTCGCCCCGAGTCCCACGGGAGTTCTGCACGTGGGGGGCGCCCGCACCGCGCTGTTCAACTACCTCTTCGCGAAGAGCACCGGGGGCGTCTTCGTCCTCCGCGTGGAGGACACCGATCGCGTGCGCTCCACCGAGGAGGCGGTCAAGGTCATCATGGACGGGCTTACGTGGCTCGGTCTTGACCCGGACGAGGGGCCGTTCTTCCAGACAAAGCGCACGGATCTCTATCTCGCCGGCATCGAGCGCCTGCTCGCCGAGGGCAAGGCCTACCGCTGCGCCTGCACCGCCGAGGAGCTTTCCGCCAGGCGCGAGGCGGCCCAGGCCGAGAAGCGGACGTACCGCTACGACCGCACCTGCCGGGACCGTGACGTACCCGCCGACGTCCCGCACACGATACGGGCGGCCTTTCCGATCACCGGGAAGACCGCGTTCCACGATCTTCTCCGCGGGGACGTGGTGGTGGACAACACCGAGCTCGACGACATCATCATTGCCCGTACGGACGGCACTCCGACCTACAACTTCACGGTGGTGATGGACGACGTGGACATGGGCATCACGCACGTGCTGCGCGGGGACGACCACCTCTCCAACACGCCGAAGCAGGTGGTCCTCTACGAGCTTCTGGGGATGCCGGTGCCGGAGTTTGCCCACTTTCCGATGATCCTCGGCCCGGACGGAGCCAAGTTGAGCAAGCGCCACGGCGCCGTCTCGGTCCTCGAGTACGAGGAGCTGGGCTATCTGCCGGAGACCATGCTGAGTTGTCTGGCCCGCCTGGGCTGGTCCCACGGCGACCAGGAGGAGTTCACCCTTTCCGAGCTCGAGGACCTCTTCAGTCTGAAACACGTGGGCAAGACCGCGGCGGTCTTCGACATCGAGAAGGTCACCCACTTCAACCACCACTTCCTTCGGGAGCTGTCCGCCGAGCGCCTGATCGCGGCCCTGCGGCCGTTCCTCGTCAAGCGGGGATACGACCCGGACGTCCGGTGGCTCCCGATCGCCCTCGATGCCCTGAGGGAGCGCAGCCGCACGCTCGTGGAGATGGTGGACTGGCTCGAGCCGTTCTACGCCGAGGAGATCGTGTACGACCCGAAGGCCAGGAAGAAGAACCTGAAGCCGGCGAAAACCGAGGCCCTGCCGACCCTGGCGGATGCCCTCGAAGGACTCGAGACCTTCGACGCGGCCGCCACGGAGCGGGTCACCAATGAGTGGCTCGCCGCCAACGATCTGGAGCTCAAGAAGGTGGGGCAGGCCATCCGCGTGGCGATCACCGGCCGGGCGGTCAGTCCGCCGCTCTACGACACCATGGAGATCCTCGGTCGCGAGAAGGTGGTGGCGCGCCTGCGCGCCGCCCCCGAGGTCGCGGCAAGGGCCGGGGAAAATCCTTGAGTTGGCCGACCGGACCGTTAGGATTTCCGGTCCCTTCGGCGGATGGAAGCGGTTTAATCCGTCGACGGACAAAGACGAACGCGCCTGAGGTGTAGTTCAATTGGTAGAACGCCTGGCTCTGGACCAGGAGGTTCCAGGTTCAAGTCCTGGCACCTCAGCCACAAATAAAGGCCCATTCGTCTAATCGGTTCAGGATACAGCCCTCTCAAGGCTGAGATACGGGTTCGAGTCCCGTATGGGCTACCAGATGTGCCGGGGGATGAGATCCCCGGAATGCGGGCCCGCCGGTCGCCCCGGCGGGCCCGTTTTGATTCCGGTCTTCGGCTTCGAGAGCTCATCCGCGAGATCGGCTGGCTCTCGGAGCTTCCGAGTCCCAAGCGTGCGATGGATGAGGGCCCGGACGCCGCCATCCACCTCGCCTCCGACGCTGGGACCCGGGCGGTGCTGCACGTCTACGTCAAGAGCGAGATGCGCCCGAGCACGTTTCAGGCGTGGTCGGCAGCACGGACCTCGACGGCGGCCCCGCACGCTGTCCCCGTGCTCGCCTTGCGATACGTCTCAGCACGAGCGTCGGTCCTACTTCACGCTCCTGAAGCGGGCCCAGCTCGATGAGGCGCTTAACCGGATAGGGCTCGACGCCGGCGGACTGGCTGCCTACGCGGCGTTTTCGGCCGCCGAGCGCCAGGCGCCGCAGGTCCGCCAACCCAAGGCGTGGCTCTATGTTTCGGCTGAACTCACCGACTCGCTGGAGCGGCATGCGCAGGCCAAGGAGGTGGACTCCGGCGAGAACCTCGTCGTGCTCATCGACCACGGATCCGGTGGCGCCGGATCTCGGGACTCGCGAGCGCACCGACCGCCACTCGCACCACGAGATCGTCGTCTTCGAGGTCCAGGATCGCGGCCAGGACGTAGGGTACGATCGACTCCACAGCAAGGAGGGCACCATCGAGGACTCGGCTGGTCTCGCATTTGCAGAAAACCTTGCTCCCGCGTATCTTGCGACCGAATCGATGCTCTGGCACACAGAGTGCGTAGACTGAATGCGAACCCCGGACCTGCCGGCAACCAAGTGGGTGCTCGAGGGGGTCCGGTGGGGCGAGGGCGCAGCAAGAACACCAGATGAACAGAAAATCAGTCGGCCTATCCATCGGAGCCGTGATCTTCCTCTCCGTGGTGATGGGGTCTTTGCTCGGTAGCCCGGTCGAAGGGCAGGACCGCGGTGAGACCAGCTATGCGCCGGTGGCGCAGGAGGAAGGCTTCGCCAAGACGATGGAGAGGATGTCGGCCGCGAAGCCGGTGGTGATGGAGAAACACCAGGCGCTGCTCGAGCAGCGGTACGACCTCGCGGACCATCCCGTGAGCGGAGTCACGATGTCCCGCGGGAAGCCGGTCCAGGGCGGCGTGCGCGTCAAGCTCCCCGAGGGCGTTTCCCGGGAGCAGCTCGCCGCCATGAAGCCGGGGGAGATCCGAGAGAAGGGCCTCTACCCGAAGGGTCTGCCGCCGCTCCCGCATCCGAACCATCCGGAAGGCGGGATGGTTTTCCCGAAGTACCACATCACCGAGTTCGAGCAGTGGGCCGCCTACTTCGATGGCGACCTCATGCACAACATGAAGGCGGAGCGTTTCTTCGCACCGCAGATGATCAACGGGCGCTACGCCTCGCCGTACCTGCACGACGGGCGTCTTCTGACGCTCGAGGATACGATGGAGTGGCACAATCTGCTGTTGTCCACGAAGCTCACGGAGAAGGAGAAGACGGCCCTCGTTGTGTTCCTCCGCTGTCTTTGATCTCGGCGGGATCGATGAGGACTGGAAAGGAAGAGGACGATGAATGACGAGAAACCCAAGCTGACGACCAGTGCCGGCGCTCCCGTTCCGGACAACCAGAACGTCCTGACCGCGGGACCGAGGGGGCCGCAGCTTCTCCAGGACGTGTGGTTCCTGGAGAAGCTCGCCCACTTCGACCGGGAGGTGATCCCGGAGCGTCGGATGCACGCCAAGGGCTCTGGCGCCCACGGCACGTTCACCGTCACGCACGACATCACGAAGTACACGAAGGCGAAGATCTTCTCCAAGGTCGGCAAGAAGACGGACGCATTCGTGCGGTTCTCGACGGTGGCCGGCGAGCGCGGAGCGGCGGACGCCGAGCGTGACATCCGCGGCTTTGCGATGAAGTTCTACACCGAGGAGGGGAACTGGGACCTCGTGGGGAACAACACTCCGGTGTTCTTCCTGCGCGACCCGCTCAAGTTCCCGGACCTGAACCACGCCGTGAAGCGGGACCCGAAGACCAACCTCCGGAGCGCCCGCAACAACTGGGACTTCTGGACCTCGCTTCCTGAGTCGCTGCACCAGGTGACGATCACCATGAGCGACCGGGGCATTCCGCGCTCCTATCGCCACATGAACGGCTACGGCAGCCACACCTTCAGCCTGGTCAACGCCGCGGGCGAGCGGTACTGGGTGAAGTTCCACCTGAAGACCGCACAGGGGATCGAGAATCTCACCGACGAAGAGGCCGAGGCGGTGATCGGCAAGTGCCGGGAGAGCCACCAGCGCGACCTCTTCGACAGCATCGAGAAGGGCGACTGCCCCAGGTGGAACGTGAAGATCCAGGTCGTCCCGGAGAAGGCGGCTGCGGACTTCCCCTTCAACCCCTTCGACCTGACCAAGGTCTGGCCGCACTCGGACTACCCGCTGATCGACGTGGGCGTGCTCGAGCTGAACCGCAACCCCGAGAACTACTTCGCCGAGGTCGAGCAGGCAGCCTTCAACCCGGCCAATATCGTGCCCGGCATCGGTTTCTCCCCGGACAAGATGTTGCAGGGGCGGCTCTTCTCCTACGGCGATGCCCAGCGCTACCGCCTGGGGGTCAACCACCACCTGATCCCGGTCAATCGCGCCCGTTGCCCGGTCCACGGCTACCACCGCGATGGCCAGATGCGGGTGGACGACAACCACGGCGGCACCCTCGGATACGAGCCCAACAGCTACGGCGAGTGGCAGGAGCAGCCCGACTTCCGCGAGCCGCCGCTCGGCCTGGACGGCGCGGCCGACCACTGGAGCCACCGAGAGGACGATGACGACTACTACTCTCAGCCCGGCGCTCTCTTCCGCATGATGAGCCCCGAGCAGCAGCAGGTGCTCTTCGAGAACACCGCCCGGGCCATGGGCGATGCCCCCGAGGAGATCAAGATCCGGCACGTCGGCCATTGCATGAAGGCCGATCCTGCTTACGGGGAGGGTGTCGCAGGTGCCCTGGGCATCCAGGTGAGTGAGGTGCCGGAGTAGACCAATCTCGTGTCTCGGCCCGGCGGCTTCGGCCGACGGCGTAGGTCGCCGCCGCGGCAGGCAGTGACCAGGACTTGCCGAGGAGGTGGGCACGTACTGAGGTCGGACGAGCTCACTCGCCGGTCGAGGCCCTTCTCTCAGAAAACCTTCAAGCGTGTGCTCGCGGGCTGGATCCGGAGGCAGTTCGAAGTCAGTTGCGTCTGCTCTACCAGTCTTACCGGGAGATGAGATCCCCGGAATGCGGGCCCGCCGGTCACCCCGGCGGGCCCGTTTTGCATCCCGCCAGCTGTCAGGAATTTGCCGGTCGGCCTGCGCCCCGGGCTGCCGCCCCCAACCGTGACTCACGCGCCCCGAATTGGCCCCATTCCGGTCCGGACTCCGCCCCTCTTGCCTCTCTTTCTCCGAACACGCGTGACCAGGGGTACCTCGTTACGGATTAGAGAGGCGTTGTCCCGCAAAGGTTCGAGACCCGTCTGGAGCGGCAGACGTTCAGCCTCGAACCAGTTCGCAATTCGAGCGCGTGCGCGGGGCGGGTCCGCCAAGCTCCGCGCACTTCGGAAGTACACGAGCGTCCCGCCGGATGTGGCCTGGTAGTGGCCGCGCATCGCTATCGAGCCGAGCGCAACGGAAGGCGCCTCACCTGCCAAGGTGCTCCCCTCGGTCCCGATCGGTCCGTCGACCCCGGCTCTACCCGGCGGTGCAGTCCGCCGACTCCGTCCGCACGATGGATCAGGCGACACCAACCGGCTCGAGGCACAAGTGCAATTCGGGGCAGAGCCGGGGGGGCGAGATCGTCGGCGGACTTGTAGCCTGGAAGCCAAGTGGGCACCGGAACTCCCACTCAAGCCTCCGGACCCTCTTCTCGATCTGACCGGCGGGACGCGTCCGTTCTTGACGAGGCTGCATTGTGGTCGGCGGCCGCCAGGGCCAGAAAGCTATCCCGAGCCTCGTAGGTGCCGATGATGGCCACGAAGTCCCCGACCCGAAACCGGAACTCGGCGTCCGGATTGGCGATCAGCTTCTCCTCGCGGACGACCCCCACGACGGAAGACCCGGTCTTCCTCCTGATCCCGAGGCTGCCGATGGAACGGTGCACCAAGGGGCAACCGTCCTGGAGCCGGACCCAGTGGAGATCGAACTGCTGCTCTGCCGATCGAAGTTGCGCGAGGGTCCTGTAGGCTTTCCCCTCGTCGAAGAAGGGAGCGAAGAGCCCTTGTCGCAGCGACTCCGTGCGTTGCTGGATCTCCGTCAGGGGAATCGGCAGGTGGAGAAGGGACTTGCGTGTCATCTCGATGCTCGCCTCGAACTCGGGCAGCACCACATCGACGACGCCCAACTCCTTGAAGGCCGGGAGAAACGAAGGATCCGAGGTCCGCGCCACCACGCTCAGCTCGTCATTCCGCCGCTTCGCGTTTGCGATAATCGTCCGAGATGTGACCATGTCCGGCGTCGTGACCACCAGCAGTCGTGCCGTGCCGACCCCGGCCGCCTCGAGAACAATGTCGTGTGCCGCGTCGCCGTAGACGACCGGGGTCCCGTCGGCATGCAGGGCTTCGACGAGTCGATGATCGAGTTCGACGACCACGAACGGCAAGCTGAGGCTCTTGAACACGCTGGCGATCCTGGACCCGACTCGCCCTCCACCGACGATGACCGTGTGCTGTCTCAGGCCCGCCTCGGGAATGCTGAGCGTCTCGATCGGTTCGTGCCTGCCCAGGCGCTTTCTCAACGCGTACAGCCGTGCCGTCTGGCTCGATACCAGGGGTGTGAGGATCATGCTCAGAATCGCCGTGGTCAGCACGAGCGAGTAGAGATCCTGTCCGATCGAGTTCGAGGAAACTCCGACTCTCGCGAGCACGAAGGAGAACTCCCCGACCTGAAACAGACCCAGCCCGACCGCCAGGGGAATGACGTTGCCGTACCCGAACGCCTTCGACAGGGTGGCGAAGATGAGCCCCTTGCCGAGGCTGACCGTCACCAACAGGACCGCCACCTCGACGAGGTGTTCCTGCAGGTAAGAGGGGTCCAGAAGCATCCCGACGGATGCGAAGAACAGGAGACCGAACAGGTCCCGCAGGGGGATGATGTCGCTGAGCGCCTGATGGCCGTAGTCCGACTCGCTGAGCACCATCCCGGCAACGAACGCGCCGAATGCGAACGACAATCCGACCAGGTAGGTGAGATACCCGACGCCGAGCCCGATGGCGGCGATGGCCAGCAGGAACAGTTCGCGAGAGCCGAGCTTCGCGATCCGCCCCATCAGCCAAGGCAACAGCCTGGTGCCCAGCAACAGCATGCCGGCGATGAAAGCCGCCGCTTTCATGGCGGCGAAGCCTAGAACGGGAAGACCCATCGATGGGTCGCTGAGCTGGGGAAGGATGATCATCATGGGAACGACAGCAAGATCCTGAACGATGAGCATCCCGATCATGACCTTGCTGGAGAGAGTTCCGAGCCAGCCTTGGTTCATCAGTGTCTTGAGGATCACCATGGTGCTGGAGAGCGAAACACAGGCCCCGAGCCAGAAGGCATCCCTCCACGCCC
>SWCD01011617.1_pt1 | contig 13410 bp, 16 predicted proteins | sample 4693011 | NCBI WGS metagenome assembly SWCD01 (sample SAMN10267278, study PRJNA491770) | bioreactor metagenome | isolation source: DHS bioreactor inoculated with marine | place: Japan: Omine Ridge, Nankai Trough | reverse complement strand
AGAGGTCAGCTGGTGCCCCCTGGATTATCTGTTTGGCCAGGGAGCCGGAGGAGGCAAAGTTGGGGAAAATCTTTATTTTCGGATTATCTCTGCTAAAGGTGCCTACAAGTTCTTTGACCGCATCGCTCATGCTGGCAGCAGCAGACAACTGTACTTCTGCAGCAGCAGGAAGAGGGTTCAAGTGTAGAGCAAGGAAAAGGGCGAGCAGGATGTACCTTTTGACCAGGGTTAACAACCTCCCTATGTTTTTTGGTTCTGCCACTCTTGCCATTTTTGGGTCTCTTCTTTTAAAAAATTCTCGAAGCGTTGCTGGCTCTGCCAAAAATAAGCCAGCATCTCCTCGCCTGCTTTGGTGAGCTTCGCCCCGCCACCGCCAGCGCCGCCGCGGCTGGTTGACACAACATCCGCACCGGCCTGGCGCTGCATGGATTTCAGCAGATCCCAGGCATGCTTGTAGGACATCTCCATGGACTTGGCGGCCTTATTGATCGAGCCATGTTCCTTGATGCGCTCAAGCAGCACGGCCCGGCCAAAGCCGATGAATGTCCCTTCTTTGCCCTCCAGCCATACTCGGCCATGCCATCCCGGTTGACTCTTTTTGTCTCTTTTTTTGTGTTTGTATGAACCCATGACCGTTATATATAATAAAATATAACGGTCATGCAAGCCTCTTTCGTGCCAAGGCTACAGAAGCTATTGAGGCTCATCAAGGGCAAAGCTGGGCCGCACCAGATTGAATTTCTTAATCCGGTAACCTATCTGGCGCTGGGTAAGGCCTAGCTCCCGGGCGGCCCGAGCCTGAACCCAACCGTTGCGGCGCAGGGCCGCCTCAATCTCCTGGCGCTCCATGTCACGAAGCGAGCTTGGGGAGACAGGCCGAGAAAATGATTCGGTTGTAGCCGGGCCCGTTGCGATTTCAGCAGGTCGGGTCGCAGACTGGGCATTAGGTACCCTGCCCATATGCTCGTGGAGATCCATGGGACGGATCACCAGGTCGTCGGCCAGGATGACCAGGCGTTCGATGAGGTTTTGCAGCTCGCGAACATTGCCTGGCCAGTAATAATTGACCAGAAAGTCCAAGGCATCATGGGAGAGGATAACTTCTTTATCGTTACGTTCATTGCTTGAGCGTAGAAAATGGTCGATGAGCAAGGGGATGTCATCGCGCCTTTCTCTGAGCGGCGGCAGGCTCACCGGTACCACGTTGAGGCGGTAAAAAAGGTCGCTTCGGAACTGACCTCGGTTTACCGATTCTTCAAGGTTAACATTGGTGGCGGCAATGATCCGCACATCCACAGTAATGGTTCGGGTGCCGCCGATTCTCTCAAACTGGCTCTCCTGAATGACCCGTAATAATTTGGACTGGAGGAGCAGAGGCATTTCACCGATTTCATCTAAAAATATGGTGCCGCCATGGGCCAGCTCAAAACGACCGGGCTTGGCGGAACTTGCGCCGGTAAAAGCTCCCTTCTCATGACCAAGCAACTCACTTTCCAACAGATTTTCCGGCAAAGCGGCACAGTTGACTTTGATAAAGGGGCCATCATTTCTGGGACTGGCCTCATGGATGGCACGGGCCACAAGCTCTTTACCGGTTCCTGACTCGCCTAAAAGCAAGGCGGTGGCCTTGCTGGGAGCCACCTTCTCAATGGTCCAGAATACCTCCTGCATGGCATGAGACTGGCCGATGATGTAATGGCGGTTAAAGCGGCTGTGCAGCTCAGCCTTCAAAGTTTTATTCTCCTCCACCAGCCGTTCTTCCTTGCGGGCAATGGCCTGATGCAGGACAAGAAACTGACTGATCAGGGTGGCAAGGACATTGAGAAAACTGACATCCTCCTCAAAGGCCACCTCCGGGCCAAAAAGACAATCCACGGTCAGTACGCCAACAGGCCTGTTTTCAACAAAAAGCGGCACACCAATAAAGGAGAGCTTTTCCTTACTGATTCGGCGTGCCCCTGTGCGGTTTAGAAACAGCGGTTCACTGTTGACATCGGGCACCACGCAGGGTGAACCAGTCTGAAAAATTTGGCCGCAGACACCCTCAGACAAACCGTAGATTCCACGACGCTCCTCTTCAACACTAAGACCATAGGATGCCTTGATGCTTAACCTGTTTTTCTTGGGATCATGAAGGACAAGAGATGATCGCTCCATGCGAAGTATATCGTGGAGGACCTGAAGCACCCGTGCCAGGGTGGTGTCTAGGTGGACGGCTTCACCAATGAGTTTACACACCTCGGACAGGGCACGGATTTTCAGGGTCTCAAGATGCGGGGTTGTCGGTGAAATATTGCTGTGTAGCGCTTCTTTATCTTTATAATCCATGGTCAGCCTCTCAATTACCGGCGGTGCAGAAAGCCTGCGGTCACTCTCGTGACCATGATTGCCGGTATGTAGTCCAATAAGGTTCAGCAATTAGCGTGCCATGTCGAGAAAGCGCCATTTTGAGGTTATTTTTGTTGAAAAAGATACTATTTTGTAGATATGCGAGGGTAAAATTCTACAATTATGTCGTTTTTTGATTTTGTTTATACCTGTGAAGAGGGGAGAAGGGCTTAGGTTGCGCTGAGGGAAAAGTGGTTCAGGTTTCTAGCAACTATCAGCATCTTGCAGACTGGCGAGCCAGGCCCTGATTTCCTTTTTCTGAGCCTGGGCAAGCATTTTTTCTCTGAATTTCTCTTTGACCTTATCAAAAGTGTCCTCTGCCTCTGTAACTATCTTCTCGCAGAGAATAAGATGAAAGCCCATTGGAGACTCAAGGACCTCGCTGACCTCGCCCACTTCCATGGAAAAAAGAGACTCATCAAGGGATGCGTAGAGTTTGCCGCGTTCAACCAGGCCGATGGTGCCACCCTGAATCGACGAAGGGCACTCCGAGAAACGGGCGGCCAGGGCGTCAAAATCGGTGCCAGCCTCTACGGCCAGGCGGCGCACCTTGCTTATTCGGACCATGGCAGCCAGCCGGCTGTTTTCAGGAAACTGGTCATTGATGGTGATTAAAATATGACGGGCCAAGCGTCTTTCAAACCCGTGTCCATGGCATGCAGCAAAGGCCTCAGTCACCTCTTTGTCGCTTGGCAGTTCTGCCTGGGCTGCAATCTGGGCTATGGCAGCCTCAACAAGGAGTTCCACCTCCAAGGCCTCAGCCATACTTTCCTTGTCCAGGCCGCTTGATATCAGGTCATCCTCAAAAGACTGATGTGACTCATAACGCTGGGCCATAGCAGCCAAAGCGCTGTCAACTGCCTGTTTAGGTACGGCAGCTTTCATTCCTTGTTCGCTGACCAGAATTTTCGACTGTAAGGCACATTCCTCTTTGGCCTGGCTCTGTGCCACGTCATACTCATCAGGTTCAAGTTCGCCTGGTTTTCGGCCATAAATCTGCAATGAAAATTTGAGCAGGTTATAGGGAAGGGATGGCTGGCGCATAGCAAATCACTGTTAAAGAAAGAGGATTAAAAGCCTTAAAGGCCTTACAAAAAAGCTTAACTACTCAAGCCTTCCGCCTGAGTGGATGGAGCCCTAATTACAGTCAGTCCTCAAAAGACTTTGCAAGATCGCGGCCAATTCTCTCCACTATTTTTCATATCATTATATGGAGCTGATTTTGGAAACTTTGTAGAGGCACGGCTTGAATACTACCTTTTTGTCACTTTTCTTCCAAATTGTCGGCAACAACACAAAATGGCCGTACACATCTCCCTGGTCTGAAGCTCTCATATTCCACCGACAAACCCTTGCCAGGCATGGAAAAACAAAAAAATTTCCGGAGTGGCACAGCCTTTGTAACTGTTCTTTTTGTACCACGAGAAGCTATGGAGTCTCCGCTCAAACCAGGAGGCCCGTTAAAAATACTCAAGGCTGGAGTGCAGGAGCTTTAAACATCCTGCACGAGAGAGCAGCCTCTAAATTCTACGTAAGGAGAAGTAACCATGAGAAAAGTAGCGATTTACGGAAAAGGCGGTATCGGCAAGTCCACCACCACACAGAATACAGTGGCTGGTTTAGTTGAATTGGGACGCAAGGTAATGGTGGTCGGCTGTGACCCCAAGGCGGATTCCACTCGACTGCTGTTGGGCGGTTTGGCCCAGAAATCAGTTTTGGACACTCTACGTGAGGAGGGTGAGGACGTCGAGCTCGAGGATATCCGCAAGGAAGGTTATGGCGGCACCCTCTGTGTTGAGTCCGGCGGCCCTGAGCCGGGTGTCGGTTGCGCCGGTCGCGGTATCATCACCTCTATTAACATGCTTGAATCTCTCGGTGCCTATGAAGAGAGCGAAGGCCTTGACTATGCCTTTTACGATGTTCTCGGAGATGTTGTTTGTGGCGGTTTTGCCATGCCTATTCGTGATGGTAAGGCCGAAGAGATTTACATCGTTGTTTCTGGTGAGATGATGGCCATGTATGCGGCTAACAACATCAGCAAGGGTATTGTGAAGTTCGCTGCCTCCGGTACGGTTCGTCTTGGCGGCCTGATCTGTAACTCACGTGCCGTTGATAACGAGGCGGAGATGATCGAGAATTTTGCCAAAAAACTAGGAACCCAGATGATCCACTTTGTGCCCCGCGACAACGATGTCCAGAGGGCAGAGATTAACAGAAAAACTGTTATCGAATGGAAGCCGGAAGCTCCACAGGCAGACGCTTACCGCGGATTGGCCAAGGCCATTGATGAAAATGAGATGTTCGTCGTGCCCACACCGCTTGAGATCGAAGAACTTGAGCAGCTGTTGATGGATTATGGGCTTATGGAAGCCGCCTAGTTCAGGATGTTGAAAAACTACTTCGCTTGGCATTGCGGCGTCAGAGATCGGTTCAAAATGCTCAGGTACTTGGTGTACGCTCCGCTTTTTCACCAATCTCTTCCTTGCACTGCCTGCGCTCGCTACGTTTTTCAATCACCCTGTAGGTGCTCAAATAAAGATGGATTCCCGCTTTCGCGGGAGTCCAGAGAGAGACTAGATACGATACGGTCCACTACAGAGACCCATCGAGGAGAAAATACCAATGTTAACTATGATTCGTTCAATTATTCGCCCTGAAAAGGCAGATGCGGTACTGGCCGCCCTTATGGATGCAGGTTTTCCTGCTGTAACCAAGTATGCGGTTGCCGGTCGCGGTAAGCAACGCGGTATCAAAATCGGCGAGGTCACCTACGATGAACTGCCCAAGGTCATGCTGATGAGTGTGGTCGACTCAGCAGACAAGGATTTCGTCATTGAAACTGTCATGGATACAGCCAGATCCGAAGGTAAAGGTGCCTTTGGTGACGGTAAAATCTTTGTCAGCGAGGTGGAAGAGTCCTACACCATCAGTTCAGGTGTCAAGGAGACCGCTTCCGAGGAGGTGGCGGCATGAAAGAGGTGATCGCCATTGTGCGTATTAACATGATGAACCAGACCAAGCAGGCCCTCACCGATTGCGGCGTGGATGCCTTCTTTGCCCACGAGGCCCATGGCCGTGGTAAAGGCTTTGTCAACCCTCAGGTCCTTGAAGGCGCTGAGCAAGGTTATGAAGAGGCTGCTACTCTGCTCGGAGAAAAAGGCAAGCTCTACCCCAAAAGAATGATTACCGCCGTGGTTGAAGATAGCCAGGTGAGCTGTGTGGTAGAGACGATTGTAAACACAAACCAGACCGGTATGCCTGGCGACGGCAAGGTATTTGTCTTGCCGCTGGGAGATGCGGTTCGGGTCAGGACTGGTGAGACGGGCGTTAAGTCTATCTCTTAAGGAGGATATATAATGGCAACAGCAACAAAGAAAAAGCTGGTGCAGTGGGATCCTGCCGATGTGAAGGCGGAACTTTTAACCAAGTATCCACCTAAGGTAGCCCGTAAACGTGCCAAGCAGATAATGATAAACGAGGCCCTGCAGAATGATACCCCGGCGCTCACCGCCAACGTGCGCACCATTCCCGGTATCATCACCATGCGCGGCTGTACATATGCAGGTTGTAAGGGCGTTATTATGGGACCGACCCGTGATATCGTCAACCTGGTTCATGGCCCCATCGGCTGTAGTTTTTACGCCTGGCTGACCCGCCGTAACCAGACTGATGGTGGAGGGCCGGAGGGCGAGAACTACATGCCCTATTGTTTCTCCACCGACATGCAGGAACAGGACATCATCTTTGGTGGTGAAAAGAAGCTGGCTCAGGCCATCCAGGAGGCATACGACCTCTTTCACCCCAAGTCCATCGCCGTCTTTGCCACCTGCCCGGTGGGCCTGATCGGTGATGATATCCACACTGTGACCAAGAACATGAAGGAGAAGTTCGGTGACTGTAATGTCTACGCCTTTTCCTGTGAGGGATATAAAGGTGTGAGCCAGTCTGCCGGCCATCATATCGCCAACAACCAGGTGTTTCGTCATCTTGTTGGCCAGAACGATGAAGTAAAACCAGGCAAGTACAAGATCAACCTGCTGGGTGAATACAATATCGGTGGTGATGGTTTTGAGATCGACCGGATTTTTGATAAATGCGGCATCACATGTATTTCGACCTTTTCCGGCAACTCAACCTATGACCAGTTTGCCTCCTCGCATACTGCGGATTTGAACGCGGTTATGTGTCACCGTTCCATTAACTATGTAGCGGACATGATGGAGACCAAATACGGCATTCCCTGGATCAAGGTGAATTTCATCGGTGCCAAGGCCACTGCCAAGTCGTTGCGTAAAATCGCTGAGTATTTCGGCGAGAAAGAGCTGGTCGACAAAGTGGAAGAGGTCATTGCTGAAGAGATGCCTGAAGTTGAGGCGGCTCTGTCAGAAATTGTGCCCCGCACCGAGGGAAAGACTGCCATGATGTTTGTCGGCGGCTCCCGGGCCCATCATTACAAGGAGCTTTTTGACGAGCTAGGCATGAAAACCATCTCTGCCGGTTATGAGTTTGGCCATCAGGATGACTATGAAGGACGCCAGGTGTTGCCCAATATCAAGCTTGATGCCGACAGTCGGAACATCGAGGAGCTTGAAGTAGAGCCGGACGAGACTCGTTTTCAGCCGCGCAAGACCGACAAAGAACTGAAAGCCCTTGAAAAGAAAGGCTACAAGTTCAAAGAGTATGACGGCCTGTCCGTGGATATGGACAAAGGTACTCTCATTGTCGACGACCTTAACCAGTATGAAGCTGAGAAGCTGGTGGAGCTGATGAAGCCGGATATTTTCTGTGCCGGCATCAAGGAGAAGTACTCCATCCAGAAACTGGGTGTGCCCATGAAGCAGCTCCACAGCTATGACTCCGGCGGCCCCTACGCCGGTTTCAAGGGAGCTATCAACTTCTACGAGGAGATTGATCGCCTGGTGAACTCCAAGGTCTGGAGTTACATGAAGGCACCTTGGCAGAAGAATGCTCAGCTGACGGCCTCATACAACTGGGAGTAATTTTCGTGTAGAAACAGCCCTTTTGGCCCGGCTCTGCGTCAACCGGCGGGCCGACCTTGTGCTGCGTATTAATTATACGCCTCCGCGGTCGTCCTTGGTTTTCTTGATCTGAACCAAAATGGCTCGTTTCTACCCTGAAAATCAACAAAAATAAAAATTATAACTAGGTACTGTCCCGCCAATAAAGGTGAGGAAATTTGGTTCAGGGCATGGAGCAGGGAAGTGAGAATGCGGAGCATATAAAAATATGCGAGTATTTTGAGCTTCCTGCGACAAAGCCATGGGGCAAATTTACCACCTAGATGGCGGGACAACCCAGAGGTAAATAAAATGTTACTACGACATACACCAGAAGAGATCACCGAGCGCAAGGCTTTGACCATTAATCCGGCCAAGACTTGTCAGCCCATCGGTGCCATGTATGCGGCCATGGGCGTCCACGGATGCCTGCCGCACAGCCATGGCTCCCAGGGTTGCTGCTCGTATCATCGCAGTACCCTGACCAGGCATTATAAGGAGCCTGTGTCCGCCTCGACCAGTTCATTCACCGAGGGTGCCTCGGTTTTTGGCGGCCAGGCCAATATGCTGCAGGCTATAAACAATATATTCAACGTCTATGAACCTGAGGTTATAGCAGTCCATACCACCTGCCTGTCTGAGACTATCGGCGATGATCTGCCTCAGATTAAAAAGAAGGCAGAGACAGAGGGCAAGATTCCCGAAGGTAAGCATGTGATCAGCTGCTCCACCCCGAGCTACGCAGGGTCACACGTCACCGGCTTTTCCAATATGGTTAAGGCCATGGCAATGATGGCCGAGCCCACAGGTAAAAAGAACGGGAAGGTAAACATCATCCCCGGCTGGGTAGAGCCTGCCGATATGGAAGAGCTTAAAAGGATTACCAGCATTATTGGGGTCAATACCATCCTCTTCCCGGACACCTCCGGTGTTCTCAACGGCCCGCTTAACGGCGAATACAAGATGTTCCCTGATGGCGGTACCACAGTTGATGAGCTTAAGAGTTGCGGCGACTCCACTGGCACCCTGGCCTTAGGTGAATGGTGCTCAGGTGATGCGGCCCGTACCCTGGATACCACGCATAAGGTGCCTTGTTCGGTTTTGGACATGCCATACGGCCTCATGGCCACAGATCGTTTCATTGATGCTCTTCGCACCATTGCTGGAGTATCCATACCTGATGAGATCAGCCATGAGCGCGGTCAGCTGGTGGACATGATTTCCGATATGCACCAGTATCTGTATGGCAAAAAGGTTGCTCTGGTGGGTGATCCGGATCAGCTCATTGCCATGACCGAGTTTTTGGTCTCCATGGACATGAAGCCAGTCCACATTGTTACTGGTACACCAGGCAAGAAGTTCGAGAAACGGATCAAGGAGATTACCAAAGACGCTGGTTTTGAAGTCAATGTCAAGGCCAAGGGCGATATGTTCCTTCTCCACCAGTGGATAAAGAACGAGCCTGTTGATCTACTCATCGGCAATACGTATTGCAAGTATATTGCCAGGGACGAGGATCTGCCCTATGTACGTTGGGGCTTCCCCATTCTTGACCGTCAGGGGCATCAGTACTTCCCCACCGTCGGCTACAAGGGCGGACTGCGCCTCCTTGAGAAGATCCTTGGTGAGTTAATGGATCGTCAGGATCGTGATGCTCCTGAGGAGAAGTTTGAGCTTGTAATGTAGGATTTTTGTTGAAACTTCCTGGACTCCCGCCCCCTGCGCGGGAGTGACGTGAATTTATTCGTTGTCATCCCCGCGAAAGCGGGGATCTAGGAATCATCATAAGGTACCCGTAAGGACTACCATTCACCTTTTGTGTAATCAGGTTTTTAACAATGACCATTATTCCCTTTCCCGACAACAAGGCAGGATGCGGCTGCAATAAGGCACCGGAGTGGATTACACTGCCGGTGGCACCCCATGCGGCGGCCCGTTCCCGTTTTGCCGGGGAGGAGAAGCTGGCCCAGGCTGTTCCCCTTTATGGGGCCTTGACTTGGATGGATGACCTGCTGGCAAGGGGTACAGCTATCGCTGGCATGGATATAAACGGCCCGGGGGACCCTCTGTCCACCCTGGCCATGACGTTGGAAATTCTGGACTTGCTGCGGAGTAAGCAGCCGGAGATTGCCTTTGGGCTCACCACCCTGGGTCTGGGGCTTGCCGATAATGCTGAGCTATTGAAACAGCATGGTGTAAGCAAGGTTACCTTGCTTATGGATGCCGTAAACCCGGAAATGATTAAGCAATTGTATGCCTGGATTCGTCCTGGTAAACGCAATATGCCGATTGCCAAGGCCGCTGAAATCTTGATTGATGAACAGGCCAAGGGTATTTCGGCCTGCCGAGCGGCCGGTATTTCAGTGGATGTTAGAACCACAGTGTATAGCGGTGTCAATGAAGAGGAGGTGGAGGAAATTGCCCGTATCGCTTCCGGCTTTGGCGCCGAGTCCATGATCTTACAACCAGGCAAAGGCTGGTCAGAGGGAGAAGAGAAGGTTGCTCTGCCCCTGCCCGCCCCAGAAGTAATGGCGAATCTGGTCGAGTCTGCGGCTCGGCACATCAAGATTATTAAGCAGCCTGTAGGAGAAAGTCTTGGTGCTATCAGCCAAGAAAAATCCTGTGGAGCCGCGGCCCTGCCCAAGGCCACTGCGGCTCGCCCCAATGTTGCCGCCCTCAGCTCCAACGGTATGGATATTGACCTCCATCTGGGCCAGGCCATTAAGGCCTTGATTTACGGACCCAGGGAAGACGGCCTTGCCTGTCTGCTTGAGGCCCGTGATCTACCCGAACCTGGAGGTGGTGAGAGTCGTTGGCAGCAGGTGGCCGAGATATTAGATGATTGTTTTGTCCTGCTGGCTGAAAGTGCCGGCCAGAAGCCCCGTGATATTTTAGGCCGCCACGGCCTGCCTATAGTGCTTATCGATGACAACGTTGAAGGCACGGTGGATGTTCTCTATGGCGGTGGCAAAAAGGGCAAATGTAAAAAAGGTCGGAAATAGATCACACCCCATCCATCCCTTCTAAAAAGGCGAGGACGTTCTTGCCGAGCACCAGGTGGTTATAGCCGCCTTCAAGAAGGCCATAGCAGCCTCCGTTATTGCGTATGGCAGTCTCGCGTACCCATTTGCCCATGGTCTGGTAATCCTCGGTGTGCAGCAGCCTTCCCCAGTCTTCTTCGTGATAGTCAAATCCTGCAGAGACAGCGATGACATCTGCGCATGTCGCGCCCAGAGCCTCTTGCACCTCGTCGAGGTAGGTGCTTCGGTCGGCTGCATCAGGGTTGAGGATCTCCACCCAGTCCTCCTCGCCGAGGATATTGACGTTGCCATCACCGTAATGGAGGTCAAAATCAAGGACAAAGGCGGTTTTAATCAAACCTTTTGCGCGCAACGAGTACAAGGAAATGGCCATGTTATTGAAATAACAAAAGCCCCAGCAGCTATCGGCTGAGGCGTGGTGGCCTGGTGGTCGAATCAGCCCGAAACTCGGCTCTTTCATCCCAGTCTCAGCGGCCTGGATGGCACCCCCAGCAGCCAGGGAGGCGATATGATACAGCCCCTGCTCCATAACATGGTCCAGGTGATCCTTGCTGTGGGCTGCCAGGATTTCTTCCTCTGTGGCGTGGATGCAGGGCTCGATGCGGGCAAAAGAATCAATCTCCTCGACAATGGCTTCCATTCTCCCCTTTTCAGCGGCGGGGTCACTGGTGTATTCAGAGTAAAAATCGTGATCAAAATAGACGAACATAGCTTTTACCTCGAAAACTGTATCCAAGTTAAGTAAGGCCGTACCCTGAGGCTGTCGAAGGGTTTTTCTTAAGATACCCCACAAGCACGCTTCGACAATATAAGCGAATAGTTTGCTTTAGCCCCCTCTAACCAGAGCGAGTGATCTCTTTCCCCAGGGAGAGAAATAGGAAAAAACCGGTAAACAAGGCGAGGACCGTGAGGATAAGGCCGCTTACTTGCAGAGCAATTGCCAGGGTGTAGCCTGCAGACAGGCTGCCAATAACCAGGGACTTCTTGCGGCCAATTATATCGGCCATATAGCCTGAAGGAATCTCCAACAGCGCCACGCTGAGCGAATAAACTGCCTGCAGGAGAAAGATGTCAAAATGATCCAGGCCGTTGTCGTTATAAAAGAGGGCAACAATGGGCATGATCAGCATCAACCACTTGGCGAGCTTAATCAGGTAGAGGCAGTAAATATTTGTGGTAAACGATTGGGGCATCAACAATTTCGTGGAAGTGATCATCAGCAGAGCGGCCAAGATACCCTGTCAAGCCGTGTGGTTCCACCCTTAAAATAATGTCCAAAAAGAAGCGTCTTTTCACTTTTGTCGCAAATCCTACATTTTTCGCAGTAACCCTCCTGGGCACTTCCTTGCATCTCTTTTTCTTATCTCCTTGAAAAAACGTAAGTTAATCTATGTTTGCCCACAGTGGCACAGCCATTGCTCTTGTTAAAAGGTAAACCAAATTTTGCTAAGGAGAGACACAATGGCAACACCAGAAAGACAAATCGTACTCTGTCAAAGCTTTCGCGTGGCAGGTGACAAGAAAGGCATCTGTCACAAGCAGACAGACGGATTTTTACAATACATTGAAGAGGAAGTGCTCGATCGTGGTCTTGACTGTTTGATCACCGCTACCACCTGCCTTAAACAATGTGACAGCGGACCGATCATGGTCATCCAGCCTGAGAACTGGTGGTTCAAAGGCGTGGAGAGTGAAGAGATCATCGACACCATCCTCGATGGTCTGGAAGACGGCGAACCTGCAGAAGAATACCTGATTGCTTCATAAAAACAGGAAGAGGCGGGCATGGCTGAGATCATTTTTTTTGAAAAACCTGGCTGCATCAATGGCGACAAACAGAAGTCGATTCTCCGCTCTGCCGGTCATAGCTTGAGTTGTATTGATATCCTCAGCTATCCATGGAGCACTGAAAAGCTTCTGGCTTTTGTCGAAGGCAAAGAGCCGGTCGAGATAATGAACCATACTGCTCCAGCCATAAAAAAAGGAGAGATCGTTCCCGAACAACTCTCCTTTGATGAGGCCATGGCAATGATGGTGGCAGACCCCATCTTGATCAGGCGGCCGCTGATTGTTGTTGATGGCCTCAATATTCAAGGCTTCACTGATCCGCGTTTGAAACCATATTTAGGAACATGGAATTATGGCGAAGATGTGGTCACCTGCCCGAATTTGCAAACCCTGTCGTGTGATGAACAGAAAAGAGGCGGCTGATGACTTTTAAATCATATCTTGATTCTGGTGGCGAGGAATGCCCCAAATGCGGTTCCAAGGCTATTAAGGCCAGTGCGCCCCCGGAAAAGATTACATCTGACCAGATAACGGTTGCCATGTTTTGCGCAACCTGTGGTGCCAGATGGCAAGACACATACAGCCTTTGCAAGGCACAAGACTTATAAAAATAGCAAAAATATCGAGGAGTAAGAACATGAATAAGACCTGGGAAAAAATTTTCGAATATGCCTCCATGCCGGTGCATGGCACCATGTCACGCAAACTACGTAAGGGTGTCTCTCTGCAAATTAACGAGGGCAAGGTTTATGAAAAAGCAGTGATCTTTCTTGGTGAGGAGTTTGTTCGTATCACCGAGGATGACAAGAAGCAGTCTGTGAACACCTATTATGATTGGACAGGGATCGATTCAATCCGGACCTGTAGCTCCGCAGACTAGGATAAGAGACCCCTTTTCATGAGTGACGAGTTTCTCGCCTGCCCAAGCTGTGGCTCTGAGTTTTTTTACTCAAAAGCAGAGGGGCAGCGTATCCTCTTCCATGTTGGCTCTGAGCACACTCCGATCGTGGTGATGATGGGCGATGATTTAAGTGCTGACCATGTCCGACTGGATAGTATGCATTGTGGCGCCTGCACCTGGGCGGGAGAGGTCGGTCAGCTTGTGCCTGGGCATTAGCTTGCTGAAAACTCAAGGAGAAAAAATCCATGTACCCTTTGGGGATTGTGAAAGAAAT
>SWCD01000881.1_pt1 | contig 13412 bp, 9 predicted proteins | sample 4693011 | NCBI WGS metagenome assembly SWCD01 (sample SAMN10267278, study PRJNA491770) | bioreactor metagenome | isolation source: DHS bioreactor inoculated with marine | place: Japan: Omine Ridge, Nankai Trough | reverse complement strand
CTTCAGCGCCATTCACCCGTTTTGCCTATGTGGCGAACTTCGATGACCATACGATCTCGGCCTATACGGTTGATAATGAAACCGGCGCTTTGCGCCACAACGGCTACGTCTTCAGTGTTTCCGGAAGAGGACCATTCTGGGTCGCGGCTGACCCTAAAGGCAGGTTTCTGTTCGTGGTGAACATCGAAAACAAGCTTCTCAGTGTGTACAAGATACATCCACAAACCGGAGCACTTACATATTCGGCATCCATAGAGGCAGAAGAAGAATATCCGTCTGCTATCGCAATTCATCCGGCGGGCAAGTTTTTGTATGTGGCCAACGAACAATCGGACATGCTTTCAATATATGTCATCAATCAACGAACCGGCGCTCTGAGGCTCTCCCGAACCTTATGCACAGGCAAGGCTCCTTCCTCACTGACCATTGATCCGTTAGGACGATTTCTTTATGCAATGAACCGGGTGGGCAAAACGGTGTCGGTTTATCAGATCGACCCTCGCTATGGAAGCATTACCACCCCAGAAGGGCAATGCGGTGATCAAATACAAGCTGGTGAGAGCCCGACCTCAATGGCCGTTAACGCTGAAGGCACATTCGCCTATGTGGCGGATACGAGATCAAATGCTGTTTCCGCCTACGCTATTGATCAGATAACTGGCAAGCTAGAGCAAGTGGGAGATCCTGTTCCTGCTGGTATAGGGCCCGTGTGGGTGGCCATCCACCCCTCTGGACACTTGGCCTATGTGGCTAATTTGGTTTCCAATGATATTTCCATTTTTAAGATTTCAAAGGATGGAGGACTCATCCACCATAAGACCATAGCTGCCGAGGCTGGGCCGCAATCAATTATTATAAACCCGCGTGGCAGTATTGCTTATGTCACTAATCGTGATTCCAATCATGTGTCTGTGTACACAATCGACTCTACAAGTGGGCTGCTTAAATATGGCAACGCGGTAACGGCCCGCTCGTGGCCGCGGTCATTGGCCTTGGTTACAGGCAAAGAGCCTATTAAGCAAACCCCGAAGTTCGTTTACGTGTGGGGTTATGACAGTCGTGTTGCCGCTTTCGAGCTCAATGCAGAAAGTGGCCGGCTTCACGAAATTTTGGGTTCACCCTTCACAGTTGAAAAAGGCCATGTCGCCCTCCACCCATCCGGGGCATTTGCCTACCGACTGCACCATGATGCCATCTCGATGTACTCATTGGATCGACACACTGGCGATATCATCTTTAAAGAACGTACACCTTTTGACAAGGCCAATTTTACAAGCGTCTCGCTCACTGTCGACCCATCCGGGCGCTGGGCTTATGTGACGGGCCATCAATTCGATCCGCGGACTGACGCTAAAAGTGTCGTCTTTGTGCTTGCCATTAACCCAGATACAGGACGTTTGCAGGCACCTCAGGATCCTAGCCTTATTTTACGAACGAGAAATCTGAGCCCCGTCCTGGTAGATCCGGCTGGTAAATTTGCCTTTGTAACTCTATGGCAGGAGCAAGGTCCACATCTTTTGGCGATGCATACTGTGGACGCTGCCACCGGTGTCCTCAGCCAAGAGCCAACATCAACTGGCCCTCGGGGCTACCGAATGTGTGGCGTGCACCCAAGTGGCAGTTTTATCTACGGGGTGAAAGCTCCAAACACCATTTCTGCTTTCCGCATCGAGGGGGAAACGGGCACGTTGCGCAACATCCAGAGTCTGGAAGGTGGAGAATTTCCCTGGTGTTTGACCGTGCACCCATCGGGCAATTTTGCTTACGCGCTGGAGAGTGCCCGAAATGCTGTTGTTGTCTATCCTATTAATCCTGACACCGGAAAATTGGGACAAGCTTCTCGGGTTAAGACCAGGGCACAACCTGTGGAAGTTACCATAGACCCAACCGGTCGGTTTGCCTTTGTATTTTATGATAGCGCTGAAAATCTCTCGGTTTACAGGGTGGATCAACACACTGGTGCCCTGACAACAATGCTTCCGCGCCTTGCCCCTGGCTTTGAGCCTGACACAATAACGTTTCGACTTGAAACAAAGCGTAACCACTATTAGGGCTGCAAGCACCCTGCAGGCGCAATATTTTCGACTAATACTTGCAGAGCATTGTGTCAGCTGCTTTTAAGCTTTGCTTAAATCTGGAAGGAGGAAAGGCTCATGATTACTGGCCTTAGAACAAGAGGTGAATGCATGCAAATGACGAAGGACTTCGCTCTCATTCTTATCCTTATTTTGAGCCTGGTCGGCTGCAAGACCATACAGGTGGGATCTCCAGCGAAAAATTCTTTTTCAACCGGCAAAGAATTTTATACCAAGGGCTCCTGGGAAGAGGCCATTCCCTACTTTGAAAAAGCCACCCAACTGGCACCAGAAAATACGACCTATCAAGAGCTTCTTAATGAGGCAAAACGCAAGGCCTCTCAACTTCGGTACGAAAGCGGCACCACATTTTTTCAAGCCCATGACCTGAACCGAGCCTTGGTCGAATATGATCGGGCAGTTGCCTTAAGCCCCGATCATAAAAAAGCCCAGATTTCCAGGTTGCAGACGCGACAGTTGCGGGATGAGATGGCAGAGGCAAGAGACGAAGCTGTCGCCTTTATAAAAAACCAACAATGGGCTCAGGCCACGGAACGCCTCCAACCTATTCTGCGCTACAATAAGACGTTCCCAGATGTAAAAAAATACTACGCGCAAGCAAGAACCGAACAAGGAGACCAGCTCTTTATTGCACAAAACTTCTCGGAAGCAAAGGCCATGTACGAGTCTGCTCTTAAAGCCTTACCGACGTTTGATCCGGCCCGGACAGGCTTGAAAAAGGCTAAGCGTGAAGATGCGAAACGCCTGTATGTCAAGGGTAGAAAAGACTTTCACGAGGGGCGCCTGGTCTCGGCCCTGCGAAACTTGCGTGCTGTGCATCGCTTGGATCCGGACTATCCCAACCTGAAACCTTTGCTGGCCGATGTCACCCAAAAGGTTGCTCGCAAGATATATGACTCGGGCCAAGCTTTAGAGCAGCAGGGGCAGGATGTTATAGCCCTGGTGCGCTATGAAGAAGCGTTGAAACTGGCCCCCTCCCTCTCCGCTGCGAAAGCCAAGGTTGAGGAATTAAAACGCCTGACCGACAAGAGAAGAACGTACAAGTTAGTGATATGGCCGTTTATCAGCCAAGATAACGATTTGAAAATATCTGAAAGATTCGCGAATGAATTAATTCAACTCGAAGGCCGTATTGATAGGGTGACTCTACTGAATTATCGAGAGTACAAGGCAAGATCCATTGATCCGCGCAGGCAGATTCGAGCAGACGGGCACCTGAAGGGAAAAATTGTACGATTTAGCGTGACTGAGCAGCCTGTGCAGACAAAATCCAGGAGTAAAAGATACCAATCAGGAATCGAGGAGAAACACAACCCTGCTTATGATCGCCTGGTTTTCGACATAGAGGAGCTTGAGAAACGGTATGAAGAAGCTCAGCGCAATCTACAGGACAGACAGGAGAAGGAGCGACGTATTAATGGGCTGGAACGAGACCGGCGATCTCTTGAACGTGAAATCAAGAATGGCATCAATGAGCTTGAACGGATGACCAGGAGATTGAGGGCTCTCCGGGGTCAGCCAGGCAGAGAGGAAGAGTTCCGGCGAACAGGCGATCTTTTCGACCAAGAGTCCGCCCGCTTGCGCGGTCTTCATGGCCAAATGAAAAATATCAAGGATGAAATCAACGACCTGAGAAGGGGGCCGGGGTTGTTTGCTTTAGAACGTGAATATGACCGGGCCAAATCACGCCTCGCTTACGCCAAGCGCTCCCTCCTTGATACTCCGAAAGTTCTCGAAGAACCAACATACGAGGATTATAACTACGAAGTCTACCTGCACAGCATCCGGTCGTATGGTGAAGTACAATACCAGATCGACGACAAGCTGCTTGATGAGGCACTGGTTCGTCGCACAGTCCGGGTAGAACTAAACGAGGAAGATGAGGAAATTGTTGAGGACCATGCCCGAGCCGGTATCAACACTGATCCAAAAGAGTTGCCTGAGAAGGACGAAATGCTCGAAAGGACATTTCAAGGCCTCTTGAAAAAGATCATCACCCATATAACAGAGGATCTTCAGCAGGGCTCTTCTCGCTACCTGCGGTTAGCAGAACGAGAGTTAGCCCGAGGGAATCGGGCCGCAGCTATCAACGAAGCCTTGTATTACTTTCGAACTGGGGGTCATTTGGATCCTTTGAAATGGGAAGATTTAATTTTGCATGAAACCGCTTTTTCGATCATTGACCGCACCCTGCATCTCAAGTATTTGAACCAAGACAACATATAACAACGAACAATATAAAGCAGAGGCCATAACGACAACAGAACAGTGGGAGTTGCGCTGACCTGCTGACAAAATTCAAACCTGTAAACGGTGATGTTTTGTCAGAAACTGATCCAGCTTGTTTGCAAAGGCTTGGCGGTCTTTCTGATTCAGTGCAGGTGGGCCGCCGGTGTCCACGCCGGCACCTCGTAGCTCATCCATAAAATCGCGCATTGACAAACGCTCTTTGATATTTTCTTTAGTGTATAACTCTCCCCGTGGGTTCAGGGCATGGCCGCCCTGGTCGATCACCTCGGCTGCCAAGGGGATATCAGCGGTGATAACCAAATCACCAACCTCCATCTCTTCAGCTATTTTCTTATCTGCCACATCAAAGCCTGCACTCACCCGAATGGCGCGGATATAGCGCGATGAAGGGGTTCGCAAAAATGAATTTGCCACCAGGATAAGTGAAATCTGTAGCCGCTCGGCAGCGCGAAATAATATTTCTTTGATAACGTTGGGGCAGGCATCAGCATCAACCCAGATCTTCATGGTCATCTCTTAAACTCCGCACCCATATTGAACTTCAAAAAATCCATACGTATATTTTCCTATATTTTCTATGGCAAAGTTGCATATTTATACGTTACCATTGTTTAAGATCATCCCGAAAAAGCTCTACAAAAGTTGCTCAAAAGGACCTGTCGTCATGGCTGAAGTAATCCCTGAAGATATCAAGAAAGATTTAGAAAATGCCGTTGCCCTGCACCAACGCGCCACTGCTGATCACGAAAAATGCCTGGAGTTTAATAAGCTGATGTCTGACCTTTTGGGCAGGCTTGAAGATGCTGGCTGTTATAAGACTGCAGATAAGGTCATGGGCATCCTCCTAGAGTGCCAGCCCCGAGAAGGTGCACACTGCGAAAAGTCCAGCATGGTTGGCGAAAAGGTTAAGAAGATCTAAAGGGTAAGACACTTCTTAATTTGTTTTCATAATTTCAAGGTCATTCCCGCGAAGGCGGGAATATAGAAGGTCTGGTAAAAAAAATCTGGATTCCCGCCTTCGCGGGAATGACTCCCGAAAAATGAGGGCTATTTAAAATATCCCTCACTTCTTCCGGGAAATCTTAATCCCACTCTTATCAATGGTTATCAGCCTTTTTTTATACAGGGCACCAATGGCCTTTTTGAACACCTTTTTGCTTACCCCGAACAGGGAGTAAATATCTTCTGGTGGGCTTTTGTCCGTAAGGGCAATAGTGCCGCCAACGTCTCTTATTGTCTTTAAAATTGTCTGGGCAATATCATCCACCCCTTTATAGCCTGGCTTTTGCAGGATCAAATCAATCTTAAGGTCGTCGCGGATTTTTTTAATGTAACCCTTGATCTGTTGGCCGGTGAACAGCGTCTTGAACACCTCGCTGTGATAGAGCATGCCTTCATGGGCGTGGTTGACAATGACCCGGTAGCCAAGGTCTGTTTTCTCGTAAACAATGAGATCCACCTCTTCCCCTTCTTTATAACTGGGCGGATGGCGGTTTAAAAACTTCTCCAACTTGGTAGAGCCTGTGATGCGGTTGGTTTTCTCATCCAGGAAGACATAGACAACATATGATTTACCTTCCAGCATTCTGTCTTGCTGCTCGTTTTTGGGCACAAACAGATCTTTTTGCAAGCCCCAATCAACATATGAACCGGTATCAGCGTTTGCCTTTACCTGTAATTTAGCGAACTGGCCCACCATAACAGACGGCCTTTGGGTACTAGCGCGCAATCGATCTTCCCGGTCTTGATAAACAAAGACATCGACCTCATCACCAGGCTGCCACTTCTCGGGAACATCCTTGCTCTTTAAGAGGATATCCCCTGCCTCACCACCATCAAAATGGACGCCGTAATCACGCAGCCTTTTGATGGTTAGTTTATTTATTTTGCCGATCTCTGCCATGTTCTTCCCTGTTATCGTTATCTGCCGGACTTCTTGGCAATATAAACAACATGCCGACGTCCGCCCCGGCCTGGCCGTTGCTGCTCGAAAGTGAAACGGGCTCGGCTAAGTCTTCGCTCAAAACCCTTGTCCGGGTCTTCTGACCAAACCGCAAATACACCGCCAGGCTTTAAGGCCGCATTGCTTAATTCAAGCGCTGTATCGCCATAAAGATGCTCATACTCGCCACGGGACCTGCTGGCCTCAGAAGGACCTTCGTACAAATCGAGGATAATCGCATCAAACCCAGCCTTGCCTCCTTGCCGTGCAGCTTGGGCAATCACAGTTGCGACATCGGATATCTCCACCGTCACCCTGGGGTCGGCCACTGCCTTGCCTGTGAGTTCTGCCAATGGCCCGCCACACCAATCCACCACCACCGGGTTCAACTCCGCCACTGTTACCTCGGCATCATCCGGGAGGCTATCCAGAGCAGCCTTCAGAGTAAAGGCCATGCCAAGACCACCAATCAGAACTCGTGGCTTTCTCCGGCCACTGATGGCCTTGCAGGCAAGCTCAGACAGGACAATCTCCGAACGATTGGCATAGGAATTCATCAGCACGCGGTCATCAATGAGGATCAAAAAATCCTTCTCACCCCGCTGCCGTAATTCCAAGAGGCCCTCATCGGTATCAGCCGTATCAATAACCTGCCATGGCTGCGCCATATAAAACACTCCTTGATGCGTGCGCAACCTTGGTGGCTGCGTCTTTCAGATCATTTACCTTGTTCTCAGGGAGAATGACAGGAAAATAGATCAGAGCAGAAATTGCGTTTGCCTTAATATCCTGACTTGCCGGTATCAGGCAACGCCTTTTCTGGGTCACGGCTTTCGCCGGCACTGGTGATTATCACTGCTGATTGCTCTGGCACAGGGCATTTGGTTTCGCAGATGCCACAACCCACACAGAGTTTATCAACCAGATAGGGTTGCTTGACCGTCACCTGTTCTCCCTGGCTATTCTCCACCACTGCCTCTCGGAATTTGATGGCCTTGTCAGGGGTGGGGCAATGTTCTTCGCAGACAATACAAGGAATACCCTTGGCATAGGGCAGGCAGCGATTCTTATCAAACATGGCATTGCCGATCTTTTCTTTCTGTTTGACGTGAACGGCCAGCTTGCGGATGGCACCAGTGGGGCAGACCTGACCACAGAGGGTGCAATTATACTCACAATAACCGGTGCGGGCCTTAAGGATCGGCGAGAACATGCCCTCCAACCCACCTTGCAGAAAAGCTGGTTGTAAACCGTTGCCGATGCAGACCTTCATGCACTCGCCGCACCGTACACAGCGTCCTAAAAAATCCTCCTCAGGCAAGGCTCCCGGAGGCCGGATAAGGAGGGGATCTGATTGCAGGGCCAGGGTTCTGCTTTTAAGGAAAAAGGGCAATGTCGCGCCCAAGGCCAGGGAGCCGACAAATTTGCGGCGGGAAAGGGTAAAAGCAGGTGTAGCCTGGAACAGGCCGCCGAATCTGAAAGATATCTTATTGCCAGGACAATGGTGGATACAATCCAAGCAGAGGTTGCAGTCAAGGGGAGATATGTTGCGTTCCTCGTCAATGGCCCCCATACGGCAGATTTCCTGGCAGTTGCGGCAGGTGCCGCATTTGGAACCAGCCTTGCCGCGCAGCAGGGCATAGCGGGATGTCACTGCAAACAGGGCACCAAGGGGGCAGACATTACGGCAAAAAAAGCGACGTTCCAGCCTTTCCAGTAAGAAAACCAGCAAAAGGATGGCCAGGGACAGCAGGGCCAGATCATAATACTTTTGGTTAAAGGGCAGAACAGTGGCCTTCAAAAAGGCATAGAACGGCTCTGTAACGCCATTAACCCAGGCCGGAGCATCCTGATAGGTGTAGGTGAAAAAAGTGGACGACAAGGCGTTTAAGGCCGGGTCAACGGCCAGGGCAAGGCCCCGCACCAAAATGGAGAAGGGGTCAACATATCCAGCCAACGGCAGACCGAACCAGGCACCCACCAGTAGAAAACCTAGTAGGTAAAACTTTAAAGAACGGTATCTGCCTTCCCTTCCCTGCCCCTTGGCTGGGATGATAGTCTGGCAGCCATCAAGCAGGGTTCCCATGGGGCAGACCCAGCCACAGAAAAACCGCCCGAAAACAACGGTAAGGAGCAAAGTAAACACCGCCGGAAGCATCAAAACAATGAAGACTCCGGCTGCCACCGAGGCACAGAGGGCCAGGAGCGGATCAATCCGAAAGAGGATGTTCACTGCATACTTAATTTCATCGGTACCCGAGTAATCGGTGTTAATGAATAAAAAGAAGAATAAGGCAAGGCAGACAAGCTGACTAAGGCGGCGCCAGTAGTAGTAGGGAATTGAATTAGAGTGTTTCATTATTTTGGATGATTTATTAAAGCGCTTAGCAAGTAATAAGTTTTGATCCCGGACTTCAGCACTACCCTCTTTCCGCCGTGCGAGGGCCATAACCCTTCGACAGGCTCAGGGCGCGATTCTTTCAATTTCCAGCACCCTGAGCCTGTCGAAGGGTGCTCGTTCAGGGCTGGATGGGGAAAAATCATGCTAGTAATAGCTTCTCAGCAAATCACGCCTTAATAATCTTCATCTTACCCAAATCCATCTCTCCCAAACCCAAGGCATGGGCGGCAACTGTGGATTCTATTTTTTGGGGTTTTAAGCCAAACAAGGTGGTGGCAAAGGCGTCGGCGGCAACGGGGTCGGCAGAGGCAACCAGGGTATCCAACACTTTCACGTCATCAAGATCACCACCCTGAGGGCCGTTATCGAGCAAAATACGGGTGGCATCAATGACTGTGAGTTTGGGTTGGACCACTGTGGCAAGATCAGCCAGCTTTTGGCCAAGATTATGGTGCAGCCTGCCGCGGCGGCCACCTAAAACTCCCATGCTGTTTTTAAGGCCTAAGGTCAATCTGCTCAGGCTATGGTGCTTGGCCACCGGCACGTTGATGTAGCTGTCTGCCTCCAGGGCATCCTTATAGATCTCCAAGCGGTTAACAGCTTTACCGCGGGCAATATCAACCGGCACGTATTTACGGTTATCCGGATGAAAGAGCTTCAACCGTTTGTCCTTGATCGCCCCTAAGGCATCTTTGAGGCCGCTGTTTACATAGCAGCGCCGCTCCTCATTGCAGGTGCGGTCAAAAACCAAGACCTGGCCAGCTCCAGCCTCCAAAGCATGCTCAACCAGGGCTTTTACCACCTGGGGATGGGTATTGGCTGCCTGGTTCGGTTTGCGATCCCAACCGATATTGGGTTTTACCACCACCTTATCGCCAGGCCGAACGAACGTGCTCATCCCACCTAAGGGTGACAAAACCCGGTCAACCAAAGCCATATAATCCTTACCCTTAGCGTGGGCAAGCAGGGGCGCCTGACCCTCGGAAGCCAGTGCCTCATAAATTCTAAAATGGGGAATACTTAAACTGAGACCAGCAGACCAGAGAGCAACCTGCTTGAGAAATTTTCTTCGCTCCATAACAGCCACCTCACCCGTTGTTGTTTGACTCGGCAACACTCCACTCTGGGTAATTATGATCCAGGGAAATTATGATGTCAAAGCATACTCTAATTCGACATGCCTAGGGAGCAGAAGAATGGGCGCGTTTTGTTGGAAGATGGGGGGGGAGTTCAGGAAGACGCGGAGTGAAAAACTCTCCATCGGACAAATACCCTGTAGGCCTGACCCCTTAGGGGGGCCAGGCCTACAGGGTATTTAACTACTGCACATAACTAACGGACATTCACTCCGATATTTTGCTTAGCATAACGACCATCGCCACTGAAAACCTCAAGCTTCACTACATAGGTATCACCCGGCTCAGCCCATTTGAAAGTGTACGCGAAGGATAAGCTGTCATCTAATGAGACAATTGGTCCATTATTGATAGACCACCGCACTGAGGTAATATCTCCCTCAGTGTCTCCGGCATTAATTTCCAACATTTCACCAGGGACGATATCATAGATGAGCTGATCGTTTGCAATAACGATATTGATGTTATTAGCATCAACACCTTCACCAGCTGAACCTGGCACCGGTACAGTTACCTGTGCCCCTAGTTCCGAATCCCATTCAAGGACGTGGCACCTGCTACAGTCATCTGATGGTGCACCATAATTGGAATGATGAAACTCTCCCATTTTTGTTTTTGCACTTCTTGAGATATCCCAGTCTTGCTCCACAGCCAAGTCCCGCGTTGCTCTGGCTAAGAACCTCTCTGAGTCACGAAAAAGGATAGGCGTGTGGCATGAGAGAAAACAGGTGTTACCGTCATTTTTCATTACAAAGCCTTGTTCACCCGTTAAGAACTGGTGGCAATCGAAACATTGTATTTTTTCTGCATCCGGCATTTCTTCATCATAAAATTGTTTCTGCCAGAGTATGTGGTGCACATCAGGCGTAGCACTCCCAGTATGGCAGGTTCTGCAGGCCACACTATAATCATCCGCTGCCTCATTAGCATTTCCTGCAGTGGCCATAAGAAACAGTACCCCTGCAAACAAGCTGATTGAAACGATTTTCTTGCACATTGATTTCACGTCATCACCTCTCATTTATTTTGTGTGCCAGCCATTGACGGGTAAACAGAGCTTAACAAATCTACATCAGACAGATTTGTCATTCACGACACACAAATTTCATTTGGAGGCCTGCAAAAAACGCGCCTTTTAAACAGCAGAAGCGATGTTAAATTTTTAAAGTGATTACAGAAAGATACAAAACAAGAAAAGGAACGTTTATCAAACAATACGTGTTGATGTGGTTAGAAATATTGACGAACTGGCCAACATTGAGTCGCCTGACCCTCAGTTCCCCCTCAAAAACAATCTGCTGAAAACTATCTCTGGCCTTCTTCCTTGTTGGCCAATTCTCCAGTCGTTATTTCAGGTCGTTCACCAAAACCAAGGGATACCCAGGCCATTCGCCCCATCCAGCGCACAGGCTGTAACGGCCTTACCAGCACACTCAAATAAGGAAGATCGGGCATGACTCCTTCTTCAGGAAGATTCTTCAAGAGGAATGAAACCGAAATCCCCAAGAAAATAGAAATCGCAAAACAAAGACGAAAGCCAAGCACGCCGAAATGATCAATAAGCTGCCCTGCAAGAATTGGTGGAATACCATTGGAAAGAGAAACCCCAAAGATCCACAGGGAGGTGTAGCCTATCTTCCCCTCGTCTTTAACCAGACCAAGCATGGTGCGAGACGCCACCGTAAATAAGCTGATACTAAAAACCATGCTGCCAACCATTGCCAGTACAGCAAGGGCAAACCCAAAGCGGCTACCAGGCATGAGAAGAAACCAGCATAGAGCAGCAAGAGCATGAAGATGCATCATCTTGGCCATAACCTTGTTGCTGCCCTGTCTGTCGGCAAAATTTGACCAAGAGCGTATCGAAAACGCCACGGCAATACCGCCCAGCGCCGCTATAAACATGATCCTGTCATCGCTAAAAAGCATTACATCGCGCAGATACATGATGGAAGCACTTCCCACCCACATCAGCGAGGAAAGGGCCACAGAGATAACAATGATAAAATGGCGGTAGGGCTTGTCAGCAAAGGCCTTGTAAAAAGAATCGTACCGACTTTCAGTACCCGACACTTTCGGGATCTTGTTGCCGCCAGGCATAAAAACAAGCATGCCAACACTGATAAGGCCAACCACCACCCCGGCCCCATAAACCATGTAAAACGAGGTAAGGCCGCTGAAATGCGCCAAGACTTGGGCAATGAGCACGGCGAGGACAATATTAGTAATCTGGACAAGGATAGTCTCGGAACTGAAATAGTCGGAAATGCTCTCTCGAGGCACAATCTCATGGAGCCACGGATACCAAGCACCAACACCAAAGGCCCTGGTAAGGGCAAAGCCAAGCACTGCAAACAACAGCACCAGCCAGCCTGCCTTTTGACCATAATGGGCTGTGATCAGAGGGATGAAAAAAACAGCCGAGATGAGGATGTTGCGGAAAAACCAGGTGGTAATAAGCAGCTTCCTGGGTCCAAAGGATTCAACAGCCGGGATACTTACCACCACAAGCAGCATGGAAAAAGGCACAAAGGAGATGAGCAGGCCGACAAGGTCAGCAGGCATCCCCAAAGAGCGGGCAAACAAAATCAACACCTGGCCGACAACACATTGCCACGAAACCAGGTTAACGATGGCAAAAAACAGGAAAGCACGGGGCGCCGAGGTCAGCTTGGTAAATGATGTATAGAATGAATAACCCATTATTACCCTGTTGCCCTCTCTTTAACTGAAGTCTACCCTTACCAACCAGGGACGAGGAAACTAGAGCTGTTCGCATCACGCCTGTTTTTGCTCGTTCTCAGCCTCACTCATATCTAATAATTATCGTCCAGCAGGATTTTGTTGTCAAAGCAAAGAAAGAGTACGACGAAAAGAGGCTAAATCTGAAACCGTACAATTACGAACTACCATTGAATATAAACTCTCAAGACTTGGTGCATGTTTTTAAGCACGTGCCAGGGTTACTCCCTTAAGGGTCGAGTATGAAAGGGTTTATTAAGAAGTAAGCATCGGCAACAAGTAAAGCTGCCTTATTCGAGCACACCTCTTACTTCCTGACGCAAAACACTCCCAATTTATAAATTAAAGGACAATTATTGCTTCCAATTATCTTGCATTTTTTCACGAGCTTCACTAGCTTGGATGTAGCAGTTAAAAGTTTATTCTCAAGATTACAAAACGCTCTTTCTGGCGAAAAATAAATTTAGGTACACGACTATTGATTAAGTAAAGACATATCCTCCTGGGGTAGACATTCGTTGTAATCCCCACTAACAGAATAGCGGTGATGTGGATGATACGTAATGGGAGTTGGCGTATAAAAACATCCTGTTCCGATGGCAGGGGTGCTGCATGAAAGAAAAAGCCGCTTTCATAGCCGTTTTATTCTTTTTTAGTCCTGCTACGTATGCCGCAGAGCCTGATTCTGTTAATCTCCAATTTGTATCCTCGCAAGTAACCGTAGATACTGATATTCATTTCAATGAGTATTTTTGTTCGGAATGCCACACAAGAACTCCTGTTCAAGGAAGATTCTTTTTACGATTTAAAGATTATATGCAAACCTGTCGGTGTCACGGGTATAC
>SWCD01023360.1_pt1 | contig 13419 bp, 16 predicted proteins | sample 4693011 | NCBI WGS metagenome assembly SWCD01 (sample SAMN10267278, study PRJNA491770) | bioreactor metagenome | isolation source: DHS bioreactor inoculated with marine | place: Japan: Omine Ridge, Nankai Trough | reverse complement strand
CCAGGCGAATGATGACCTGCAGCAAGTGTTCCCTTTGTACAGCTACAATCTTTCCGAACAAATCAGTCCCGCGCATCCGCCGATCAAGACAAAACACCCGTTGATCAAGGTTGGGGAGGACTTCGTAGTCAGACCCGGATCTCACAGCCCTGCCTGCGGGGGCAGTGTTTCGCAAATGCCATTGCGGGGGATGCTTGGTCATTTCAAATGGCGCAAGATGTTGCTGGAATCTTCACAACAGTTTCGCGCAGAAGATGCCAACCCCAAGGAAATGAACGGCTACAAACAATATTTGTCCAGCAACCCCAATGGTCTGCCGCTGGTTGGAAGCAGGCCGTATTCCCGGGAGGATATGATCCGGCGAGGGTTTCTGGTCTGTCCTGACGATGATCAGGTGAGAAAGTCGATTGCCGCCAGGACGGCACCGGAGGCACCGTCATTGGAGGGCGAGCCAGCCTGTGGTGGCGTTCGCGATATTATCGGGGCGCAAAACGCCGGTGCGCGGAAGTTAAGAATATGCTTCGTGACGAGGGAGTTCAGCGGTCCTTTTGGTGCAGGTGGCGTTGGTACTGCAACGACAGCCACTGCTGAAATGTTGGCGGCAGCCGGTCATGACGTGCACGTCGTGTTTGTTCCTTATCATCGTCATGATGTTCTGGACTGGTTCTGGACCGGATTTTTTGCAGCCCGGGGCATCAAGCTGCATCAATTTTCGCTGATAGGGCCCAGGGGCGGCAGTCTTTCTCTTGGCATGATAAAGCGCAAGGTCAAGGAAGTTGTCGTGGCCAACAAATATGACGTTGTTCATATAGACGATGCTCATGCGATAGGGGCGCATTTATGCCAGTTGCGAGGAAGCGGATTGGCGCTGCGGAGTACAGCTGTTGCCATGACTACGCATGGATGCAGCTACTGGCACGCCTATAAGGGCAATATGCCTATCGAAAATTCAATGGCGGAGTTTCATCACGGACTTGAGCAGCAGAATTATCTCGCAGACCTCACAATTCATCCAAGCAGGTATATGCAGGGCTGGGTCAATGCGAACGTGGGGCCGCCCAGGCGGGACGTTGCGATCGCCAACATCATGAATGGATTCTGCCGGTCGTTTGGACGTTCGGATACAGCACGCAAAACACCGAAAGAGGTTGTTTTCTTTGGCCGGATTGAGCCACGTAAAGGCTATGATGTTTTCCGCGATGCGGTGCTGGCTTTGCGAGAACGAGGTGAAACGGTAGCAAAAATTACGCTACTCGGCCGGATCGGCGAGTCTCTGAACCGAGATCGTGTGATGGCAGAGTTGATGACAATTTCAGATACCGTGAAGGTAGTCGACAACCTGCAAAACATGGAAGCGGTCAATTATCTCAAAGCGAACGACTGCTTTGTTGTTATCCCGTCAATCAGGGATAATTTGCCTTACACAGTGTATGAGTGTCTGGAAAACGGCATTCCGATGATTTGCTCGAACGTGGGAGGCGTGCCGGAACTCATTGATGAGCAGGATCATGAGCGAACCATGGTGGCAAACCATCCAGCGCAGATTGCTGACGCCATCGTCTCCGCGCTCAAGCATGGATGGAAGCCGGCAAGGCTGGCTTTTGATCCGGATGATGTGGCCATACAGCAACTGTCCGCGTTCGGCTGGCTTGGCCAACAGGCGAGGCAACAGGATAAAGCCCCTGTTCCAGTGCAGAGCGAAGTTAGGGGCATATTTTTTGGCGAGGCAGGGCAAACGCCATCTGTTGCGGTCAAGACAGGCATTGACATGATTGCCTCCACCGGATGCGATGATATCGAGCATATTGGGGTGGACGCGTTCCACAAGAGACAGGCAGTCTCGGCGCTCAACGCGGCGATCATGGGAACGGACAAGGAGTTTGTCCTGTTGTGTCACGACAGCGTGCAGATCTTGTCGCGCCAACTGGTTCCCGCCATGATCACAATGCTGCAAGGATCGCTGTTCGATGGAGTTGTGTGCGACTATTATGTCATGGCACAGAGTCCGGATGGCGCAATGCTCGGGATCACTGGAACCATCGATGCGCCGGGCGGCCCTGCTGCGAGAGCACCATCGCACAACGTCTTTGGCGCGGGCATCTCACTGATACGTGCAAGCGCGCTGCGCCGGATCGGAGGTGTTGATCCCGATAGCACCCGTGCGGATACCCTGGTGTGGGAAGTATTGAGCAAGCTGTGCGCTCAAGGCGGCAAGATCACCTCAATCCCGGAGCCGTTGGTCAAGAAGACAGTTTCCAGTATTGATGAGCTTGAGCATTTCGGCGACCAGCAATTGCATGAACGGCTTCGGCGGCACTGGGTTGCGGGTCTCGGGCTGCAACACGAGAATATTGTTTCATCGGCAATCTACGAGGCCTTTCGAAATTGTCCTTACACAAAACGGGCGCTTGATGTCTTCGGGCAGACAGCGTTGGACGCACTGGGCGGTGATGCAGCAACCGGTGCAGCCAAATAGATGGGCACCAGTAAGCATAACCATCTCCATCATGGCGATCTGTCTGCGCACCGCAGCGATATCAACCGGCGCATGCCTCTGGCCCGTTACGATCCACAGACGCGTGCCGTATATACAACCGACAGGTTAGGGGCAGCCATGAGGGGGACGACTGATGGATGAACCGGGCCTCTTGCCGGGAGACCGGCAGGCAGTGGATTCTGGTTTTGGCAAGCGGCCGAGAATACTGTTGCTGTGTCCGCTCATGCCGGGACGCGGGGGCACCGGCATGGCCATGCGCGGGGGCGCATTTCTCGACGCAGCACACCAGATCGGGGATGTAGACCTGCTGGTGGTTCCAATCGTCCCGAGCAGGGCGCAGGATGTCGCGTTTGCCAGGCGACGGTGCCGGAGGTTGATGATCGTCGAAAACAAGGATCGTCGGGACACACTCTTCGCGCTAATTCAGGGTACGGCGAACGAAGCGCAACGTCTGGCCATGTTTCAAGCTTATGGAAAGCCGGCGATCTGCAGCGTGTTGTCAGCGCCTGTTCTCCGTGACGCATGTGACTTTGTCGAATCCGGCAACTACGACCTCACCATGGTTCAGCGGGGGTATATGTTGCCACTGGTTTCGGCCATTCGTCGAAAGACCGATACTGGACGCGTGCTTGTTGATCTGGATGATGATGATGCAAGTGCGTCCCTGGAAATTGCGCAACGTGAAAGATCGGAAGGGAGGGAGGCCCCGGCGCTCTGGAGTGAGGTGGATGCGGTCGGCTATGACAAGTTGGTCGCCGACATCGATTGCGTCGCCAGCCTCACCGCGATGGCAAACGAGGATGCGATACAAGCCGTGTCCCGGCGGCTGCAAATAGTGCCGCCGGTATTTGTCCCCAACTGCATCGAGGTGCACGAGCCAGGCGAACCTGTCAGGGAGCCGGTGATGTTGTTCGTGGGTACCATGGGATACAAGCCCAACGAAGACGGTGCGCTGTGGCTGTTGAGAGAGGTTCTGCCCCTTGTCAGGGCTGCTGTTCCTGGCGTGCGGTTGATCATTGCCGGACACAGTGCCGGCAAGGTTCTTGAAAGGGTACTACCCGTAAAGGGCGTGTCAGTTGTCTCGGATCCGGATGATATGGCAGACCTGTACCGTGCCAGCGCGGTTGTGGTCGTGCCGTTGTTTTCCGGGAGCGGGACACGCATCAAGATACTGGAGGCAGGCGCTTACGGGCTTGCAGTGGTTTCCACGCACAAGGGCGCAGACGGTCTGGATATCGAAGATGGCACGCATGGCTGGATTGTTGAGGCCGAGGCTGCAGCCTTCGCAGCGGCTTGCATCGCGGCACTGGAATCAGGCGCGGAGCGCGATAAACGCGCAAAACGGTTGCGTGAACATGTGTCGTTATTGTATGAGCGGGGCATGATAGTTGACCGGATTGCCGGCCTCCTGCAGACCCAAATAGAACCAGTTGATTGAGCAAATGAGGTGACCGGTGCAATGACTGAAATATCGACAGATGATCGTTTTCAATCCCTGGAAGGCATGGAACTCAACGAGGTGCCCGATGGTTACGTGATCTACGACAATGACAATGAACGCGTACATTACCTCAACAGTACCGCTGCAATTGTCTATCAGATGTCTGACGGCAAGCATTCGGTAGATGACATTGCCAGCCTGTTAAAGCTCGCATTCGAGCTTGATGAGGATGTTGATGTTGCGGACACTGTGAAGCAGATGCTGGAAGCGGGGCTGATTTGCCGGGTGGAGTAGTCACCGCTCGTTCCTTCAATCATGAATTGAGGTTCCAGTGCTGCGATGATGCTGTGCTGCAATGCCTCAGATATGTGGAGGCGAAGCCCCACATGCCCGGCGCCAGCCTGGCATCGGTTGACGTGAACGTAGTCCCGGCAACTGACGGCTACTCCATGCGATTTAACAATACCGACACCACTGGCGGTCTGGATGTCATGCTGGATGCCGCCCATGCAATTGTTCGCAATGTGCTGCTGCAGGACATAGGCTCAGGGTTATTGCTGCACGGGGCAAGTCTGCGGGTAGGCGGCAGCAATGTCGTCCTGGTAGGAGACAAGGCAGCAGGCAAGACAACGCTGTGCTTGAAGGCGCTGGCGTCCGGCATCCAGGTGTACGGTGATGAACACGTGCTGATTTCCGGGTCTCACCTGAACACCCGGCCACGGACCTTGCGGGTCAAGGAGGGCTCAATCCACGTGGTCACGGAGATGGCCGCTGCGATTCAGGAATGTCCGTCTTTAGTCAATTGGGACGATTCCAGAATCTATTCCATGGCACCTGAAACAAGCGATGTACGGTGGCAGCTGGCTCCATATTCAGTTGATCATTTCATCTGTCTGAGCCCGAATCACAACGGATGCTCTGATCTCGAACAATGGAGCAGCGACGAGACATTTCAGATGGCGATGACACAATGCTTTCTACCAGATGAGGGCCGGGGGCTATCGCTTGCAGCCCTGCACACCTGGATTGGCAAGGCAAAGTGCTGGAACTTGAGGCTGGGCAATCTTGATCAGGCTATTGGTTTGCTACAGCAAATGGCATTTGATGACGTCAGATGACAGGTTTGCAGGATCACCGAATACTCCAGTTTTCCAGCATCCGTGCGGGCAATGCCAGTCCAATGAAATGTCGGATTAGAGCTTGATAATGGCCGGGTGGGGCTTGACCTGGAGGGCATTTTAGGTCAGTTTACCCTCGTATATACCAAGCAGGGGTCATCATGTCTGACAAAATTGAAGAACAGCTGGAAACAGTTGACGAAAGCCGTCGAGCCGCAATCCGCAAAATCGTTCTCGGTACGGCTTATGTAGCTCCGGTGGTTGCCAGTTTTGCAATGCAGGGCCGCAGCACGGTTGCTCTTGCGGGCGAGTCGAACGCCAGTTGATCGTACGCTTGACCGCATGAATGGCTATTAACGAGACTATCAGCGCGTGTCTCATTGCAAAGAACGAGGCAGTCCACCTTCCGGACTGCCTTTCGTCGTTGAAAGGCCGGGTTGACGAGATTGTCATCGTCGATACCGGCTCCAGTGACAACACGATTGAGCTTGCCACGGCAGCCGGTGCGGTTGTGCTGCATCGGCCATGGGATGACGATTTTTCGGCTCCCCGCAATATGGGCCTTGATGCAGCCACGAGCGACTGGATCTTGTACATTGATGCTGATGAACGACTGTCGGCACCCGGTACGGGGTCGATTGCCAGCCTGCTGCCAGGCCATGAGGCAAGCGCGGCCAGGCTCCGCCTGCAACCCACTGTCGGTTCAACCTGTTATTCGGAATTGCGACTGTTTCGCAATGATGCCCGGATTCGGTTCAGACAAATCATGCATGAACGCGTGGTCGAGGCTGTGCGTGAGGTATGTGCAGCCGATGGCACTGTCGTTGGTCCGGCGCTTGATATCTGCCTGCACCACGTGGGCTATGAGGGTGACCAGAATCACAAGCACGCCAGGAACCTACCGATTCTGCGCAAGGCAATTTTGCGAAATCCGGAGCGTGTCTATTGCTGGTTCCATCTGGGTGTCACCCTGGATGCGATTGGTGAGCGCACAGAGGCTGTTGCCAGTCTAAATCGCGCTATCGAAAAGGCACATGCCGGCGGCATTCCTGAAGAGCTCAATATTGCGGCGACTTGCCATCAGGTGCTGGCCGGGGTTGCGATGGACGCGCACAATCCGGCTGACGCTCTACGGCATGCAGAGCTTGGCCTTGAAATCAAACAGGCCCATTACACATTGTTGTGGGCCAAGGCGCGCGCGCTTTCGCAACTTGGGCAGTTGGACGCAGCAATCGCGATACTTGAAATGATTGTGTCAATAGACCCAGAAAGCTTCTTCGACCATGAAGCGTCGTTCAAGAAGTCGGTGTTTCGTGAAGATAGCCAGGGTTTGCTCGGCAGTTGCAGGTTCATGCAGGGACAGTTTGAACCAGCAGCGAGGCACTTTGAACTTGCAGTGAACTATTCGGGAGGGGATCTTGAGTATGTCAGCAAGGCTGCATTGTGCCGCGCCAGGTTGGGCAAACTGCGCAACGATAGTTAGCCGTGATCTATCCCTGCTGACTTGAGAGCCTGTTCCTTGCGGTCAATCCATATCGGAGCCGTTGCGAGGTCCTTTAGCGGATCCCAAAAAGCCTGCACGAACCCAGAAACTCCCCTGGATCTCGCCCGGATCATGGAAATTTCTTCTGCAAGAGCAGTGGTCAGCGACGGCAAGCGATGATGCCTCAATCTTTCTGCCTGTCGTGCCCAGCGGGAAACTGCATCCTGAGGGATCTTGATGTCATTGGGCAGCTGCACTCCAAACCAGTTGATTGCTGCCGCGAACCATAACTCCAGGGCTGCCAGCAACCGGGCATCGCGAGTAGCGTGGTGATGCATGGCCCGCACGTCGTCGGGCGATGCTTGGGATATCTGCCAGGCGAACTCGTAAAGGCCCTTCAAGGGTGCAACGCCGAAAGTGGCATTCCTGTGGGTGAAGTGGTTGTGCACGACCATGTGCAGCAAGTGCTCCACCGGGCCCGGCAACATTACCGTTCCATCCGGGGTTTGTGAGCGTTGGGAATGCTGCATAAATTCGCATGTTGACAGATAACGCTCGCCGCGCGGGTTGGACGCTGCAAAATGGATTTCTATACTTGCAGGAATATCGGGCCGGATGATTGGTTGCAGATGATGCGGGGCCGGGTTCTGATCCGGCATCGGCGCAAACCCGATCGAGGTCAGCAATCGATGTGCCCTTGTGCTGTCGTCGGGTGCAACCAGAATGTCGATATCGCGTTGCTGGCGCCATGCGGGCTGACCTGTCCAGAGCGACACAGCTCCCTTCATGAGCAGCGGCGTGATGCCGGCAGCATTCAGGCTGCTGATGATCTCAACCAGACCGTCTGCAAGCTGGCGGCGGCGATTGATGTGGGCCTGCCAGGCTGCGCCGAGTTGGCGTTCGAGTCCATCGGCGTGCGCAGATGTGTCATCTATGAGTTCGTAATCAAACAGACGCTGCAGCAGTGCCGAGAGCAACATTCGCTGGTCGGCGGCACTCACCAGCTTTGGCAGGGCATCCTTGTCGCCAAGCAACTTCAACCGCATCAGCGAGACGGCACCCGGTGCGGGGTCAAGATGAAGAGCTTCGCGCAGCAGATCAACACTGCCGCAATCTGTACTGCCTGGTTTGGCGCCGGATGGTTGAAACTCTGTCATGCCGATGCGCAAGAGAGCAGAACTTGCCCTTATATTCAAGCAGATGCTTACGGTATCTGCCGTCTCAAATCTGACGCCGCTTTTCCAACAGGTCACGGAAGCGATCGACTGTTTCTGGCGGTGCGGAATAGCTATGGTCGTCGTCGGGAAACTTGCCGTCCTTCACATCGCGGACGTATTCGCTCAAGCCCTTGACCGCCACCTCCGTCAGGTTGGCATAGCGTTTTGTGAATTTCGGCTTGAAGTCGGTGAACACGCCAAGCAGATCATAGCTCAGCAGTATCTGCCCGTCGGTTCCCGCACCCGCACCAATGCCAATGGTTGGAATCTCCAGTTCGGCGGAGATCAATCGGGCAATGTCGGCTGGCACGGCCTCAAACTCCAGCATGAAGCAACCTGCATCCTGAATGGCAAAGGCATCCTCGAGTATCGCCATTGCGGCTTCGGGTGTTCGCCCCTGAATCTTGAAACCGCCATACATGGCAACCCGATGCGGTGCCATGCCAATATGACTGGCGGTGGGGATTCCGGCATCCACCATCGCCTTCAGTATGTGCTTCTGGCTATCACCACCTTGCGGCTTGACCGCATCGCAGCCGGCGTCCTGCATGAACCGTGTTGCGTTGCACAGAGCCCGGTCGATCGTGTTGTAGCTTTGATAGGGCATGCACCCGAGCGAGAAGGTGTTCGGCGCACCTCGCCGGACGGCCTGGGCATGCATGATCATCATGTCCATGGTGGCGGGAATCGTGGATGAGTGACCGTGGGCGATCATTGCAAGGCTGTCGCCGACCACCACAACGTCTACACCCGCGGTTTCGGCCCATTGGGCGGAAGTGTAATCGGGAACCGACGTGTACACCATTTTTTCTCCGGACGTCTTGGAGTTCCGGATTTCCTGAATGGTGCGTTTTTTCCGTTCTGTCTGGGCCATGTCTGTTCCTCTTCAATCAAATGCGCCGGCGTCTGTTTGAGCGCCGGCGCCAGGGAGTGGTAGCTGCCTCTCAGGGCAGTGTTATTCTGCAGCTACCTGACCTTGTTCGGGCAACCGACCGTCCGGCGTACGTGCGGTGTGACGCATGCCTTTTCTGATGTGACGCGTGCTGTAACCGTTGAACAAATGCCCGAGCAGACCGCGATCAAGATCGGACGTGCCGAAGAGCCAGTCCATGATTGGAAACGTCAGGTTCATGTTGCGCTCCATCATCAAGGACTGGTTGTGATGCGCCGTATGATGGCGCCTGATGGTGTTTACGAACGGCATGTTGCGCACAAACCAGTTGTCTTCGACGTGACAACAAAAATGCATGAACTCATAGAGCAGGTACATTGATGTCGTGGTGGTGATCACCAGCCAGCCGACATTGGGCGTGAACAGCCAGCCGGCGACAAGCGCAATCGGCACGGACATGCAGATGAATGTCACGAGGGCGAATGGTGGAAAGAACGTCACACGCCAGTCATGCTGGCCGGCAAACCGCATCTCGTCATCGGTAAAGAACTGATGGTGCATCATTGTATGACGCATGTAAACGGCCCGTAGTGCCCGGATTTTTTGCGGCCGATGCATGATGTATGTGTGCAGGAACCACTCGAAGAAGTTTGCACCGAGGAAGGTTACGGGAATGATCAGCAGTTCGTACCAGCGCACGTTCTGCATACTCTGAAAATAAATCGCCAGTGCCGCAATCCCGATGGCGTAAATGACGGTTACATGCAACCAGCCATTGTACCAGCCGACGATGCGGCGACGGTAGGTTTCGCGATAGGTTCGCTGCCGGTCGGACATTGGTGAGTGTTCCAGTTCCTGGGACATATTGGCCTCCTGTTCGATATGTTTCACGCGTCAGCGCTGATGTTAGCCAGAGCGTTGTCGATGTCTTTCGACGTCATTTCCCACTCGTTTCCAAAGTTCGCAACAATCCGGGACATAAAGCTCTCACACTGCGCCAGGGCCTTGCTGTCGTCGCCGAAATGAACTGCAAGCATGGCAAGTGCGAGTTGACGGGGACCGTCACCTTCATAGCTCCACTCGATGCCGTGGTCGGTGAAGGTGTGAAGGTTCAGGCGCGGATCAAGCTCCTGGCCGTCGACAGTCACCTGCGCGCCGTCGATGGTGCGGTCGCCCCTGTAGGTTTTGTTCGCCATTTCAACTCCGAATTGCTTGCAACTTGCTTCCCGATCATTAATATATCAGATGAATATCTATGGCAATAGGAGACGCGACCAGATATGAACGGACCACTCGCCCATCTCGACTACAGCGCGCTGGCAGGTTTTGTCGCAGCGGCGTTCATTGCTGTGTGGTCAGTTGTCATCGTCAGTGGATTCCTGCCCCGGGCCATTGGACCGCGCGCAGCACAGGGTCCGCTGGGTGGTGTGCTGGTGTATTGTTCTGCCGTGGCGATAATAGCAGTTCTAGGAGGCATGATTATTACCGCACCGCAATTGCCCTGGGCCGTCAGCATCGTGATATCCGGCATTGCCATACTGGCCGCACCGTTCCTGGTCGAGCCGTTGCCGCAGCGTTTTCGCGAGTCGAAGGCGGGGTTGCTGGCCGTGCTGGGACTGTGCGCAGTCGCCTTGTCAAGCCTTCCAAACCTGTTCTCAATCTAACCGGAGTCGAATCATGCCCCCGAAAATACGCGCCATGCTGACATTGGCAGTCATCCTGTTCAGTACGCTGATATGGTACATTCGTGACAGCATAATGCTGACAGCCTCACCTTATCTGGTGTTTGGGCTGACCGCGTTCATGTGTGCAGCCGTCTGGATGTTTCCTGAAGTCAAGAAAGAGGAACGCCGCAGCCGCTGACCGTCGGATACGATATCACTTGGGCTGTTACGGTTGTTTGCCGGCAGTGTTCAGATATCAATCTGGACACTGCCGGCTTGAAGTCGCCGGGTGGACTGGCGCTCGGTCAGCCAGCTGCCTTTTTCATTTGCTGAATCTCGAATATTGACGTGTACCCGCCGCTCCAGTCGGGAGGCGGGCGGAAGCGTCCTTCCACATGGTGGATATGGCTGGCCGGGTTGCCTCTGATGATGTGCTGCTCATACTTGCTGGCGATAGGCTGAGCGGTATAAGGCGCTGCATCTGCGGCAGACAGAACATACAGCAACAACGGACGCCCGACATTGCTGAGATTGGGCCGCGAACCGTGGGCGGTAATGTAGTTGTGAACAGTGATGGAGCCAGCCGGTGCACACAGCTCAATGGCTTTGTCAAGATTCAACTTGCTGACGACATCAGGCTGGATTTCGCCGCGCCAGACGCCTGCTTCATCATAGTGATTGTGAACCCCTTCAAGATGAGAGCCCGGCAGGATTTGCAGGGGACCTTGTTCGGGGCCGCAATCGTTCAGGTACACGCCGAAGGTTGCCACGGCGTGATTGGTATGCGGAAAGAACGGCTGATCCTGATGCCATTTCACTTCCGCGCCGCCCTTGGCCCATTTGAAGTTCAGCTTCGCCTGGTAGAACTTGACATCGGGGCCCAGCAGGTCAGCTGCGATGTCTCCAACCGGCCCCTGTGTCAGCACGTCCCAGAACACCGGGTCTATATCACACGGCGAGGACACGCGCCTGAGGCGCGGGTTGTCGGCGCTGTGACCGGCTTCCAGATCAAACACCGGCCCGGACTCCGTAATGCTCCTGCTGCTCTCAACGAGCCGATCAACAGCATCGCGCAGGCGTTGCAACCAGGGGTCCCTGACGGCACGTTCAACCACGCAAGCGCCGTCAGTAAAAAATGTGTCGCGGGTCTGTTGCGTTATGGTGGTGCAGGGAGAGTTTTTGATTTCTGCAGGTGTCATGGTCACTATCCTTAGTTCTTAGCGAAAGCCCAACAATTGTTCCGGTAACCACAGCGCCAGTTCAGGGAATGCGGCAACGATGATCAACGCGATGACCTGAATCACGATGAACGGCACGACGCCGGCATACATGTGGCGCAAGGTGATTTCGGGTGGTGCGACACCGCGCAGATAAAAGATCGCCGGTGCCATCGGGGGGGTCAGATAACTGGTCTGGATCATGATCAGAATCAACATGCAGAACCAGACGGGCTCCATGCCGGCCGCTCTGACGAATGGCATGAAAATCGGCATGAAGATAAGCAGGATTGAAATCCACTCGAGAAAGAAGCCGGCAATAAACACGATGGCGAGAAATGTCGCGAGCAGCCCCCAGTAACCAAGCTCCATCGTGCTGATGGCAACGCGGATGGCTTTCATGCCGCCATTGCCGACGAAGACACCGGTGAACATGCTGCCAGCCAGCAGGATGAACATGATCATCGAAGTGATGACCAGGGTCTTTATCAGCGCCTCCCAGAGAATCTGTCCTGAGAATTTGCCATACAAGACTGTCAGCAGGAGAGCTCCCAACGCGCCAAGGGCGGCCGCTTCAGTCGGGGCTGCCCAACCCAGCATGATCGAACCCAGAACGGCGAAAATCATGAATATCGGAGGCACCAGCGCCTTGGCGGTGATCAGCAGTTTCTCGCTGATTGACGGTTCATTCGGGTCGATTGGCGGGCGGGGACCGTTGGCAGGTGCAACTATGCAAAGACCGACAATGTAAATGATGTACAGGGCGGACAGGATCAGGCCGGGGAAAATCATGCCGACCATCAGGTCACCGATCGAGACATCGGCAATCGGACCCATTACCACGACCACGACGGACGGCGGTATGATGGTGCCCAGTGACCCACCTGCGCAGATCGTGCCGGAGATAAGTGATTTGGAGTAGTTGTACTTCATCATGGCCGGGATCGCGAGCAGTCCGACGACTGTCTCGGTGGCACCGATAACGCCGGTCGAGGCAGCGAATATGATGCACATGATGACTGTGCCGACGGCAAGTCCGCCCGGCAGCCGTTTTGTCCACAAGTGCACTGCGGCGAACAGTTGCTCTGCAATCCCGGATCGCTCCAGCATTGAGCCCATGAACACGAACAGGGGAACCGCAGCGAGCACGAAGTTCGACGCCACATCCTCGATCTTCTGTGTGAACTGGAAGAAGACGGCGTCTCCGAACACGTAGACGCCGAAGGCAAACGCTACCGAGAGCAGGGCGAATGCGACGGGAAAGCCGGTGAAGATCAGCGCAAACAACACCGGAAACATCAACAGTCCTAGCATCTATTTACCTCTTGGATAGGGGACGCGATTGCGGATCGCGTGGATGCACTTCAGGATTTCGGCGAAAACCTGAAGTCCAAGCAGGACAAAACTCGCGACGATGGCTGCTCTAAATGGCCATATCAGCGGGTTCCATGCTGACTGGCCCGAGTGCTCGCCGGATTCAAAAGAGGCGAATGTGAACTCACCAAAGCGAAGGACAATCAGTATGAGTGCCGGCAACACGAAGAACGAGTACAGTGTCAGATCAATCAGCGCGCGACGCCTGCTGGACAGACGTGCGTAGATCAGGTCTATGCGGACGTGAACCTGGTTCTTGAGCGCCAGTGCGCCTCCCATCAGGAAGTGAATCCCCATCAACATGTAACCAAGCTCGAAGGCCCATATGGTGGGAGCGCCCAGCACATAACGCGCGAAGACCTCCCACCCTGTGGCCAGCATGAGGGGGATCACGAGCACTGCCGCAATCCCCCCTACGACCGAAGTCAATGCTTCGATCATCCTGATGGTGCGCTCCACGATGCTACTCTGCGTCGCGTGCTTTTACTTTGCGATAGCTGTCGGCATTTTTCCACA
>SWCD01004918.1_pt1 | contig 13429 bp, 10 predicted proteins | sample 4693011 | NCBI WGS metagenome assembly SWCD01 (sample SAMN10267278, study PRJNA491770) | bioreactor metagenome | isolation source: DHS bioreactor inoculated with marine | place: Japan: Omine Ridge, Nankai Trough | reverse complement strand
GCGAAGACTCCCGGCGCTCCGTTTCCGTTGCCCACCAGGAAACCCTGCGCGTCCGTCGGCCACTCGGCCGGGAAGCCGGCCGAGCCGGACTCCGGAACCATCCCCACGGCCAGGACCGCCAGGTCGGCGGTGAAGGTCTCCTTCCGGCCGGCGAGCGTGTCTTCGGCCTCGAGGGTGACCGCCCCGGTGGCCGGATCCTCGTGGATCCTGGCAACCCGGCCCTTCGTCATCGTCACGCGCTCGTTCGCCTCCAGTTCCTGCAGGAAGTCCTCCAGGCGGCCGGGGGCGCGGCGGTCGATGTAGAAGTGGTGGACGGTTGCCTCGGGGAGGCTGTCCATCACGTAGCGGGCCTGCTTGAAGCTCGCCAGGCAGCACACCGCGGAGCAGTGCGCCAGGTGGAGTTCATCCCGCGAGCCGGCGCAGTGGACGAAGGCCACCCTCTTCGGGGCCTCACCGTCACTCGGGCGCTTGATCTCGCCGCCGGTCGGGCCGTCGAGGGCGGCCATGCGCTCCATCTCGACGTTCGTGACGACGTTCTTCGCCTTGCCGTAGGCCAGTTCCTCGAGCTTGGTGGCGTCGTAGGGCTTCCAGCCCGTGGCCACGACGATCGCCGAGCAGGTCAACTCCTCGGTCTCGTCCTTCGCGTCGAGGTGGATGGCGTCGAACGCACACTTCTCGACGCACTTGCCGCAGGACGAGCCCTGGCAGTGCTCGAAGTCGATCGCGTACCGCGCCGGGAAGGCCTGGCCGAAGGGGAGGTAGATCGCCTTCGTCTCATTGAGCCCGTAGTTGAAATCGTTCGGTCGCGACGCGGGGCAAACGTCGACGCACTCACCGCAGTTGGTGCAGTTCGCGTTCACGCCGCGGGCCTTCGTCCTCAAGGTGACCTTGAAGTTCCCCGGGCCGCCCGACACCGCCGTCACCTCGGTCTGGGTCAGGAGGTGAACTCGCGGGGTGGTCCGGAGTCTCTTGAGGTGGATCTCCACACCGCACGTCGGCGGGCAGAGCTTCGGAAAGTACTTGTTCATCTGTACGACTCGCCCACCGAGGTACGGGTTCCGTTCCACGAGATAGACCTCGTGGCCCGCCTCGGAAGCCTCCACCGCCGCAGAGAGACCGGTGATCCCTCCGCCGATGACGAGAAGGGGCGCGTCGCCATTTACCGTCGTCGTCGCTGTCACTGTGTGCGCTCCGGGACCGCGTTATCTTTGATGGTCATAGTCTGCTTCCCGAACAGGCTGAACCTGAGAAACCGGAAGGCAAACTCCATGAGTGCTTCGTCGTCCTCCTTCAAACGCTCGATCTCGTCCTCGCTCACCTCGAAACGGTCGAGGAAGGAGCTCTTGAGAACGAAGCGGCGGAAGGTGTCGAGCTCGTAGGTCCCCATGAAGAACATCTGCATCTGCTGGGGGGAGAGATCCTTGTCCTTCGCGAGGTATTCATCCACGGCGAGGCGGCGGTACTTCTCGCCCCACTCGTCGTACTCTTCGATGCCCTGATCCCGGATCCAGTCGGCGACCTTCAGCCGGGTGTTCTCCTTGAAACCGAGGCAGCCTTCCTCTTCCATGAGGAACCAGAAGGCTTCCTCACCCACCTCTGCATCACTGGGCTTCGCGTAGCCGAGGGGGTACATGCGACAGGCCCAGGGTCGGTCCTCGTAGACCGTACAGCCGCCCGCTTCGAGATTCAGGAAGGGGCAGGACTTCTTCCCGTCCTCGCCCATCCGGATCAACGGGGCCGGAAGCCTCTGATCCTTGGAGAACGGCAGGATCGTGTACTTCTCGAGGAACTCCTCCGAGCCAAGCCCCAGACGGTTCTTCAGTCTGAGGACGTCGTAGGGTGTGAGAACGATATTCACATCGCCGCAGCAGTCACCGAAGCAGGCGACGCCGGGGTGGCAGCCGAACTCGAAGCTGTCTTCCCGACCGAGTCGGGGGGCTTCGTCGAGCACCTGCTTCTCGAAGCGGGCGCGAGCGTTGACGGCTTCTTCATCGGGCATGGGTGTGACCTCCTGGGGCCGACCAGGGCCGGCCGGCTGAACGCTGGCAGGAGGCTCAAGAGTGGGACACGGCGGTTTCCACAGGCCTTGACCCCCACCTCACTCCCGCCCAGGACCTCGGTGGAAAAGCGGCCCTCCGGCGATGAGCCGGAGGGCCGTTGAAGTCAATTCTAGAAAATGCGGTGGATCGGCTTCTTCGACATTTCCCACTCACCCGTTTCCGGGTTCCAGCGGCTGTTGACGAAGACGCTCCAGTCCGCCTCGTTCATCTCGGGGCAGTCAGAGCGGAAGTAGTACCCAGGCCAACGCGTTTCCTCGCGGAAGAGCATGGTCCGGATGTGAACTTCGGCCTGCCATGTACGGTGGACGTTCTCCCAGCAGCGCAGGAGCTCGTGCAGGTTCTCGGCGGCCAGATGCTCGAAGTCTTCCTTCAGCATGTCCAGCAGCTCGAGGCCCTTCTCCAGGCTCGCCTTGCTGCAGGTGAAGTTGGTGGTGACGCCACCGGCGTACTCGTCCATGATCTTCTGCAAGCGGAACATGGCCATCTTCGGACGCAGGTAGTTCGGGTTGATGTCCGGGTCCGTGGAGGCGCCCTTGTGCTTCTCGAACGTGTCGAGCGGAGCGAGGATCATCTCCTTCATCTTCTCGACGGCAGCCATGTCCACCTGCGGCTCCTCGGGGTGCTCCATCGCGTACTTCAGAGCAGCCTTCGCCGCGATCCGGCCCTCGGTGAAGGAACCGGAAGAGAACTTGTGGCTGGAAGCGCCGGATGCGTCGCCCGCGCAGAAAACGCCGGGCACGGTCGCCATGTTGGCGTAGCCCCAGAAGTAGTCGTTCTTCGACGCGTCGTTCTGGAGGTCGGCCGGGCCGGAGACCCATGCGCCGGAAGCGCCGGAGTGCGAGCCGATGAAGTAGGGCTCACAGGCGGCGATCTCGGAGGGCTTCTCTTCGGGCGCCGTGTTCGTGGCGGCCCACAGGAGAGCCTGCGAGATGGTCATGTCGAGGAAGTCTTCCCAGGCCTCGCTCTCGAGTTCCTTGAGCTTCTTCTTCCGCTCCTTCGGATCCTCGGTGGCCTCGGAGATGTTCTTGATGGCTTCGGCCGTCTGCATGTAGATCGGGGCCTTGCCATCCATGACGTCGAGCATCATGAGCCAGTTGCGAAGGTTCGCCGGAACCGGCTTGATCTTGCCGTACTGGCCCCACTTCTCGAGCTCGGAGGCGTTGGTCTGCATGTAGTTCTCGCCGAGCGCGTTGGTCGCGCGGGACTTGAACAGCAGGAACCAGGCACCGACCGGGCCGTATGCGTCCTTGAAGCGGACGGGGATGAAGCGGACTTCCTGGCACGTCATTTCGCAACCCGCGCGCAGCGAGAAGTAGGTGCTGGCGCCGGAGTTGAACGGGGGGTACCAGGAGCGACCGAGGCCCTCACCGACGGAACGCGGCTTGAACACGTGCACCGCGCCGCCCATGGCGACCATGACGGCCTTCGCCTTGAAGACGTAGAACTTGTTCTCACGAACCGAGAAGCCCACGGCGCCGGCGATCTTGTCGTCGTCCATGATCGGCTCGGTGATGAAAACGCGCTCGTAGATGTTGTCGATCCCGAGGGCGTTCTTGGCGGTCTCGGCGACGAGAACCTTGTAGGACTCGCCGTTGATCATGAGCTGCCAACGACCCTCGTGAACGTAGCCGCCTTCCCCGTCCTTCCAGATGGGGAGGCCCCACTTCTCGAACAGGTGGACGGACCCGTCGACGTGGCGCGCGATGCTGGCGACCAGGTCTTCGCGGGTGACACCCATGAGGTCGTTGCGGACGTAGTCCACATAGTCCTTCATGGTGTTCTGGCCGTCCTTCAGGCCGACGTACTGGTTGATGGCGGAGAGACCCATCGCCACCGCACCGGAACGGTCCATGGCAGCCTTGTCCACCACGGTGACCTTCAGGCCGTGCTTCTTTGCCCAGTGGGCGGCCTCGACGGCCGCGCCGCAGGCGGCCATTCCGCCGCCGCAGATCAGGAGGTCCGTCTGGACCTCAACGGTTTCGAAATTCGGCATGGATGGCTCCTTCTAGGCCCCGAGGGTGAACAGATCCGTACCCAGACAGTCCGGCTCGTTGAACAGGACCTCGTCGTTGATGTCCCCATCGAACGTGAAGCCCGCCGCGGGGTCCGCCTGCCCTTCCGGAGTCGTCCGGATGGGGAACTTGAAACGCTTGAGCGTTCCGTTACGGAACTTCACGGTCCACATGATCGCGTCGGTGCTCCGCATCGGAGAAACCGTTGCGCCCATGGGCATGAAGTCTGCGTAGCCACGAACCTCGATCGCCTGAGTCGGGCAGATCTTGACGCAGGAGTAGCACTCCCAACACATGTCAGGTTCGAGGTTGAACGCCTTCATCGTCTCTTTGTCGAGAGTCATCAGGTCGTTCGGGCAGATGTACTGGCAGGCCGTCTTGTCGAGGGCCTTGCAGCCATCGCACTTCTCAGGATTTACGAAGCTCGGCATCCCTCACACTGCTCCTTCTGCGCTCTCCCGGGGGGCGCATCCCCCATCTCGTGGTTTTTTGCTGGTTGAATGCCCCGAAGGGCGCCGGACGATTACCCCTCGCCCGTCGCTCCACGGTGCAGCTTGATCTCTACCTTCTCGTCGAGGTTCTTGTAGTAGTCCCGAAGGATCTCGAGGACCTCGGGCTTGCTGAACTCCTTCGGGATTTCGCCACCCTCGGAGAGAGTCTTCCGGAGCATCGTCCCGGAGAGCATCAGGCGGTCTTCCTTGCCGTGCGGGCAGGTCTTCATCGAGGCCATCGACTCGCACTTGTAGCAGTAGAAGGTCCAGTCCATCTTGAGCGGCTGGAGCTTCAGGGCGCCGTCCGGGATCTTGCTGAAGATCTCGTGGGCGTCGAAAGGACCGTAGTAGTTGCCGACACCGGCGTGGTCGCGGCCGACGATGAGGTGGCTGCAGCCGAAGTTCTGGCGGAACACCGCGTGCAGCAGTGCCTCGCGCGGACCGGCGTAGCGCATCTCCATCGGGTAACCGCCCTGCACGACGCGCTCCTCGCGGAAGTAGTTCTTCACGAGAGCGTCGATGCAGTTGACCCGCACCTCGGCCGGAATGTCGCCCGGCTTCAGCGCGCCCACCAGCTGGTGGATGTAGACGCCGTCACAGACTTCGACCGCCACCCAGGCGAGGTAGGCGTGCGAAGCGTGCATCGGGTTCCGAAGCTGCAGGGCAGCGACAGTGGACCAGCCGCGCTCGTCGAAGATGGCGCGAGCCTCTTCCGGGCGCTGGTAGATCGCGAACTTCTCGGGGTAGTCGCCTTCGGAAATGACCTTCACCGGTCCGCCCAGGTTCACATCGCCCTGCGCCATGACCTTCTGGACGCCGGGGTGGTCGGGGTCGGTGGTGGTGAAGACATGCTCGCACTCGAAGGCCTTGTCGATGCCGTACTTCTCATCGACCTTCATCGTGCCCATGATCTCGCCGGTCTCGTCGTCCACGAGGGCGACTTCGGAGCCCAGCTCGATCTTGTCCGCGGTCTCCGTGCCGGTGGAGAGAGTGATCGGGATCGGCCAGAAGACGCCGTTCGTCAGGATCATCTCGCCACAGCTGCCCTTCCAGTCCGCCTGACCCATGAAGCCGGTGAGCGGAGTGAAGGCGCCGATACCCAGCATGATGAGGTCAGAGGTTTCCCTCGTGGTCATCCTCACCTGCGGGAGGGACTTGGCTCGCTCGAGTTCGGCGGCGCGCTCTCCCTCGGGGAGCAGGAGCGGCATCAGGACATCGGAGCCATGGGGTGGAACCAGCTTTGACATCTCGACCTTCCTTCAAAAACAGGTTTGTGACTGATTTGACTCGGGTCCGGGACGGACCCGGCTTCAGACGGTTGAGGTAGGAATACCCTCCTATCCCCGGTGTTACGGCAAACGCTGAGCCAATGATCCCGACCGACCCCGCACATAACACAAGTCATGTACTGACAATAGCTTACTGACCTCGCACCAGAGATCCGGAGTGCGAGAGATCGGGCAGAAAGGGGGCGCAGGCCGGACCCGGGCGCCGACGGGACTCGATTCAGGAGAACGGCGAAATGATGGCAAGAGGTAACCACATAAGGACTTGCGACGAGTGCGCCAGGGAGGCCCGTTGGCCCCCGTTACGAAAACGTAGCGCCTTCGCAAAGGCTTGCCCTGGCAGGACCTACTCACCTCTCGCCTGCCTGGGGTCGCCCTGAAGGCTCATTCCCCGAAAGGGGGTGTTACACACACGCTACGGTTCGACTGAAATGGGGCACCCAATCCGAACGAACGTTTGGTATTTCAAGCTGTTAGGACCGATTCGCGATTCCCGTCCGCGGGGAAAAATCGACGCCGGGATGCCCTGCCGGAAGGGGCGAAAAACGGGGGTGGGACGAGGGGGGCGGGGGTCAACTGCTGGGGGGGAGCGTGAACGACCGGGAAGGGGCCGATCTCCCGGCCAGCCTTACCGTGACGCCGGCGGCCAGGAGTGGCTCCGCCGCGGTCCGCGCCGCGGCCGGGGAGTTGTTCTCACCGGAGAGATGGGACAGTACGAGGAGTTTCAGGCGGCCGCTCGCGGCGGAAAGCGCGAGGTCCACGCATTCTTCGTTCGAAAGGTGCCCGCCCGAGCCCGCGATGCGGTCCTTCAGGTGATAGGGGTAGGGACCGGTCTCGAGCATCTCGGGATCGTAGTTCGCCTCGATGTAGGCGGCGTCGAGGGTGCCCACGGTGTCCTCAAGTTCAGCGAAGGGGTGACCGAGATCGGTCAGGATTCCCAGGCGATGCCCCTCGCTCTCCACCACGAAGGCCACTCCCTCCACCCCGTCGTGCGGCGTGGGGATGGTGTACACGCGGGTCCCGCCGAAGGTCAGCGTCTCCCCGGCTCGAAAGAGGCCCGGCGCGTCGACCCGGCCGGCGCGGCCCCGTGTGGCCCTCCAGGTCCCCCGCGTGGCGAAGAGCTTCACGCCATGGCGGCGATGGATGACCCCGGCGCCGCCCACATGGTCCCCGTGATTGTGGGACAGCAGAAGCGCGTCGAGCCGGTCGAGGTCGACGCCCCGCATGGCGGCGCGCTCCGCCAGACGGACCCCCGAGAGTCCGGCGTCGAAGAGCAGGCGCGCGTCCGGAGTCTCCACATGGATGGAGTTGCCGTTGGAACCGGAGGCCAGGGCTACGGTGTGGATCAACTACTGCATCCCGGTCACGGCCTCGATGACCTCTTCGGAGACGAAGATGGGCGCATCACACTGCACGGCGAGGGCGATGGCGTCACTGGGGCGACAGTCGAGCTCGACGGCGGCGCCGTCCCGATCGAGGTGAAGACGGGCGTAGAAGGTGTTTTCGTGGAGTCGGCTGATCACCACCTTGAGAACGTGGCTACCGAGGGCCTCGATCGCGCTGCTCAAAAGGTCGTGCGTCATGGGACGGGGCGTGTCCACGCCGCGCACCCGGCGATCGATGGCCGCGGCCTCGAAGTAACCGATGACGATCGGGAAGGCGCGATCGCCCCCCTTCTCCTTCAAGAAGATATACTGTTGATCGCTCGTCTCGCGGATGACGATCTTGACCAGCTCGACCTGTACCGGATTGCTCATGCGTGGCGGGGATTCTACAGATGAGGAATCGACGGTGAAAGGGGTTTCCCTTCCCCGTCGCCTGAAGACGGAAGATTGGCGCCGGAAACCTTCGGAGGGAACGTGATGCAAGAGGTCCGAGCGATCCCGACCCCGCTCCCGAGGGCGAGGGACGCGCACAAGGGCAGCTTCGGCCATCTGCTGGTCCTGGCCGGCTCCCTCCGCATGACCGGCGCCGCCCTCCTCACCACCGGGGCCGGACTCCGAAGCGGAGCCGGGCTGGTCACGCTCGGGATGCCCGCCGGACTGCACCCCCTGATCGCCCCGGCCATGCTCGCGGCCATGTCCCTGCCCCTCCCCCCGGATGACGGCACCCACTTCTCACCACCGGCGGTGGAGCCGGCCCTGGCCTTCGCCGACGGAGTCACCGCCCTCGCGCTGGGGCCCGGCATCTCCACCGCGGAGCCGGTGGTGAAGTTCGTCCGGGAGATCGCCCTGAACGCCCGGGTTCCAGCGGTCATCGACGCCGACGGCCTGAATTGCCTGGCTCTCTCGGGGGCGGACCTTTCCGCCGCCCGGGGACCGCGGGTCCTCACCCCCCATCCCGGCGAGGCGGCCAGGCTCCTCGGCATCTCGGTGGGCGAAGTGCAGGCGGATCGCCGTGCCGCCGCCGCAAGACTCGCCCTGGGCACATCGTCGCTGGTGGCCCTGAAGGGTCGGGGGACCGTGGTCACGGACGGCGTCCGATGCTTCGTGAACGAGACCGGCAATCCGGGCATGGCCACCGGCGGAACCGGGGATGTCCTGACCGGCCTGATCGGCGGATTGCTCGCCGGACGCATGTCTCCGTTCGACGCGACGGTGCTCGGGGTGCACCTGCACGGTCTGGCCGGAGACCTCGCCGCGTCACACCTTTCCGAGCAGGCCCTGACCGCACCGGATCTTCTCGACCACCTCGGTCCGGCGTTCCTCGCCCTTCGGGGCTCCTGAGCCCGTATCATGGGGGGGATGCGGAAACTCACGATCGCGCTCCTCCTCCTGGCCCTGGCCCCCTCCGTACAGGGAGAGGACGACCTCCCGGAGTACCGCCGACCGGAGAGCCTTCAGGCGGCCACGTCCACACGGCCGGCGCTCGTGGCGGGTCTGATCGATGACATCATTCTCGAGTACCCCGGCCGGAGCGAGGAGGCCTGGAAGGTCCTCGCCGCGCTCGGCCGGCCGGCGATGGGCGCGGTCATCGACGCCCTGCCGAAGGCCTCCTGGCTCGGGCGATCCCACCTGATCTCCGCCCTGGTTCAATCGCGTATTCCCGAGGTGGAACCGGTGCTCCTCGCGGCCGCGACGGACCCGGCCTGGGCGGTGCGCGAAGCCGCCGCTTCGGGTCTGGCCTTCACCGACTCGCCGGAAGGCACAACCACCCTCCTCGGGCTCACCGGGGACTCCTCCTGGCGCGTTCGAGGCGTGGCGGTCCGCGCGCTCCGGATTCGCTCCACGCGAGGGGTCGCCGAGTCGAGCGCGGTGATCGCGGCCCTCCTTTCGCGAACCGCGGACCCGGACCGGGACGTCCGACTCGCGACGCTCGCCGAACTCGGACACCTGCGCGCCGATCGGGCTCGCCAGGCCTTCCTCGAGGGGTTCGCGGAGGACGACGAAGAGATCCACGACGTCTGCTTCAAAGCCCTCACCGAACTCGAGGATGCCCGCGAGGACCTGATCGCGGCCATGGAGAAGGCGCTCGACAGCTCGGAGGATCAGGAGTTCCTCGAAGCCGCGGAGAAGTACACCGAGCTGACCGGATCGAAGATCCTCGAGAACGAAGGCCATGTGAGCCGTCTGCTCTACCTGCTCAGAACACACACCCAGAACACGGCCAGGGTGCTCCGCAAGATGGGCCGGCCGGTGGTTCCGCTCCTGCTCGAGAACCTGCGCCGTTTCTACGGCAGCCCCGGTCGAATCCCCGCCCAGGGGGACTTCGGGGCCACGGTCCTGGATGTCATTCAGGAGATTCTGAAAGAGGATGCCGTACCGGTCCTCGATGACATTCTCCGAACGTGGGAGCAGGCGCTGCCGGCCAGACGGCACGCGGTGGCCCTGGCCTCCCGCTACCACGCCCGGGCGCTGGTGCCGACCTTCAAGGAACTCTACCGAAAGGACTCCTTCGCGGACCTCCGCGCGGCTCTGCTTCAGGGAATCGCCGCCGCCGAGGATCCCGAACTCGTTCAGTTCGTCCGACTGGCGCTGCTCTCCGGCGAGCTCTACATGAAGCGCACGGCGCGGCGAATCCTGGAACAACACCCGGACCTCGACGTCGGGGACGCGCTGGCCACGGCCGCGGAGGAGGAGACCGGCAGCGGCGAACTGGCGGCCACGTTCGTCCGTCTGCTCATCACCCGGGAACACGAGGACGCGGTCCGGCTCGCCCAGATGCTGCTCAAGCGGCCGGACCCCGAGTTCCGGAGCGCGGGCGCCGGGCCCCTGCGGTTCCTGCCGGATGCCGCGCTGGCCCTGACCCTTCTGACGATGGCCTACCGCGAGGAGGACGGCCGGGACTGGGACCGCCCCGCCACGCAGCCCGAAGACGACGAATCGGAGGAGGACCTGCTCCGCTATGACGCGGAACGCCAGCGCGTGATCCGATCGATCCTCCTGAGCGCGCGGATCGCGGGAGGAGAGCAGGCCCTTCCCCTGATCTCGGAGGCGGCCTCGGACCGCGACCCGGTCGTTCGCGAGGCCGCCCTTCTGGCCGCGGCGAAGATCCCCGCCGCCGGGTCCATGGATCTCGCGCTGCGCCTGATCGAGAGCGAAACGAACCCCGCGGTGACGTCCGCCGCCCTCCGCGTTCTCGTCACGCACGAGGACCCCAGAGCGCAGGCGGTCCTCACCCGCCGGCTTCGCGGAGCCGACACGGCGGAGCGGATCGAGGTTCTCCGCGCGCTTCGGCGGTCGGAGCAGGCCCTCATTCCCCCCGCACTGCTCCTGGCTCTGGCCGAGGGCGCCTACGACGAGGAGTCCCGCCTGATCGCCGTGGAGGCGCTGCAGCTTCGAGGCAACGCGGAGCACGCGGAGGTGCTGGCGAAGCTCGTCCGGGAGGACCCGAGCCTGAATGTGCGATCGGCGGCGGTCCGGGCCCTCGGAGCCACGGGCAGCCCCGCGGCGTCCGCCGTCCTGATCGAGCTCCTGCCCACGCCCGAGGAGGGCTTTGTCGGGGAACTGGCGGAGCTTCAGACTTCGGCCGTGGAGGTGCTCGGGGAGTTGGGCGCCCGAACCGCCGTCGATCCGCTGCTCGCCCTTCTCGACCGGGAGTGGGCACTCGCGCTGGACTCGCCGGAGGAGGATTCCCGGCACTTCCTCGCCGCCGACCTGCTCCTCACCGCCGTCGCCCGCACGGGCGACGAGCGAGCGGTGCCGACGCTGGTGGACATGCTCTTTTCGCCGCCGCTCTATCGCTCCTTCGCCCTGCTCGGGGCCTCCCCTCCGAGGGAGCGCCGGAGCCTGCTCGGGGGCCTGATCCGCGCACTGGTCCGCTACCCGGACGGGATCCTCGAGGATGCCGTCGCACGCACCATCGAGGAGCGAAAGACCTCCGGCGACGCGTACCGGATCAACAAGGGATACCTGATCTACGTGGCCGGCCTGCTGAACGATCCGCGGCGAGAGGAGATCCGTCTCCCGCGGCCCCGGCGGAAGTTCGCCGCCCGGATCTACGAGCTCGCCCTGGCGATCGTGCCCCGGGGCGGAGCCATGGACCTCGAGATCCTGGACTGGCTCTCCCGCCGGGCGGCGGGCCGACACGAGTTCGATGCCGCGGCCGCACTCCACACCCGGCGCATCGATATCCTCCGGATCCTCGACCCCACCGTCTTCCGGGAGGAAGAGGACTACCTGAGAGCCGACGGTGATTTCCTCGCGGGAATGGCGATCGCCATGACCGGCAACGAGGAAGAGGGCTATCGGCTCTACGACCGCGGCCGGGAGCGGGATCCGGAGGACGCCCAGATCCTCAACCTCGCGGCCTGGTATCTGGCGGACACCGGACGGCGCCTCCCGAAGGCGCTCGAGGATGCGATGGCAGCGGGGCAGCGTGCCCCCTCCGACCCGATGATCATCGACACGATCGGCTGGGCGCTGCACCGACTGGGCCGGCATCGCGATGCGGTCCGCCACCTCGGCCTGGCGGTCACCCTGGACATCGAGGCCGCGGAGAGAACCGCGGGCCGACTCCCGGACCCGCTCCTGATGATCCACCTGGCGGCGGCCTGGTCCCGAGGCGGCTTCCCCGGAAACGCGGCCACCTGTCTGGCGCGGGCCGTGGCCATGGACGACACGCTGGCGATCTTCGCCCTGACGGCCCCGGATTTCGAGCCCATCCGCGAGGGCGGCCTGCTCGAGAAGGCGATCGAGGAAGGCCTGAAGGCGATCCCCCGGTAGACACTCTCCGGTCCCACGGTGGACACTCTCATGGTCCGTCCTCTCCCCGGATCTTGTGCCACAACGACTTACGAGCGCGGCGCGGCCTGGCACACTCTTCGCTCAACACTCTCGTGCATTCAGTCAAACGAGCGGAGGTAGAAATCATGAGAACGACAGCCATCATCTTCGGGGTTCTCGCCGCGGTCCTGGCGCACTCTTCGGACGCGTTGGCCGGTCCGGATCGTCAGAAGGACAAGGCGAGAGGCAAGGCCGGCATGGTGGTTCAGCCGGTGGTCCTCGTAGGTCCTCACGAGATCGTGGAACCGGTCCGCACCCGGTACCAGTCCCGAGTCCATCGCCACGCGCCCCGGCCCCGCCAACGCGAACGCATGCGTTTCGTGCCGGGTCACTACGAGCTCCATATCGAGCGCGTTCTCATCCCCGGCACCTACCGCGACGAATTCGTGCCGGCGGTCTACCGTGAGCGCCGGGGCCCCTTCGGCGTCATCCGGCGGGAACTCATTCGACCCGCCTGCACGCGTCGGATCCGGGTCCCGGCCAGGTGGGAGGATCGAACCGTGAAGATCTGGGTTCCCGGGACCTGGGTCGCGGTCCGGACGGGAGCCCCACACCGGCGGTGAGCGCGTGAAGCAGTGAAGCAGTGAAGCGGTAACCGCCTCGGGCTCGCCACCTGGCGGCAGATGCCCGCTCGGTGGCGGCCCGAGCGGTCGTACTCGCGTCGGCGGGGAGGTTCACCTCCTCGCCGACGCTCTGGTAACATTCGCGGGTGCACCTCGAACAGCAGCAGTTCTGGATGGAACTCGTCAACGCCCGGCAGCAATGGACGGACGTGGGTTCGCTGACGGCCACGGTGCCCGAGGCCGAACGGAAGTTCCCGAATCCCCCCGGTTGGTCCAACCGCAAGGCCTTCACCTACCTCCTGAACAACGTGGAGCTTCTGCACCTGAACTTCAAGGCCCTCGAGCGGGGTCGAAAACTCGACGTCGAGATGCTGAACAACATCCTGGGCCAGGGGCGGCTGCAACTCGCCGACTGGGGCTCCGTGGAGGAGATTCGCCGGGAGCGCGAGGCGCGGATCGCCGCGCGCGAGCGCATCGAGACCCTCGTGGCGGACTCGAACCACGATGGCGTGAACCGCGGCACCGTGTACGTCCGGAACCTGGTCGTGAGGGCCACCTTCCACTTCGCACAGTACGTGGACTACCGGTACTCCGACCCCGTCTATCCCGACGCCTCCCCGGGACGCTTTCAGGTGATGGAGTGCCTCTTGCCCGATTGCGGGAAGCTCTTCATCCGGGATCGGACGAAGCTGCTCTACTGCTCGGATGACTGCGCCAGGAAGGACCAGTAGGGGACCCGATGAAAGACACCTACGAGAACCCGCTGACCACGCGTTACGCCTCGAAGGAGATG